>Ga0208814_1000232_pt1 | contig 38190 bp, 45 predicted proteins | sample MalvirAntarct_55_FD_184253 | JGI IMG/M metagenome (GOLD analysis project Ga0208814, IMG submission 184253) | Marine viral communities from the Global Malaspina Expedition - Malaspina viral metaG Antarct_55 (SPAdes) (version 2) | ecosystem: Environmental > Aquatic > Marine > Oceanic | place... | reverse complement strand
GCTTCATGCGTCCGTGGTTGATGTACCAGCTTAGTGCCAGTGTATCTACCAGACGTGCTGTTACCTTGATGTCTAGCAGCTTTTCCACCGCAGGAATGTCGAAGCGGATTATGTTATGGCCTACAAGTGTTTCGCTGTTGAGCAAGACATAGCGCATCTCGTCATAGTCATGCGTGTGCTTTACTTCACCCATATCATTAGACCAAGCCATGACATGAATTTTGGTCAACACATCTAATAGACCGTCTGTTTCTATGTCAAATACTGTTGTCATTTCAAAGTTTCTCCCATTCTGAATTTAGCTGTTCTCATGTAGATTAAGTAGATTTCATCTAGCCCGTCAGATTCTTTAATAGCTGCGTAATTATCTCCATTGTTACCTAGTATCTGATTGCATGATCGACAGATGAAACCCCTAAACTTCTCAGTCTTATGACAGTGATCTAATTGCAACTTAACGTCAGTTTTACCACAGCACTCACAGTGGTCTGTTATAAGTGACTTGAAACCTTTCTTAAGTCTAATCTTTACGTTCTCCCTTCTACTGTAACAAGACTTACAAACCTTAAACCTGCCTGATGCCGTCTCAGGATGCTTGTAGAAATCTGTTACACTCTTTGTCTCATTGCACGTATTGCACTCTTTAGTTGTTTCGTCTATAAACTCAAAGCTATCTTGTGCCATTATTTTACACTTCCCTTAATGTAAACGTATCTAAGTTAAATCGCATTGTACCCGCTGCACCTTCTTCTGAACATGGGCGGTTCTTCTCAACGCGAATGTGTGTCGTGTTTCGTTCCTCTAAGCTATCTGCCTCTTTCTCTCGTGACAAGTCGATAACGACAGAAGCACGTTGTCCGATCATCTTGCAATACTTAGGATCGCCATTGTCATTCGTGTGAGCAATAGTCACGATCCCTACGTTAAGTTCTGCTGCCAGCTTAGACAGACGGATGGATAGATCAGCAAGCATTGCCTCTTTACCTTCCTCAGATGATCCTACCACTACGTCTTGGATAGGCTCAAAGAATACAAACTTACATCCACAGGCTTGACTAAAGTATCTGATCTGGTCGCATAGCTCTTCTGCACCCTGACCGTCACCCATAAAGAACTGATAGTACAACTCATCCTTGGTGAGCTTCTTGATAGCTGCAAGTACCTGATCGTTAGCACCTTTCTCCTGAATCAAGTCCCTGCGCGTCAGGTTGTCATTACATTCGTAAGACACAAGACCTAGCAGAGATCGTAACTTAGTCTCCTCTACGTGCATTGCAGCGATTGGTACACCCTTAGAGATCATGTTGTACTCAAGGTATCGCATGACCTCAGTCTTACCAATTCCTGTCGGTGCCTTAATCACTGTGAAGTGACCCTGCATCAGCCCTAGTATCTTATCGTCTAGTGCTTGGATACCTGTAGGCACATACTCATGCTCTGGTGCATCTTGATACAGCGACAAGAAGTCCTCTGTAGTGTTCATCACGTTCTCTGGCGTGTACTTACTAGCTGCCCACCATGCGCTCTTGAACTCTGCACCCTTGCCATTCTTTAGGAAGTCATTGGCATCTTTGTACGGGTGGTGATTGACACGGTAGACCTTGTTGGGGAACAGCTTAGAAATCTTATCCGCTAAGGCATTACCAGCATCGTCTGTGTCTACTGACAGTACGATCTTCTGGAAACTATCTAGCCACTCCTTGCAGTTCTCCCAGAGCTTCTTAGAGGGCGTAGCAGAGGGTAGAGACACAACAGGGTTAGTGTAGCTGCTCTTTAGTATCTGAGCCACTGAGAGAGCGTCTAGCTCCCCCTCTGTGATCGTAACCATCTTAGAGCTACCAGCAGTGAACAGGTTCATACCGAACAGTTCATCACCCTTGAACCCTGACTTAGCGTAGAAGCCTTTCTCCTTGAGGTTCCTTACTTTAATTCCGCCGCTGGGGTACACGTACTCTTGACGATCACCGTAGGTCAGAACTCCGTAGTCCTCCATTGTGCGGCTCTGGATGCCTCGCATGGTTTCATAATTTCCATCGCTGGGGGTCTCGATCAGCTTTGGTGTGAATGTCATCTTGTTATCTCCTTTTGTGGGGTACTTCTCATCCGCCCAATCGAAGGTCTTTCGACTGGATGGATAACCTTGTCCACAAGCGTGGCACTTTCCGAAGCCTTCGTCATTATAACTAAAGGCGTCAGAAGAGCCACACGTTTCATAGGGACACTCTTGGTGGGCATGTTCAGCCATGTGGCTCTCCTTTGTTTAGTCTTTAAGTTTGTTGATCTCTGCTCGTTGACAGCGAATGATGTGCATACTGGCCTCTGTCATATTCTTTACGCCACCTTGAAAGCGACTCATAGTCTTTTCTACGAACTTCTCTGCGTACTCTAAGTCTCGACTACAGATAGAACCAAAGGCTTCTTGCTCACCAAACTCGTTAGTGTAAGGCTTGAGGGAAATGTCTACAATATCCTTACGGCTGTGATAGTTTAGGTTGCCTTTTACGGAGGTTGCACCAGACTTTAGTAGACGGCTTGCATTGTCAAAGTCTGGAAGTAATCCAAGGTTCATGCAGAACTGCTTGGATTTATTGTAGAGTTTAGCTGCGTTTGTTGATTTTGTCATGGTCGGGTATCCTATACTACTATTTTGAGGTTTGGTTGTTCGTTCAGAAAACGTAAGAGCGTGGGTTCAGCTATGTCCATAACTTCTTTCATCGACATAAACCACTTAACGTAATCACGGGCAATACTAAGACCAATATCGTCAGTCTCGCAACCCTTTATAAGCTCAGATACTAATACACTTGCTGCCTCCTCTTTTGTTCCCTCGAAGCGTTTATTAAACAACTCCGATATTCCCTTGATGGCCCCCATAGCATCATCGACACGGTAGTCTGGTACGACGATGTTCCTGCGCTTCTTTACCTCTGCCTTAGCTTCTTTGTAGCCTTCTGGTGTTGTAGCTTTGGCTGCTAGTTCGGGGTCAGCCATGATTTCCTTACGGTCTTTCTCCCATCTTGCAACTGTTGGACGACTGACCCCAAGGGCATCAGCGTGTTCTTCTTGGGATGGAACCGTTGTATCATTTGATACATCGGTAGAGTTTTGCTTTAAACTGTCCTCTCGTTTACGAACACCCAAAGCAGTAGCACGTTGTACGTAGAAGAAATTCTTAGCTTCATCACTCCAATGACCACGATCTACCTGCTTCTTGGTAACTTCTTTGATAGCTTCATCACGGGTGCCTTGGAACTCAGTGAAGATTGGATCAACACCAGCCTTAACCGCAGCTAAATATCTGTGACGACCATCAAGAATCTTACCTTCGTAGATAAGTATGGCATGGTTCCAGTCAAATCCTCCATCTTCCATACCCTTGGCTATCTTATCTACGGTGCTTTCTATGAACGGTGACCACAAGCAAAGCTCATGGTACTGCCACTCTGGTTTATCTGGCAACATACTTGCCAAGTATTCATTATCATCCATAACCTTATCCTTTAGTTATTACTTGTTGTTGTTAATACTTAAGATAACTTAAGTAGTGACTTGTGTAAGAAAACTTACAAGGTACATCTTACTATATAGACCCAAACTCAATTCTCACAAGTCACGAATTGTTACACTTTAGACATTTTATATAGTGCATCCTCTTCCCAAAGGGCGACAGACTGTTGGCTAACCCCATAAAACACTGATACTTCGTCCTGAGTCATGTCGTTAAAGTATCGCATGTTAATCACCTGCTTTTCTTTGTCGTTTAACTTCTTAAACCCTTTTTCTATGTAGTCCTTTCGTTCATAACTAGCCGTACAGTCCTCCACTGTCCCCATGAACTCCTCATCAAACTCCACTGTTGTAGACCTAAGAGCGTCATCAAGAACTCTCTTGCCCTCCTCTGAGTAGTTCTGTCCTGTGTACTCATTACCCAATGCCACCTCTGTAGCTGACCTAGACGAAGGTATTGTAATAGCCTTTGTCTTTACGTTGATGCAGTCATACATAGCCTTGTTAGCTCTTCGGTACAGACTGGCTGGATATTCGTCAGGGGTAGTCTCTAGCCTCTCGTACACGGCTAAGACACCCTCTGACACTAAGTCGTCATTCATGTGTGGCCTTCGGTACTTACGTGCCAGCTTCTCACACATAGTTACGATTTCTTCTGTTGTTAATTTAGTCATCATTCACCTCCTTAGTATGTTTCCGAAAACGCTTGTTGTAAGCACGTTTGATCTTCTTTAGTTGACCACGTTTCCACATGTAAAACTTACGTGATTTGGAGAGGCCATCATACTCGTCACCCCCTTTCATAGGAATACGTTTAGTCATTGGTTTGTTCCTTTTTCAGTTCAGCAGCGGCATCAGCAGCAGAAAGAGCAGAAAGAGCAGCATCACGAGCAGCCTCAGAAGCAGCCTCCCAAGCAGAAAGAGCAGTACTAAGAGCAGCAGAAAGAGCAGAAAAAGCACAATCACGAGCAGCATCATAAGCGGCTTTGGGTTCTTCTAGTTTAGTCATTAGTACATCTCCTCCATAAGGGCTACCCATGATACAGGGAACAAGTCTTCCATCTGGTGGTAGATTTTCCATGCTACATCTTGTGTCTCGACCTGTGTGTCCGGCTCACAGCGGAGCTTACACATGGAGGCGAAGGCATCCAAAGACCCAGACCAGTAAAACTCAGTTAGGAGGGACTGTGGGAGTACCATACGTGCTTGCTCAGGCGCTACTCCATCTGCAAGCATCTCGTTGTAGGTACGTAACGCAGTGTGGTTCACGAAGTCTGGATCAGCATTGGTATGGACTACACCTTCTGAACCCTGTTTCTTATCAGCAGATTTGCCACGCCACACAGCAGGTGTGTAGAACTCGATATTTTCAGTTGTGTACCTACGGCTGATGGTATTTACTCTGAGGAATTTATGCTTCACGAGTTGAGCATGAACATATAACGGACATTTGCAATGGAAACTTGCGAAAGCGTGTCCGAAGGGCGAAGTGTGACCATGACTGGCGAGGTACTGGATTAGCTTGGTGTCTCCTTTGTTAAGACGCAACAAAGATACATCACAGTCCTCGAAAGGTTCCTCTAAAGCAGACTTCTTGCCGAACGACACCCGTGCTGCGTTCACTACTGACAGGTCACTGCCCATGTGGTCTACGTAAGTTGCTGTTATTTGATTTGTCATTAGTGGTTTACCTCTCCAAATTCATCTCGTGGATCATTATAATAGTGCTTATCTAGCAAGTCTGGGTAGCTCGGTCTAGACATAACATGTAGGCTTTCCAGCATAGTCGCTGGTATTACACCCATCTCGATTAGCTGTCGTTCTAGTGCTGGGGTCATTGGTTTATTCCTTTGTTTGATTGCTTCTGTGACTTGTATAAGTGATTCGTTGGGTAGATGCAACTACAATCCAGCGGGTGCAGTATAGAAAATGTGGTCTCCGATGCGACCATCCAAGTGGTACAATTCGGCCCAATATGGGGTCACATATGTAGCGTGATAATGACTTGAAGTCATACCAAGTCGGTCTCCTTTAAGAGTAGATTCAGCGATTGTCTCAGCAATATCAATAGCTTGGCGATCAAAGATATTGCCAGTGTGCTTCGTGTAGTCATCACTAAGGCCATCATGTGTAAAGCTAAACTGCTTACGCTGGAAGACAACCTCGCAAACTGTGTCGGGAAAACGGGGTGATCCCACCCTGTTCATTATGACCTCAGAGACGGATTGCTGACCAAACAGGGGTTGATCTCTGGCCTCGAAGAAGATAGCCATCGCCATACAGAATAGTGGGGTCATTTGTTCTTCTCCTTTAGCCACTTCTTAATTTCCACTGCTACCCATTCGGGCGTGTCGTCTTCCCAATAGTTAATCATTAGTTAATCTCCACTACAGCGTCTTCGTGAAAGCATTTCCAAGAAGCCTCAGCGACAGAGTAGATAGGTACATAGCCGTTAGCCTTCATGGTTTCGCTGATGACACGACCCTTAGCATTGCCAATGATGTGTGACGCTGGCTTGAACAGGCCGTTGACCTTGCGTTCACTACCGTCTTTCTTGATGAAGGTAACAGAGGCAAACTTAGTGCCACGAGCCTTGATTACGTCACGTACTGTTGTGCGGTTTAATGTGTTAGTCATTGTGTATTCCTTTGTTGATTGCTTCTGATTTTTTTATATAGTATTAAGATTGGGATGGTCAACAGTTATTATTCGTAAACTGTCACTGCGACGAAACTATCTCCGCCAAGATACTTAAGCTCAGGCTCACAGGTCTTGTTTAAGTTCATGGCACGTTCAGTAGCCTCTGCCATGCTGTATGTAGCGCCTGTGTCCAGCCGTGTGATGCCATACTTGGTCATCATCCCCACGATGTAGTTTTCGGTCTCAGGTGTGACTGGTGAGAGCTTGTTGTTGTTCATTAGATGTATCCTCGAATGTTGCTAAAGTCGGTCCATGCTTCGGTTGGTAGGTCTTTGACGAATATGTCAGTCAGTATGTAGTTCTTTGCAAAAGTCTCTGCGTCAGACTTCATCAAGAAGACGGCGAGTAAGATTACATCACCAGTTCCCTCGTCGTTATAATATACTGCGGTGGTCATTTGTTATTCTCCTTTACTGGTGATCCAGACCAAGACTTAATCGACATCCAGTCAAATGTATAGTTATTTCCTATGTGGTCAAATGCAGCCCAGTATTCTGCTGCCTCTCGTGACATCTCGTCCCACACCCATGTGCAGGGGATGTTGCCCAGACGAAAACTTTCGGTATTACCAGATGCAAACATCATCTCGACATCAACATCAATCAGTAGGTTAGTGCAACGATTAGTCATTAGCGAATCTCCTGTGCTATAGCTTCATACTCTACGACATCAAGCAGGGTGTCAAGTTTATCTTTGATTTCCTTGAGGCTGTCCTGCACACGACCCATGTCATCCTTAGCTTCCAGCATGTAAGTAAGCATCTCTTCGATCTTAGCTTCCTTAGAAGGGAATGTATCAAGCTCAGGATCACTGGTAGAATTGATACCACGATCAATGTCCCGCTTATATTCCCCTGTACGGGCTGTGACATCTTTCACGTCGGACATGATAGCTTCGATCTCTTTGATAACATTTTCCATCGTGGGGGTCTCCTTGTTCATGGCTGTTGATTCGTTGATAGATAATTTCGCTGGTAGGGTCAAGGACTAATTTCCACGGTAGGGTCATTTTCCACTGGTGGGGGTCTCTAATTCCCTCGGAGGGGGTCTCTAATTCCCTCGGAGGGGTCTCTAATTCCCTCGGAGGGGGTCTCTAATTCCCTCGGAGGGGTCTCTAATTCCCTCGGAGGGGTCTGTGTCCGAAATGTCACACATTCAAGAATCTATATGTTAGGGCTAACATTCAATAATCTATATGTTAGGGCTAACATTCAATAATCTATATGTTAGGGCTAACATTCAAGAATCCAGATGTTAGCGTAAACATTCAAGAATCTATATGTTAGGGCTAACATTCAAGAATCTATATGTTAGGGCTAACATTCAAGAATCTATATGTTAGGGCTAACATTCAAGAATCTATATGTTAGGGCTAACATTCAAGAATCTATATGTTAGGGCTAACATTTTGTCATGGCTTGACTCCCCAGCGAATCTATCGCAGCGACACCGAACGATTCGGCGTTTCATGATTCGTTTCTACGACAAACGGCAATCCCTACGTCAACAAACAATTTTGCATAGCTGCCATGCGTGTAGCGCATAGGTAATCAATTGGACGGATTCCGCACTCCTAACCCGTCCCCTACGCAATCAGTGTCCGCTGATTTTCATGACCTCAAATAAGTAATATCACATGATTCGCTGCTTGGCAATAGATAAAACGACAATAGAACAGAATAGAACAGAAAGAGAACAGATGCAGAACCTGCATTTTGATGGGTTAACCCCTACCAAAACAAGAGTCGGGCTTGTACGGGGCTATTTTCGGGGTCTGTGGCGGTTTGGGGGTTTGGGCGTTTATCGCTTGCCATATACATAGGGAATTGATATTGATTCCCTATCGGCCCCGCTTTGGGGCGCTTATCTGGAGTTTAGACTATGCAAAAAATCGTTAACGCTTGGACCAAGAATCCGACACTTGCTAATGCAAACAATGTTTATCGCCACGCAAAAAAACACCCTATGTCAATTTTTACGCTTGATGCCGCTGGTCATGCTAGCGTGGCGGCGGCTGTTCGCTTAATTAGGGAGTCTTGATTATGCAAAATATAAAGGCTTGCAAGTCCTTCGTTCGTAAAATCATCCGTGCTGCTAAGTCAGAGCATGTTATTTGCCTAGTATATTGTGAGGGTTCGTTTTTCACGCAGACGGATACAGTTTCGCAAACAATCGACGCAATATTTGCAGCGGATGAAACCACTCTGAAATTCTTGGACAGAACAACGGAAAAAACACTGGGTGAGTTTTACTTTGTCTTGGAATTTGATTCATCACCTTTTGAGATTGTGCAAGATCACACGGACAACGATTTTTGCAATCGCATCATGGAATCAACTGACGTTGTGGGGGCAATGCAATGAAATACCGAATCCGCTTTATTCTAATCGACATATTGGCGCTTTGCATGATTTCGGCGCTTTGCCTTTCAACCTTATTCTTTGGAGCTTAAACAATGCTTATTAATTCCCTTTCCAAACTGTCCACGCCTACAAACGCCTTGCGGGAACACTACAATTCTCAATTCTGGCAAACTGTCCGCAAGCAAGCGGAATCCAAGATTGCCAGCGCCCTGCGTGATAACGGGACTCTTGTTTGGGACAAGCTCCCAAATATTTTTTCCAGTAGTCCTAAGCTTGAAAAGAACCCAGACGGGCAAGAATACCTTGCGAATGCCTTCTACGGTGCGCCGTCTTTTGCCAGCCTATTCAATACTTGCGCCAAAGCAACGTTTGGGTGCGGTACAAACTGCCTAAACGAGTCGGGCCACGGTCAATTGCATATGATGAACAAAGGCGTTCATAGTGTCCACGTAGCACGCATGACTAGGACTCTTATATGGTTCAAGTATCGGGATCAATTCAAGGCCAAGGCGCAACGTGAAATACGCGCGCTTAAGCGCAAGGCGGACCGTATGGGCGTACCTTTGGCAATCCGTCCAAACGGGACAACAGACTTGCGGTTTGAAAAGCTTTGGCCCGAATTGTTCTCTGGCAATAGTGACGTGCAATTCTGGGACTATACCAAAGATATGGGGCGCAACGTGGACTCAATCCCGAATTACTCCCTGTGCTATAGCGTGCACGAAAACACGACAAACGCCCAAATTGAGCAAGCGTTTAGCAATGGTTTAAATTGTGTTGTTGTGGGCCGACTTAAGCGCAACGATAGCAAGCCCACAACGTACCTAGGCAAGCCCGCAATTGATGGAGACAAGCACGACTTGCGCTTTCTTGATCCGCAAGGCGTGTTCGTTTTGCTGTTTGCCAAAGGTGGCGCATACGGGGACACAACGGGCTTTGTGCGTGACGTAAAGCAATTGGAGGTGGTGCAATGAACATCACAACAATACACGACATGGCGGGGCGTTTTGACATAAGCGAAACCGAGTCAATTCGGATTGCGGAAACGGTTGATACCGAGGCGGATTTTATCGAAGTTTGGGAAAACGCCTGTTGGTGGACTGACGAGGCAGCAGACGTCTTAACCAAGGGGGTCAAATAACATGACAGCGCAAGCAACCGTGTACGTTGCGCGCTGGCAAGAATACGGCGGTGGCTATGCGCAAGCGGATACATTAGACAATCTGCGCGTAACCGTTATGGGACGTCCCTATGCCCCCACGTGGGCCAATGTTTACGTCACGGAATTGCAATGCAAGCAAGGGGATACATGATAATCGTTCGCAACTACAATTGAGAATCGTTCGCATTACGGGCAAGCGAATCAGTTGGTGGGTGGGGGCGATTCCTTCATCCTCGCGCCTGATTTTCTTTTGAATGTCAAGGGATTATTCGTTAGTGTGACAAATGTGCAACACATAGGATAGTCATCACGAATTGTTACAGAAGTGTAACGAATCATCACAATGTCATGTCAAGGGGTTTACTTTCGTGGAACCCCTATTTTATACGCGAGCGAATCGGTGCCAGCCTTTAACACCACCTAAATCCAAAACAAAGATTTACTTTCAGTGTAACATAAATACCACACTCACCCGTTACAGCCAAGGAAAAGCCAATGTCAACCCTAAATAATACAAAAAAAGAATCGTGTGTTATCAACGACATATAAAATAGTTGCAAATAAAGTAAACTTTCTACTTGTGAGAATTCCATTTGGGTCTATATAGTATAGTATAAGCACTACTTAAGTTATCATAAGAATATTAACACCAACCAGTTATAAGACTTAAGAGTAACTTAAGTTAGCTAATAGATTATTACTTATTGTTGTTCATACCTTGAGGCATTAACTCAGGTATAACACAGTGATCCCCCCAAGTACAACCAAGATGAACCTTGACAAACAACATATGTAAGACGTGATCTTGCTGATGTCTTGGGGGGAATATTTATTACCTTCTTAAGACTATCATTTAGATTGTCGTTAATGGAACCGTTGTATCATTTGATACATCGATAAAGTACAGAAAGATTGTCGTCATGCTTGAGAAGCTACCCTATAGCAAGCTAGTTGAGAAAGCCGTACTTGAGATGATACAGGGTGGAGTTCCCATCCGTCAGATCATTACATCTATTCAGCACTTGAATGATGCTCCTCGTAGTCTGTCTACTCTGTACAAGCACTATGGCCCAGCTATGGAAGCTGAACGTACTCGCATCAGTGGTGCAGTAGGTAAACGTGTGATTGACCAAGCACTCTACGGAGATGTACAGGATGGCATTACTTGGAAGAGCCAAGAGCTATTCCTTCGTAGCAAGGGTGGATGGTCTCCACAAGCTACTGTTAACGAAGTTGACCAAGAGATTGATCCCGAACTTGATGTCTCAGCAGCAGATCAACTAATGAACATGCTAGGATTTGATATTGATGAAGACCCCGACGAAGAAGAAAATAAAGCACCCTGATGAAGTGTTTGAGGGTATCCTTGAGTATGTTGCTTCTGAGGGATATGCGTTACAGGTGAGTTCTAAGATTGACATTAGTTGCTTTGATCCAGAGTTTATGTCGAAGTGGACCATAGAGACCCCCCTCTACTCTTACAAAGGCAGAATCCGACATGACCCCGATGATGAACAGGAAGATAACGGCTGACACTCTAAGAGAGTTACCAGCAACTAAGGTCAAGAAGCTCTTTGAGCAACTGGGACCAGCTAAGGTAGATGAACTTCAACATGATTGGTCGTTCTGGGGTAGAGACGCACAGTTTCCTCCAACTGACAATGAGTGGAACACTTGGCTTATCAATGCTGGTCGCGGATTTGGCAAGACTCGTTGTGGTGCTGAGTGGGTACGAGAGCAAGTCAAGAATGGTCATAAACGTATAGCTTGTGTAGCTTCTACTAACAGTGACATTGAACGTGTTATGGTGAAGGGCGAGAGTGGTTTCCTCTCAGTCTGCTGGAAGCACGATAAGACCCATAAGGGCAAGCCTATGGGCTTTCCTGAGTGGTCACCCACCAAGAGGTCACTTACGTGGGCTAACGGGGCTAAGGTTGAGTTCTACTCAGCAGAAGAGCCTGAGCGTCTACGTGGTCCACAGTTCTCCGCTGCATGGTGTGATGAGCTTGCTGCATGGAACAAAGACATAGATACGTGGCAGATGCTACAGTTCTGTCTACGTCTTGGTAAGCACCCTCGTGTGTGCGTTACAACAACCCCTAAGCCAACTAAGCTAATGCGTGAGTTACTCAAGAACCCTAAGACTATTGTTACTAGTGGTTCTACCTTTGATAACGCAGCTAACCTAGCTGATACCTACCTAGTAGCTGTGAGAGACCAGTACGAGGGAACACGTATCGGTAGGCAGGAGCTATATGCTGAGGTACTAGAAGAAGCCGAAGGCGCTCTCTGGTCTACTGATATGCTAGATGCAGCATCAGTTAAGCATGAAGACGTACCTGACCTTACTCGTATTGTCGTTGCACTAGACCCTGCTGTTACAGCTAACGCTGAGAGCGACATGACAGGTATTGTCGTTGCAGGTATTGACATCAACGGTGTTGCCTACATCTTAGGCGATTACACTGACAAGTTATCCCCACAGGGATGGGCAGCTAAGGCTGTTAAACTATATCATCACTACCAAGCTGACCGTATCGTAGCCGAGGTCAATCAGGGTGGAGACATGGTTAAGACTACTGTTCATGGCGAAGACGATAGTGTGTCCTACAAGGCTGTAAGAGCCTCTCGTGGGAAGTACGCTAGAGCAGAGCCAGTATCAGCACTATACGAGCGAGGACTAGTTAAACACGTCTCTAATCCTCCTGATGGTGCTTCACTCAATGAACTTGAAATTCAAATGAGAACTTGGGAGCCTTTAGGTCGAATTGGCTCTCCTGACCGCCTTGACGCTATGGTGTGGGCAATTACAGACCTTTCTTTAAACGGCTACGCTAAACCACAATTGACCCTCGCTTATTCAAGCGCTAAGGGATTATCTAAGTAAAGGCATCAGTCCATGAAGAAGCTCTCAGAGGGTAAAGCGAAACAAACTCTAGGTATCGCTGGCGATAATACTAAGACAGGACAAATCCGTGCGGATGAGTTTCTGCCTGAGTTGCGTGGTCAGAAGGCTATCAAGACGTATCGCCAGATGAGAGACAACGATGCTACCATTGGTGCAGTTATGTATTCAGTAGAGCAAATCCTTCGTGACGTAGAGATCAAGGTCAAGCCAGCGGATGAAAGCGAAGAAGCTAAGTCCGAAGCTGATTTCGTTAAGTCTGTCTTAGATGACATGGACGACACCCTAGATGACCACGTAGCAGAAGCCTTGTCTTATTTGTCGTATGGCTTTGCGTGGTTCGAGGTTACATATAAGCGGCGTGTAGGGCCAACTGAGCGATCCCCTAAGAAGAACAGCAAATACACAGACGGACGCTTAGGTGTACGTAAGATCGCTGCTCGTGCGCCTTGGACTATCAACAAGTTTGATGTAGAGCCTGTAACTGGTAACGTCTTAGGTATTTGGCAATCCGTAGGTTATATGAATGGCAAGCATTATATTCCAACTAACAAGTCTTTGTATTACCGCACTACAACTCTTAATGGTGATGCTTCTGGTCGTTCTATTCTTCGTAATGCTTATACCAGTTATACTTATCTTAATAACATTCAGTCTATTGAAGCTATTGCAATCGAACGGGAACTAGCTGGCATCCCAGTTGCTCGTATTCCTGCTGAGTACCTATCTGGCGATGCTTCTGCTGGTCAGAGCCAATTCGTTGGTAATCTACAGCAAATCCTTCGTGACGTTAAGTTCAACGAGCAAGGGTACATTATCCTGCCTTCGGATACATACCCTGACAAAGATGGTGGTCCTACTAATCATCGCTTGGTTGATATTGAACTAATGTCTGCAAGCGGTAAACGTAACATTGACATCAACCCAATCATCAGTCGCTATCAACATGACATTGCTCGTAGCGTACTTTCTGAGTTCCTACTGCTTGGTACATCTGGTGGCTCCTACGCCTTGTCTAAATCGAAGACTGACTTGTTCCTACGTGCGCTAGAGAGTTATATCCAAGCAATCGTAGATGTACTTAACAAGCAGCTAGTTGAACGCCTGTGGCAGTTGAATGGACTAGACTACAAGTACATGCCAACTATCGAAGCTGGTGATGTCGCTCCTCACGATCTACGTGAAGTATCTTCCTTCCTTCGTAACCTTAATGGTGCTGACATCGATGTATCTGCTCACCCAGAGGTCGTTAACGATCTAATGAGTATCGCAGAGATTGACTTCAATGTAGAAGACTACAAGAAGCCAGAACCAGAGCCTGTTGTCGTAGCTCCCACAGAACCTACTGAAACTGAGAAGTTGGAACATGAGTTACTAAAGTCTCTTATCAAAGGAGAGTAACCATGAAGGCAATTGACCTAGCAATAGTCAAAGCCCTGCTAAATCAGTCTATCCCTCACGTTGTCGATGGCAAGGACGGGGTAGACGGCCTAACAGGCTCACAGGGCGACACAGGAGCCTCTGGAGAGCAAGGAGAGGTTGGCAAGCAGGGTGTATCAGGAAAAGACGGTAGAGACGCTGTAGATGGCCTCTCAGGCGCTGATGGCCTTGACGGACTAGATGGAGCAGACGGTCTAGACGGAAGACGTGGTTTATCTGGTAAGGTTGGTAAAGCTGGACTAGACGGTGCTACAGGTGAAGCTGGTAAAGTTGGTAAGGCTGGACTTAAGGGCGACAAAGGCGACAATGGTAAGGGCATAGCTTCTATCAAGGTCAACGAAGAAAACATGCTAGTCATTACTTACGATGACGGTGATTTAACTATCGCTGGCAAGGTTCACTTCACTAAGCAAAGTAATGGCGGTGATTACTACACAGGCGCTCCTTTAGGAACCTTTGGTATCAAAGGAACTAAGACAAGTGCTGCTGGTGAGCTAATCATAGTTGGTCCTTGGGGTAAAGAGTTCAACACTGGGTTTATCAGTGACTCTCCTGCTGTTAACGACTGGATCAAGCTAACAACGTCATTCTCTAGTATTCCTACGTTTAACACTACACTCCTTGGTGGCTCTGTCTACAACTACTCATATAACAATGACACTCTGACGTTGTTCAGATACATTGCTGCTGGTGGCTCTGATAGATACTTTCAGACCTTCAATGGGACTACGCTGGATGGCCTAGTAGCAACAAAGGCACAAACAATAACACTTTAAGGGGACAGCATGACATTCACAATACCTACTGCTGTTGACCTAATGACAAACTCTGTGAACACTCACCCTAACGCAAGAGGCGGTTTCGCTGGTGTTGGTGAAGGTCAGACCTCTCAGCGAGGCTTTGCTAAAGCTGCTGGTAACCTGCCCTTGACAGATGAGGCAACTAACATGACCTCTTCTACTGATGGTCAGCTAAGAGGCTTTAATTTCGGTTTCCCTACTGCGATTGATACCTCAACTAATACTAAGTTGATCGTATGGACATACCAGTTCAACGCCCCTAACAGAGTTCAGACTGACACAGCAGCAAACCGAGGTCTTGTCTTTCGCTTAGGCTCAGGCGCAGGTAGCCCTACTACTAGCTACCGTACTTGGAATATAGCAGGTAACGACAAGGTTGGTGCATCTGCTCGTGAAAACCCTAAGATGATTATCGTAGACCCTAACGATCTCACATACGATGAAGATATAGGCACATACGACAACACAGACTTACAGACGTTTGGTCTTGGTGTTAATAACCTTAGTATCACAGGCACAGGTAGCTCTAACTTCTTTCCTCAGCGTATCTTCGCCTTTAGCACTGTTAAGGGCGCTACTGACATCCCTCGCTTTACTGGGTCGTCTAACTGGGGTGACATGATCGCTGCAATGGGTACTACGTTTGACACTAAGATTACTGATGAGTGGATCAAGCGAGATGGTGATGTGTTCTCTTATGCTGCTCCTTTTGAGATAGGCGATAACGTCGCTTCTACTCAGTTCAACGACAACGGTGTTACAGTGTTCTGGCCTAACGCTACGACTATTACTGACGCTGACCCAAGAGTTAGAGTTACTAGCGCAGCGTTCAGAGCTTACCTTAACCTCAGAGATGATGTCGCTGACACAGCAACCTTTAGTGGGTTGTACAACTGCGGTAACTCTACACCAGCTTGGGACTTTAATATTAGTAACAATTCTGTTGTTACCTTTAGTGGGGCTACCTTCAACAACATAGGTGACTTTACTGTAGGATCATCTGTATCGGGTAACGCTACCTTCGATAGTTGTGGTGTTGTGTACAACAACAATGCAAGTCTGTCTGGGTCAACCCTAAAGAACCCTAATGCAGGCCATTTAATGAGGTTAGCAGCATGACGTTTAGCTTACCTACCGTAAACAACACGCATGAGACTAACGGTGCTGGTGATCCTCTCTTCGCTGATAATATTGGTCTTCCTAACGCTGTTAACACAAAAGAAGCTGGTAACTTGCCTATTACCAAAGATGGTAGCCAGTTCACGATAACCTCAGACAATCAGTTGGCTGGAGTAAGTTACTACTTCCAAGCTGCACCATCTTCCTATGACGTTTCTAGTTCAACTAAGGTATTACTCTGGCACAATCAGTTCAACGCACCTAACCGTATCCAAGTAGCTGACCTAGCTAATGGTGGAGTTCGTTTCAGGCTTTACTCTGGTACTACACTGTTTACCCTTGCTTACAAGGATTGGTACATAGGCGGTAATGATAGCCCCTTCGCAGAGTGCGTCAAAGGTCAAGTACCTTTTGTTATAGACCTAAACGCAGGTAATGAAACTTCGTCAGCAGGCACTTTTGATAACACTGCTGTAACTAGATACGGGATTATAGTTAACTCTGATTTCGCCGTTGGTCCTCAGGGTAACATTAACTTCCAAGGCTCTAACTTCGTACTTGGTACTTCTAAGGGTGACGCTGACATACCAGTGTTTACTGGCGCAAGTAACTTCGTACAGGCTGTGACGCTAGTACAGGGTACAGACTATACCAACAAGATTGGTAACTGGATAAGGCAGACAGGTAGCGTAGTCTACATAGATATGCCCTTCCAGATTGGTGATGCAGCTACTGCTACTACCTTTAATGACAACGGAGTTACTGTCGTTAGCCCAGCTAGTAATAACGCAGCAGACCCAAGGTTTCAGCTAACAGATCAAGCTATGCAGGTTCACTTAAACCTCAGTAACTCTTCTGCTGATACTTGTACTATGACAGGCACGTACCTGTGGGGAACAAGAGCTAACTTCAACTTCGATCAGTCAGACGCTTCTTTAACTAGTATAGCTGGTGCTACCTTTAGGGGTATGGGAGACTTCACTGTAGGCTCTTCTGTCTCAGGTGCAGCAAACTTCGATAATGCTGGTGCTGTTAAGCTGAGTAATAGTTCTGTGGACATCAACGGGTCTACGATCTCAAACACCTTTGCATCTAATGCACTACACTTTACTGGAGGACCAATGGACATAGCAAATATGCGATTTGAGTCTTATGCTGGCAAACACGCTATCTTGATTGACACTGTTGGAACTTATAAGTTAACTGATGTGTTCTTCGATCAAAGCGGTACTGCTGACATAGAAACCACTCATACCACTGGTACGGTAACGATAGATTTAGCAGGAACGACAACAACTCCTACCTTCACTAACACAGGTGGTGGAACTGTTGTACTGAACTTCCCTAACCGTATTCTTACGCTGAACGGTATTGTTGCAGGCTCTAGAATACTCGTGACAGACACAACAAATACTGTTGTACTCTTTAATGAGGTTCCATCGACAAGCCCCTTTGTAGGTTCTATAGCATCTCAAGGAACTGACGTAGATTTGTCTATACGAGTTCGTAATGGTGCTGTTCCTTATAAGACCTTTGATACAACAGCTACTTTGACTTCTGCTGGTGTAGGAATAAACGTAAGTCAAGTCTCAGACGTATAAGGAGGTAACATGGCAACCACTATAAACTTTGCAACTAAGGTTATCTCTGTACCACGAGCGGACATGACACTAATTCAGTCAACGCCCACTGAGATACGACAGTTGAGCATCGACCAGTTCCGCTTAGACCTCAAGGCTATCTTAGCCACTATTGTTGGGATGCCTAACCCTGACACGCACATTCGTAACCCATCAGTAACAGTTGGTGGTGTTGTTTTGGCTAGTGTTATTGAGATGGTTAATGGCTATACTGTTACCTTTGAAGATGGTCAATACGCTGTTAACTTAGCTGGTGCCAACTCAAACATTGCAGACGTAGTTAACGTGAACCAAGTCTCTGTACGTTCAGCTAACTCTGCTGGCCTACAAGACCTCTCAACACTACTTACTGCTGCCTATCAGGGTCAAGTCGTGTTTTCTACCTCTGGTCAAGCAGGTACAGCAATTCCCGTTGGTACTCGTGCTACTCCAGTAAACAACTTCCCTGATGCGATTACTCTAGCTAACAAACTAGGTATTCGTCGTATCCAACTTGCTACATCCGCTACGCTACTATCAGGCGCTAATGCTCAGGGTAAGGTTTTCGCTGGGGATAACGCAACAGTTGATACCCTACAGCTTAGATCAGGTGCTGACGTAACCGACTGTGGCTTTGAGAACCTTACGGTTTCAGGAATCCTTGATGGCAACAACATCTTTAAGAATTGTACCGTAAGTGACGTAAGCTACGTCAACGGTATTCTACAAGAGTGTTCATTAACAGGAACTATTTCCGTTGATGGCACTGCACAAGCTAACATAATCAACTGTTGGTCAGGGACTGCTGGTATAGCAGACGATCAGCTAGTTACGATTGACATGGGCGGATCAGGAAACTCTCTAGCCCTACGTAATTACTCTGGTGGCCTAAAGATAACTAACTACTCTGGTGGTGGTGCTATCACGTTAGACTTCTCTTCTGGTCGTGTCGTAATAGATGCAACATGTACAGGCGGTGAGATAGGTATTCGTGGCATTTCAGAAGTAACTGATAATAGTGCTGCTGGTTGTACTGTCTTGGATGAGACAGTTAATTCCTCACTAGAGATCATTAACAATGGTGTTAAGAGCGCCTCTCTCCTAGTACCACACACGCAAGGGTTAAACTAATGTCAGAGTCTGATTCAACAAAAGTCTATAATAATTATGTAAGAGCTAATCTACCAAATGGTATGTCGTATGACACAGGTACAGGCCTTTATGACATTAACAATCACTCGTTCTTTACTTTTAAGAACTCTAATTGGTACTACAAGTACATCTCTAAGTACGGCTACTCAGCTTCCTCAGAGAAGCCATCGGGCAGTGCCTACTCAGTAATCGGTTTTGAGCCAGCCTTGGTGTTTGACTTTAAGAATAACTACTACCGCAAGAGTGCGACTGACTCTACGTTTGCTGCATCTATGACTCACACAGCTTCCTCTAATGCAACTATGTTTGATAGTGATGGCTTGCTAAAGTGGCGTCCACATAACATCATCACACAATCAAACACCTTTAGTACGTGGACCAAAAACTACTCCTATGTTGTTGCTAATAACGCTGTCGGCCCCAACGGTACAGCCAACACAGCCTCTACAGTTAACTTCGCTGGTACAACCTCAAACTTATACAACTTGTCCACAGTTGCTGTTACTCAAGGAGACAAGATAACTCTTGCCGCATGGGTACGCAGTGATACTATAACTTCTCTGACGTTATCCATAAATGGTAGGACACAGACACCAAACAACGTCCCCTTTGCCAATCGAGCTGTAACCTCCACTTGGACGTTAGTTACATTTGAAGCTAGTGTTCAAGCTACTGACACTGGACTGTACTTTATATTTGGACACACTGGTTCTAACGCCCAAAACACCCAAATCGGTGCTTTGGAGATGTATGGCGCACACATGTACCGTAGTGACCTCGGTGGCATGGTAAACAACCCAGAGACAGGTGACAGCTACGTCCCAACTACGACTACTGCTGTTTATGGTCCTCGTGTAGGCCACCACATCTATGATGGCTCTGCTTGGGTTAAAGAAGGCATCCTCCACGAAAGTGAAGCTCGGACTAACCTATTTCGACATAGCAACGGGGTTGGTACATCTTTTATTTCAGCGAGGTCTTCGGTTACCGCTGCCGCTGGCACATCACCTAGTGGCCTGTCTGATGCGTGGCGTTGGACTAACACGTCCCCCAATGCCTTATTATACCAAAGTAATTCATACGGGGTCGGAAATTACACTGTCTCAGCTTGGGTCAAGTCGAACGGAGCAGGTAAAGATGGGTTTAGGTTTTGGGGTCAAGACACTCAAACATCAAGTGGTTTTACGGCAACAAGTGAGTGGGTAAGGTATAGTTTTACTTTTACCGTTACATCTGCCGCCTCTGGGAACGGTGGGATGGCATATGCCTTGGGAACTAATGATGTTGACTTATTAGTTTATGGCCTACAACTAGAATCTGGCTCAACCGGATCGTCGTACATCCCAACAGCAGGTTCGGCGGCGACTCGTTCTGCTGACTTGCTAACAGTCCCTGCGGCTAACCTGCCGTATGACAACACTAACATGTCTATCCAGATGGAGGGTAAGATGACTTATGCTGATAATAGCCTTAGTTTTGAAGTTGAACCCTACAGGTGGCAACTAAGCTACAACAACTACATTAGCTCTAATGTAAGCACCCTAACGGGACGGACAGGTAAGGCGGTCTTCAACCAAAGACAATCAACTTCTGGCTTAGACAGCGTTGCTGGAGCAGACACTAGCTACTCCCCTGATGTCAACGTACCGTTTAACCTCGCATCCCGTCATGGTTCTACGTTTATCAACGGTGCGCATGAAGGTACACTTCTGACAGCCAACACAACCCCTACAACCCTCCCTGACTTGTCATCTACTAACTTAATCCTTGGAGATACCTTCATGGGTACAATCGGACAGTTCCGCATGTGGTCTGATGACTTAACAGGCGCAGGTATTGCGGAGGCATCAACATGATAGAAGAACAAGACGTAGTAAAGACTGACTTTTACATTAAGCTAACAAGCGAAGCGGCTATGACTACAGTCCTTTCTGCTTTTTACGACGAAGAAGGCGAGTTTGTGGATAACACCACAGACTATGCTATCGACGTTGTGGGGGTGCTACAGGAGCCTACAGGAGCTACTCTAACCGACGACGATGGTATGGGGTATCCAGAGATGGTAGCTGTAACAGGTTGGCATGTTAACATCCGCTTACTTAACGATGTTGTGCGGGGTGCTGTTGAAGCTCTTGATGTATCACATGGTGTTACACCTGATGCACCTAAGCGTGTGTGGCTATAATGGCTGAGTATCAAGGTAAACAGGTAACTCTGAACAAACCTAGACGTACAACAGGTGGAAGCAGCAAGTTTGAAGTCTTTGTACAAGATGGCGACAGAGTTAAGCGAGTTTCTTTCGGTGATCCTAATATGAGTATCCGAAGAGACAACCCCAAGGCACGAGCTAACTTTAGGGCTAGGCACAGTTGCGACACCAAGAAAGATAAGACAACGGCTGGTTACTGGTCTTGTCGTATGTGGAGTAGCAGTTCAGTTAGTAGTCTTACAAAGGCTTACACTGAGGAGAACTTCAAACCTCACACGATGTATCACCCTGACACGGGAGAAAGTGTAAAGGTAACTACATTGCAAGAGCATTTAGACTTACAAGAGAACGGATTTGAACACAAGATGACAAAGAATATCGAAGGTAAAATCCTTAAGACCGACGACGAACAACGTATGGTATACGGGTGGGCGTCAGTCATTACTGAGAACGGTGAGCCAGTAGTAGATCGTCAAGATGACATGATTGAAGCTGACACTCTGGTCAAAGCAGTAAACGAATTTATGGAGCATGTGCGGGTCGGCAAGGCTATGCACGTTGGGGAACAGGTAGGAACAGTAGTTCACTCCCTCCCAATCACCAAAGAGATCGGTGATTCTCTCGGTATCCAATCTGATCGTGAAGGATGGGTCGTCGCTTACAAAGTATACGATGATGATGTCTGGGCTATGGTCAAGAGCGGTGAATTAGCAGCATTTTCCATTGGTGGAAAAGCTATCAAAGAGGAGATATAACTTGCCCAATCTCTTACAAAAGTTACAGCTTACAGAGCTTTCCCTAGTGGATCGCCCCGCCAATGCTCAGGCAATGGTATCCCTCTTTAAGCGTGACACTTCCCAAGAGGAACTTACAAAAATGACAGATGAAATGGAAGCCAAAGTTAAGGCGTATATGGATAAGAAAGGCGTTGGCCGTGAAGAAGCTATGAAGGCTATGGATATGTACAAAGCTGATGAAGCTCCAGAGGTTAATCCTCTTGAAGCAGAAGTAGTTGCCCTTAAGGCTGACAACGAGATGCTCCGCAAGGGTCTGATCGACAATGGCTACGTTATTTCCGCTGAGGCTATTGAGAAGAAATCCGAAGAAGAGATGATGGATATTGAAGGCGAGATGGTCGTTAAGTCTGACATTCCAGCCCCAGTATTGAAAGCCCTTGAAGCTGCTATTGCTGATAAAGCTACACACGCTCTTGAAAAGGCTGACATCGAACTAACCAAACGTGCTGGTGATACACTCCCACACTTTGACGTTGATGTTGCTAAGTCTCTCGTAGACAAGTTCTACGACGACGAAAAGATTATGGAAGCCTTGAAAGCTGCTGACGCTGCCTTTGATGCCTCTATGCAAGAATTTGGTAAGTCCGATGTAGATGGTGATTTTACTTCACCTACTGACAAACTAGATGCTCTCGTAAAGTCCTACATGGACGACAACCAACTTAAGAAAAGTGACTTTGCCAAGGCTTACGCTGCTGTAGCGAAGACCGACGAAGGTAAGTCGCTAATTAACAAATCCTATAAAGGGGAATAAGAATGTCTTTCACACAATCCCGTGACAACCGTACCGTACTTGCTGCTGCTGATCTAAGCGCCAATCAATTCGCAATGGTTAAGTTCGATGCAAAAGCCGAGGCTGCAATCTGTGGTGCTGGTGAAGCTCCATTGGGCGTACTGACCGTACCTGCCAAGTTAGGCAATGCTTGTACTGTAACAGTATCTGGCATCGTAATGGTAGAAGTAGGTACTGGTGGTATCACTTTGGGTGCCAATGCTGCAACCAACGCATCAGGCCACGTTATCGCTGCTGCAACCAATGATGTTATTGTCGGTACTGCTCTCGAAGCTGGAGCCGCTGGCACAATCATCGCAATGGAAATCTCCCTTGCTAACAACATCTCTGCTTAATAGCTAACTAGGAATTATAATATGCCACTATTGACCCCCGCCCAAGTACATTTGGACGCACCACTGTCTAACTTGACACTGGCCTATGTACAATCACAAGAAGTCTTCATTGCTGACAAGGTATTTCCAGTTGTAGGTGTACCAAAGCAGTCGGACAAATACTACCTGTATGACCGAGCCAATGCTAACCGCAGTGGTGACGTTAAGAAACTAGCGCCACGTACAGAAGTCACACGTATCGGTCAGAAGCTGTCTAACGATGCTTACTTTGCTGACGTTTATGGTATCGGTATGGACTTCGACGAGCAAACTTTGTCTAACGAAGATGAAATGCTTAACATCCGTTCCGCTGGTGCGCAAACACTTGTCAACCGTATGATGATCCACCGTGAAGAGCAGTTCGCAAGTACGTTCTTTGTAGACGGTGTATGGACAACAAGCGTAACTGGTGCAACTAACGCATCTGGTAACCAGCCTGTCCTCTGGAGCGACTATACTAACTCCACACCAATCGCTAACGTAACTCTTGCAGCACGTACTATGCAGCTTACATCTGGTGGTTTCAAGCCAAACACAATGGTTGTCGGTAAGGGTGTTCGTGACATTCTGGTCAACCACCCAGACATCTTGTCTCGCTTGAACGGTGGTTCTACCATCAACAATCCAGCATTGATCGTAGATGCTAAGTTGGCTGAAATCTTTGGCGTAGAGAAATTCTTCGTCATGGAAGCTGTAGAGAACACAGCAGCAGATGGTGCTGTAGAAGTCTCTGCCTTCATTGGTGGCAACAACGCTCTCTTGTGCTACACACCATCAAGCGCAGGTTTGATGTCGCCAGCAGCAGGTCTGACCTTTGCTTGGAATAACGTCGAAGGCGCAAGCAACCTCGGTGTTACTGTTGAATCCTTCTCGGACGATGCACTAAAGCGCCAGCAGGTTGCAGAGCATATCCAAGTTAAGATGGCATACGACATGAAGCTCGTAGGCGCTGACTTGGGCTACTTCTTCAACGCAATCATTGCCTAATAGGTAGCGTTTAAACTAAAGGGGTGTCCAGAGAAATCTGGGCATCACCCAATTATAAAATATAACAGTAGAATTAGGAAATACAATGCACCCAACATATCTAGGATTCCAAATCGATTGGCCAGTCTTTATTAAGCAAGGCTTTACTGGCAGTGGCAAGATTTGGAAACAAGGCGATCACTTTAATTGGCTAGAGCTAGGAGTTGATCCAGCTAAGGTAGCCCTAATGTATGATTACGGTAATCTATACCATAACGTAGAACTAGAAGTACAGAATAAAGTAGGCGATAGACTATCTGAGATGGCTGGCCCACAACTAGCAACTCTAGTTACCCTTCTTAATGCAGAGGTAAAGTCTCGTACCTCTAGTGGCACTGAGTTCGACAAGAAGAAGTGTAAGAAGTCAACTATTGATGACAAACAACGAGGTCTTATCCGCAGGTTCTTAAACAATAGCGCTTGGATTATGGATCACTTCTACCACGTTCGAGATGGTATTCTCGTAGAATAACAACAACGGAGACGACTTATATGGCTTGGTCTTATGATCCCACAGACTTAAATACTACTACGGCCTCTGGTCGTCTCAACACAGTCCGACTTCTGGTTGGCGATACTATTACACTAGATCAACAGGTACAGAACGAAGAGATTAACTTCGCTCTAACTGAGAATGGTAACAACGTGTACTACGCTGGTGCTTGGACTGCTCGTACCATTGCATCAAAGTACTCTCGTAAGGTCAACACAGAATTGTCAGGCTCTCTTAAAGCTGACTACAGTGACCTTGCCAAGCAGTACAAGACCCTAGCGGACAGCTTAGACTACCAAGGTAAGACAGCAGGCGCTGCTATAGGTGTATTGGCTGGAGGCATCACAGTGGCTCGTACAGAGGCTGTCAGGGCTAATACCAACCGTGTTAAGCCAGCCTTCCGTGAGGGTCAGTTTAATAACCCAGCAAGTTATACACCAGAAACTTAAGGAGTAGTATATGTCGTTTCGTGCCTATGACCTCCTGAGCTTAGTACAAGACTTCGGGGAAGCTCTAACCCTTCGTCAGATTACAACTGATGGTACATACGATCCTGCTACAGGTTCTGTCGCTGGCTCTTCTACAACTGATACAGCCTTTACTGGCTACATGTATGACTACGCTACCATGAACCCAAGCGAAGTCATTCGTGGCTCTCGTAAGTGCGTTATTCCTTCGTTAGGGTTCACTCCTGAGCCTGAGCCAGATGATATTATCTTAGGCAATGGCGACACAGTAAAGATCAACAGAGTAGTTACGATATGGTCTGCTGGGACTGCTGTATGCTACTTATGTGACGTGGAGGAGTAACATGAAGAGTACTTTTGCTGTAAACGCTTCCTTCTACAACAAACTAAAGCACTTAGATGATATTGCAGTAGGTGGCGTTAAGGATAGGCTAGAAGATATAGCCAGAACTGCTGTAGACTACTCTCCAGTTGAGACAGGTGCTTATGTAACATCATTCTCCTACACTGTAGGTGCTGGTCGTCCAAGAGGTAAATCTTCTGACAATTTACCCAGAGGTGCAAACCTACAAGGTGAAAGAGACGAAGGTTATAACAACCTATTACAAGACATATCCCGTATAAAAAGTATTGAAGACTTAGATAACATCCAGCTAAGAAACGGCTCTCCACACGCATATGATGTGGAATACGGGGAGAAATGGGAGAGAACCGGAGGTTACTTCGTATTTGCTAAACTGGAGAATATCTATGGCTAACGACATCTACAACATCATACGTGCTGCCCTAGAGACAAAACTTTCTACTACCCTTGCTGGCACCGACATAGCTTACGAGAACGTAGCCTTTAGTCCTACTACAGGCACTCTCTTCGTCAAGCCAACATTCATTCCTACGGTAACACAACCTGCTACTCGTGGATTAAACCCATCACTTCTGTATCAAGGCGTATTTAACGTCATGGTTCATGCCCCAGAAGGAAGTGGTCCAGCTTTGTCTGACACTACCTGCAACACAATAACTAATGCTTTTGCTGCTACCACTGATATATCTATTACGGCTGGTGCAGAGACATACATCGTTCGCATACGCTACGCTGAAAGACAGCAAGGTCGTATTGACACCCCTTGGTACGCAGTCCCGATCAACATCGGCTGGTACATCTATAACACTTAATTGGAGAATACAATATGGCCTTTTCACAAGGATCACGTTCCAGTCTATCTTTCATAACCGAATCAACCTTTGGTACAACACCTGCTGGTAGCTTCGCTAACCTTCCGTTCAGTACGCACTCATTGAACCTAACCAAAGACGTACTTACTGGTACGGATATTGAAGCGGATCGTATGCCACGGGTTAACCGTCAAGGCAACCGTCAAGTAGGTGGAGATGTCGTAGTTGACCTTCGTGATGGCGACTATGACCTGCTGCTTGAATCAGCTATGCTCAGTACCTTTGCTACTAACATCCTTAAGGTTGGTGTTTTGCCTAAGTTCTTCTCTATCGAAGACTTCGCTGCTGACATCGACCAAGCTCGTTTGTTCACGGGCATGTCTGTTTCCACTATGGCTATTTCCCTCGCCCCTAACCAGATGGTAACGACTACCTTCGGTATGGTTGGTAAAGACATGACCATCAGTGGCACTGAGAAGACACAGGTTGCTGCTACTGGCGCACAACCATTCGATGCTTACTCTGGTGACATTTCCATTGGTGCCGTAGGAACTCCTGTTGCTAGTGCCATTGTAACTGCACTAGACTTCACACTGAACAACTCCTACGCACCTACCTTCGTCATTGGCGATGATAGCGCACCTTCCCTTGAGTATGGTCGTGCAGAAGTTGAAGGCACCATGACAGCTTACTTCGAGGATGCTGCTTTGATTAACCGCTTCTTGAATGAAACTGAGACAGCCATTCGAGTATCTGTAGACGATCCAACAGGTGCCAATGCTTATACCTTTGACTTCCCTAAAGTCAAAATTAACTCTGCTGATGTTGGTGTCGATGGCCCAACTAGCCGCATGGTTACTATGTCATTTGTTGCGCTGTTTGATAGCACTCTGGGAACTAACCTCCAGATCACACGCCCAACATAAACTAATACCTAGCTAGGTACGTGGAGGCTCTGAGTCGGGTCAGGGTCTCCACACTTTAATCACCCGACATAACCCCTAAGGAAATCCCGATGGACCTCAAAGACCTGACGCCGAATTTAGATGACATTGTCGTCACAATCAAGCACCCAACTACAGGTGATGTACTAAAGAATGATGACGGTACGGACATGACTATCACAGTCCTTGCACCGCACTCTAAAGAGTACAAGAAGGCTCAACACGAGCAAATTAGCAAGCGACTAAAGAAAGCCCAGAAGAGCAAGTCACAAGACGTAGACTACTCTGACATTGAAGAAGCTACGCTGGATGTACTATCTAAAGTCACGAAGGCTTGGGATATTACCTTTGGTGGAGAGAAACCTAAACTTACTGTCGCTAAAGCTAAGAGCATTTACGAAGAAGTGTTCTGGATCAAGGATCAGATTGAGGAAGAGGTATCTGGCTCACTGGCTTTTATGAAGACCTGATCTGTAAACTTGGGAGTTGGGCTGAACATCAGTTCGAACTCAACAAGCCAGATCAGAACGGCACTACAGAACGAGAACATCTTGAACAAGTAGAGAGGCAGACTGGACGTAGAATAGAAGCATTGGAACCCCCGACACCCTTCCCTGTGCTAATATCTCACGTCTGGTCTGCCTTTTGTAGTTTAAGCTCTAGCAGAGGATCGGGCATGAATGGCCCACTGCCTTTAGGCTACGAGCAGATTAAGGCTTGGAAAGAACTAACGGAAACATCTATCTTGCCTTGGGAAATCGAGGCTATCAAGAGACTTGACCTAGCATATTTAAGGGTGGCAAATGGCTGACGATATTAGATTAGTAATTGGCGTTGAACAGAGTGGTCTTCTTAAGGCCATTACCAACACAGAATCGCTTGAAACTAAAGTTAAGAAGCTGTCTTCCGTCTATGCTAGGCAGTCTACCGCTTTAAATAAGCAGAGTTCCGAATACAAGCGGTACAACAAAGCTATAACCAAACTGGCTAAAGATACCAATTACTCTAAGAAAGAGCTTCTTGACTACGGCAAGGCTTTACGTGCTGACGAAAAGGCTACTAAGAAGGCTAAAGAAGAGAAAAAGAAAGCTGCTATCGCTGTTAGAGACCTAGCTGCTCAGGAAAGAAAAGCTGCGATAGCTGCCAGAGACCTAGCCGCTGAGGAAAGAAAAGCTGCTAAAGCTACTAAAGAATTAGCTAATGAGGAAGAGAGACTAAAGATTAAGTTTGTAGCGGGTCACTCTGCTATGAACATATATACTAAAGAGTTAAACGACCTTGGGATAGCTCGTCAAAGAGGTATTATTACCACAGAGCAACAAACTGCTGCTATAGCTAGACTTAATACACAAATGGCCGCAGGTACAGGTGCTTTTGCTGGGCAAGCTGCTGGTATAGGTAACACCAGAAACAGAATGAACGGCATGAACATGGCCGTGCAGCAAGCGGGTTACCAGTTCGGTGACTTCGCGGTCCAAGTCCAAGGTGGCACAAGTGCTTTTACTGCATTTAGTCAACAGGGTTCGCAGTTAGCTGGTATCCTACCTATGATCGCTGGACCTCTTGGCATGAGTATGAAAGTAGCTGTTGGTTTGGCCGCTGCCCTTAGTGTTCTTATACCTGTTGGTTCTGCTGTTGGTCGTATGTTCTTTGAAATGAGAGATTCTGCTAAAGCGGCAAACGACGAAGCTAAGAACCTAAAGACTACAATGGAAGGTCTAACAGAGTCTTTCGAGACAAAGATGCTAATGCTTAGGTTTGGTGTGGACACTGAGGCAGAAGCTAAACTTCAAGATCAACTTTTTGTGCTTTATAAAGAGGACAGACGTATCCGTAATGAAATTCGGGATACAGACAGCCTTAGCGCAAGGCAGAGGCTTAGTGAAGAGTTAAAAGATAATAGAATGCTTTTGTCGCCACTTTTGGCTATGGTAAATCTACTTGCAGAGAAAAGAGAAGCATACGAGAGAATAGCAGCATTAACTAATAGTGAAGTTACTGAGGTTGAGAACCTTCGGGCTAATGAACGGCGGCGTAGCCAAGAACAACAGGCGGCAGCACTTGCGAGAAAAGAAGCAGAAGAAGAATATAAGGAACTAGTCGGTGGGGTTGTTAAAAGTCAAAAAGATCAACTAGATGTAGCCCTTAAGATATTTGCATTTGGTAAGGACCACGTAGAGGTTGCTAGACTTATCGCAGAGCAAAACGGTATTTCTCTCGGTCTTAAAGGTAGAGAACTAAGAATATACATTGACGAAGAGATGATACTTCGTAATGTTAAACTTTTAACTGAGGAGGCTGCTGATGCCACATTGGAATCTGCAAAAGCTGCTGAAAGGTTTGCAAGTGCCTTAGAGTCTGCTGCACTTGCGGGTCAGACTTTGGCATCCTTAAAGTTTGAATTTTCTGCTGGTGGAAAGGCTATGTCTCTATACGCTGGTAGGAGTACTACCTCAGACAAGTCTATAGAAGGGGATTTACCAGAAGGTTACGGGGATAAGCCAAAGAAAAACGGTGGCTCTTCTAAAGTAATTGACATCAACGAGATCATAGCAGCCCGTAAAGAGCAGATTGCTCAAGATCGTGTGTTGCTTGGACTGAGCGGACAACAACAAGATGCTCAAAAGATTTACTATGGTTTACTTAAGCAAAATGAGAAGGCTGATATAAAGCTAACCCAGACAGAACTCATGGGTGCTGCACAAGCCATAGCTGCTCAAGAAGAACAGAACCGTGTGATTGAGGAATCCAGAAAGCAACAAGAAGACCTAGCGGACTTTGTAGCTAACTCAATGGGTGATGCTCTTATGAGTATTGTTGATGGCACTATGACAGTCAAAGATGCCTTTAAGTCTATGGCAAGTGACATCATTAAAGAGTTGTACAGAGTTCTTGTCGTTGAACGGATGGTACAGTCAATCAAAGGTTTCCTTAAACCTTCCCCTATACCAGTGCCAAGTGCCAACGGTAACGTCTTCTCTAACGGAAGTATTCAAGCCTACGCTAACGGTGGTGTAGTCGGTGGACCTACATACTTCCCTATGGCTGGCGGTAAGACTGGTCTCATGGGTGAAGCTGGACCAGAAGCTATCATGCCTCTCAAGCGAGGAGCTAATGGTAAGCTAGGGGTTCAAGCTGAGGGTGGTCGCAGTGGTGATGTAATCAACATCAACCAGTCGTTTAACTTCCAAGCTAATGGTGACGACACAGTTAAGAAGCTGATCGCACAGGCTGCACCTAAGATCGCTCAGATGACTAAGAGTTCCCTCCTTGATGATCGTCGTCGTGGTGGTTCTACTAAAGCAGCCTTCGGGTAACAGTTAAGGAATACAAACTATGGCTATCAGTTACCCATTAGACACTCCAACAACTATAGGGATTGAGAGTATTGAGTTACGAGCAGTTAATGCTGTAGCTACCTCTCAGTCCCCATTTACCTACAAGCAACAGATCATTAGTCATGGTGGACAGAAGTGGGAAGCCTCAGTTAATATCCCACCTGTTCGTCGTGATCTAGCTGCTCCTTGGAAGGCTATGCTAGTATCCCTTAAGGGGCCAACTGGTACATTCCTACTGGGTGACCCTGACTACACTAGCCCACAGGGTACAGCGACCTCTGGTACTCTCTCAGGGACCGCTGGTACTGACTCAGTTGCTGTAACCCTAAACGGAACTCTGTTGGCTGGTGACTACATCCAGTTAGGAACTGCGAGTGCATCTAAGCTGCATGTCGTCGTACAAGATCAAAGCGGCAATGGCACACTAGAGATTTGGCCTGCTCTACGAAGCACTTACTCTAGTCAAGCTATAGGGCTTACTTCACCTGTAGGTGTCTTTCGTCTAGTCAACAATGTGACCTCATGGTCAATCAACAACACGTCTGCATACGGCATCTCCTTTGAAGCCGTTGAAGCCCTCACGTAAGGATTAGAAATACTATGTCTGACCAAAAAATATCAGAACTAACTAAGATCACTGGGGCTAATCTTGCGGATGCAGATGAGTTCGTTGTTGTTGATGTATCCGCAGACCAAACCAAGGCTGTAACAAGGGCAGAGTTCTTTAAAGATACCCCGCCCATAACCGTAACTGGCAACCTCACAGCTACAGGTGACGTGACTATCGGAGATGACCTGTTCGTAACTGGTCCTAATCCTGTTATCACTATTACGGAGACAGGCGTTAACCAGCACCGCATCATCGGCATTGGTGGCACCCTCTACATTCAAGCCCAAGACAGCGATGGCACTTCTGACGGCGACATGCACTTGACAGGGTATCTCAACGCTACCTTGAATCTGCTCAATATCAAGGCTGCGAACACAACGATTACTGGTGACTTAACTATCGGCGATGACCTATTCCTCACTGGTCCAAACCCTGTTATCACGTTAACTGACACAGATGTGGCCGATGAATACGGCAAATTTTGGCACACAAGCGGCAATAACTTCTTCACCGCTCGTAATGGTGCGGTAAACGGTCAGCATATCTTCTACCAGCAGGCCGGAGCGGTCCAGACGGAGGCAATGAGAGTTGACGAGAATGGACGTCTTGGTCTCGGTGTTACAAACCCGACAGAAAAGTTGCATGTTGCTGGTAACGCCATAGTCTCTGGTGACGTGAGTATCGGCGATGGGTTGACTGTGGATGGCATCATCAGCACCACCAGCGGCACTGACATCGACATGGATGCCTCAGCGTCTGGTCAACTAAAGCTCGACGGGAATGGCTACGGAGGTGCTATTGCTCTGAACGAACATGGCATGAATATCTACACTAACTCAGCTTTTCGTGACGTAATATTTGGCACTAACGAAACAGAACGTATGCGGATTGACGGGTCAGGAAATGTTGGCATCGGCAGCAGCGCCCCAGCCGCCATGCTTTACGTAGGCGGTAACAATACCATACTTGGGGGAACCGCTGGTAACGACATAAATCTTCTGACACTACACGCTGATACTTCTAACAACGACTTACTCCAGTTTACTTCTGAGCGACTCACAACAGGCACAAATTGGGAGACTGCTGCTCACCGTATTCAGCGCAAGGTTGACGCTACCCTGATGGGATACATGCAGTTTGGCAAAAATGACGCAGACTTGATAACCTTTGGTAGGAATGCCACAGAGTATATGCGGATTGACGGCAACGGTCATGCAATCATCCCTGCTGGTGTGACCCTCGGCACTGCGGCTGGTGTCTATGCAGCGGCGAACACGCTGGATGACTATGAGGAAGGCACTTGGACGCCTACAACCAACGGTGATGCAACGGGTAGTCTTAGCGCTGCTCAGGGTCGCTACGTCAAGGTTGGGCAGCAGGTTACGGTATGGGCGCAATTCGACGTAGGAAGCAGCTTTTCGAACAACAGTATTGGTGGGTTACCATTCACAGTTGGCAACCTCTTTGCCATATCCGCCCTTGCGTCTTCTGGTATAGCCATAACTAACATTGCGGACGTAACGACCACAGTTGCGGAAACAAGCACAAAAATTAACTTCTACCTCAACGGTGATGTTGATACTAGCCATAACCCCAACACGGCTGCTAACGTGTACCGTCTTTGCTTGTCGTACCTAGTAGCATAACAACCACCCCTGTTGGATCACAGGGTAGTCAGGTGGCAATCACGCCACGATAAACACAGGAGGCCAACATGGCACTTACAGAAGAAACCATCCAAGACAAGATCGAAATCATAGGCGAGTTCAAGCACATCCAAGTGCGGACAGCTACGGTTATCAAGCGCGATGGCGTAGAGATCAGCCGCAGCTTCTCACGCCATGTAGTAGCACCAGACGCTGACATCACAGGTGAGAGCGCAGAGGTACAGGCTATCTGCAATGCAGTACACACACCAGAGGTCGTAGCAGCGTATGAGGCTCACGCGGCTGCGCAGGCACCAGAGCCAGCACCAGAGCCAGCACCAGAGCCAGCCTTGCAGCCTGAATAACCCGACAAACCTACATTAAGGAATGATAACATATGTCCCGTGATCTTGATCCAAATACAGTAATTGCAATCTCCCAAGAGGTTGTACACCCGTTCTTCGCTGTTGAACTGTTGTTTGATGGTAATGAAACCCTGCGTATGTGGACAGGTCAGGGGACACTTGTTCTTGATGATGGAACCCAGTGGGTCGGTACTGGTAACCTACTAGATATTTCCTCTATTGAAGAGACCTCTGAGATGGCCGTTAAGGGGGCTACTCTTACGTTGAGCGGTGTCCCATCGGAAGTCCTCTCCTTGGCTCTTAGTGAGCCTTATCAGGGCCGTGTGTGTAACATCTACTTTGGTGTATTCACTGCGGGTGGCTCGTTGCTTAAAGAAACCAGCGATTACATCTTATTGCAAGATGGTAGCCGTATCAATGTAGAGACTGGTGAGAAGGGCTTTAACCAGTTGTTCTCAGGTTACATGGATCAGATGAACATCGACGATGGACCTGAGACATCTACTATTGAGCTTAAGGTTGAGAACAGGTTGATTGATCTTGAGAGGGCTAGGGTTGCTCGTTATACTCAGTTTTATCAAAAGTCTGTTTACCCTGACGATAATGGCCTTGACTTTGTAGAAGACTTACAAACTAGGAAAGTCCCTTGGGGGCGTAGTGAAGATGCTTAAGTATCAACAAGAGTTTCTATACGACTTCAAAGCAGATGTGGGTGACCTTCTCCAGAAAGACTACGAAGAGATTGAGCACAATAAAGAACTGCGGAACCTTGATCCAGACTGGGATATTTATGGTATCTTAGAGGAGCAAGGGTCTCTGATGATCTTTACTTGCAGGGACGGACTAAAGCTAGTTGGGTACTTTGTCGTCGTTACGACACCTAACTTGCACTCAAAAGGCTCTACACTTGCGGTTGCAGATGTTATCTTCTTGGACAAAGAGTACAGGGTTGGTCTTACAGGTTATAAGCTATTTAAGTTTGCCGAAGACTGCGTTAGAAAAGATGGCTTTAAGAGCTTACACGTTACAACAACTGAGATGAACCCGATAGACCCTCTTATGATTAGGTTGGGCTACTCTAAGATTGAAACAAAATACGAGAAGGTTTTATAATGGCTGTCTTTACTTTTATATCTTCGATAAGTGCAATAGGTTTTCAAGCGGCTTTCACTACTTTTGCTGCAACTTATACTGGTCAATTTCTTATCTCTCTTGCAACTAGCGCACTTCTAGGTGCATTATCACCTAAGCCCGCTGCTGCTGCTCAAAGGGGTTACGACACTAACGTATTAGGACCAGCCTTAGATCACACAATTATCTATGGTAAAACTAAGGTTGGTGGTGTTGTTGTCTATAACGAATCTACAGGCACAAACAATAAGTTCCTTCACCGCATCATTACTGTCGCTGGTCACGAGGTTGAATCCTTTGAGCGTATCTATATTGATGACGCTTACATTGACTTCATTAACCTTGGTACATCAGGAAACGTAGCAAGTGTAGTTGACCCAGACGGCACTACCTCTGATCGTTACAACAACAAACTACGTATCCAAGTTGCTTACGGAACTCCCACTCAAGCAGCTAATGCTGACCTTGTTGCCCAATCTGATAGTAAGTGGACAGCTTCCCATAAACTCAGTGGTATTGCTTATATCTATGTACGCCTTGCTTTTGATGCTGACGTTTACCCTAATGGTATCCCTACGTTTACAGCAGAGATCAAAGGTAAGAAGGTATTCGACCCACGTACAAGCACTACTGGTTGGTCTGATAACCCTGCCTTGTGTGTACGAGACTACTTGACAAGCACAGGTTATGGTCTTGGTGAAATCGCAGACAACATTGATGATGATTTAACAAAAGCTGCTGCTGACATCTGTGACCAGACAGTCTTTTCTGCTACACGTTATACAACAAACGGCTCATTCACTACAGGGGCTACACCATACGATCTGATCTCTAGTATCCTTCCATCTATGGGAGGTTCTTTGTGGTACGCACAAGGTAAGTGGCGCATGAAGCCAGCTTACTGGACGACACCTGTTATGTTCTTGGATGAGGATGACCTTCGTTCCAGCATTAGCGTCAGCACACGACACTCTCGCCGTGATAACTTCAACGTAATCAAAGGTAAGTTTACAGGGCCAGATACTAACTGGCAGTCAGTTGACTACAAGGAAGTCAGGAATGAATCTGATGCAGGTACTTTTGTAACTGGACTTCCGTACTCAATCTCAGAGGTTGGTACAACAGACTTTACTGCTATTGGTGCAGCATCAAACACTGTTGGTGAAGTATTTACCGCCACTGGTGCAGGCACTGGTACTGGTGTTGCTGACCTTAACCTTGGCGTAGACAATGGCTTGACTTCTGTTGCTGACGTAGACTTGCTCTTCACAGACACCATGAAGGAAGCTCGTCGCTTAGGTCGAATTACCTTAGAGCGTAACCGTCAACAGCTTACCATCGGGGCCAGCTTTGGTCTTAAGACACTTGGCCTACAGGTTGGGGATAACGTCTACATCACTAACACCCGTTTTGGTTGGACTAACAAAGCCTTTGAAGTCTTGTCGTGGAACTTTGGCCTTACTGATGGGCTTGACCTACAGACAGAGATGACCTTACGGGAAACTGCTGAATCGGTCTTTGATGAGGTTGATGATGCTGCAATCTATGAGGCTGACAACACAAACCTTCCTTCGCCTTTCTTTGTCCCTGTACCAAGCCTTGATGCTGCTGTAATTACAACCACTATTAACGAGGATGGGACAGCCGTTCCAGCCATTGACTTCTCTTGGGGAGTATCTAACAGTCAGGTTGTAGACTACTACGATTTTCAGTGGAAACTGTCTACAGATGCAACATACAGTTCTACTGTTGTAGAGGAGCCAAGGTTTAGGATTTCCCCTGCCTTGAGTAACGTAGCTTATGACTACCGTGTCAGGGCTGTAAATACCCTTGGTATTAAGTCAAACTATGCTTCCAGCGTATCTCCTGCAAGTACGGGTAACGACTTAACTATACCAAATCCCCCCACAGCCCTAGTTGCTCAAGGTGGTTACTCTACGGTAAAGCTAACTTGGACACCTCCCACAACAAACACTGATACGTCCACAATTAGAGACTTGTTCCAGTATCAAATCTTCCGTGGAACAACGACAAACCCTACGACTTTTGTTGGTCGTGTGTCAGGGGAATCCTTTACAGACGGTGGCTTGTCGGACGACGCAACGTATTACTACCGTGTAAAAGCCCAAGACTTTACAGGAAACCTAAGTGCTTATTCGGAGAACCAATCTGTCACCACAGAAGTAGCACCTGTAGGTCCTGATGGCGCTAGGGGTGCAGGTCGTTGGAACATTGGTGTAAGCGCACTTCCGACAACTAGTTCTGGTGCTAACACTGCCTTTGTTGCAGCTATTGGTAGTCCTGTAGATAAAGACCAAGCATGGTTCTATACTGGTACTGTTGCAAACCCTACGTCTCAGGGTGTCTGGTTATATAACGCAAGTACACCAGTCTGGGTTGAGCAGGATGAAGTCATTGATGGCAACCTTCTTGTTACGGGAACTGTAACTGCCAATTCTATCAATGCTGACGCAATCACAGGTAAGAACGTCACTGTCGGCACCCTTACAAGCACGTCTGTTCCCACAGGTAGTCAGAAAGGCGCTCGTATTCAAGCTGACGGGACTATGTTCGTTGGCGACAAGAACGAGTTTTTCCGCTGGGATGGTTCTGTGTTGTCGGTCAGCGGTGATATCATAAACCTTGATAACTTTAACAAAACCCCCTATAGCGGGGGCTGGTCGTCTTTCAACTCTAGTATCAATCTAGGGGACCGAATGGACTTGCTTGGTGGGGCGGGTAAATACGCAATCTTTATGGGAGGTGCTGGTGGTAGTGGTTCTGCTAGTGGTCGGACTTCCGATGTCACTAGTTATGCGTGTGGAGGATCGTCTGGAGCGGGTGCCTTCTTTTTGTTTGACTACAACGGCTCGAACAATGTGCAATTTGTAGCTGGCAGCGGAGGTGCTGGGGTTACTGGTGGTGGCAGCACTGGCAGCAATAACAACGGTACAGATGGCAACAATGGCGGTAATTCCTTGTTCCAAGTCGAGGGTTCCACAAAGGTCACTTGCTCTGGCGGCTCTGGCGGAGTTGCAAGCAACAGCACAGCGGCATCTGGACCTCCAGCACCATCAACTCCCTCAGACTCAAGAATTACAGAGTTTGTGGGTTATTCTGGCGGCGCTGGTGGTTCGGCGGTTGCAACAGGAGCATCTGGCGGTGGGGGTCTTGGTTTCTTCTATACGAACAACAACAGGGGAGGTAATGCTAATAACACTAAGGCAACTGCTGGCGGCGGACCGTTTGGTCAAGGTGGCGATGGAGGTGTTGTTACTGGACCTGCATACCCAGAAGACAGCAATGGGTTTAACATTAACACTACCCCCATAAAAGTGGTTTCTTCTCCAGCAGGTTACTTTTCTGGGGGCAGCGGGGCGGTGGACGTTGTTGACAGAGTGGACGGCACGGACTCTACTGGTTTCTTAGGTGGTCGTGGGTCTTTCAACTTCAACGGCACTGCTACGGCAGGGAACGGCGGTTTCCTCGCTGGAGGTGGTGGTGCTTTGGTTACTGGCGATGATGTCGCAACTGCTGGAAGCGGCGGTCCTGCTGGCGGGGGTGGCGGCGCAAATAAGTCCGATAACACCGCAGGTGATTTACCCTTATCTGGCGATGGTGGGTCAGGTGTAATCTTTATCAAGAAGCTATAAAGGATTGTTGGACATGAAAAACTACTACAAAATGCTGAACGCTGACGGGGAAGAACTTGGTCGCTGGGTTGGTCTCGCAGAAGATAACCAACACAGGCTTGGGGAGGTCATCAATGAGACACCAGTAACGGAGATCATTGATGACACCTCTGCCCCAGACTTAGAAACGCCTGTTATACAAGAACGCAATGCCCTTCTGGTATCCTCAGACTGGACACAAGTAGCCGATGCACCAGTGGATCAGGCTGCATGGGCAACCTACCGACAAGAACTAAGAGACATTACAAGTCAAGAGACCTTTCCCAATGAGGTAACTTGGCCTGTACCCCCACAGTAAAGGATAAAATATGACATATAAACTAGGAACACGCAGTATGCAGAGCCTGTCAGGTGTACACCCTG
>Ga0208814_1000229_pt1 | contig 38637 bp, 32 predicted proteins | sample MalvirAntarct_55_FD_184253 | JGI IMG/M metagenome (GOLD analysis project Ga0208814, IMG submission 184253) | Marine viral communities from the Global Malaspina Expedition - Malaspina viral metaG Antarct_55 (SPAdes) (version 2) | ecosystem: Environmental > Aquatic > Marine > Oceanic | place... | reverse complement strand
AAAAATCGAGTAAAATAGTTCGCTTTATGCCAGCCGATAGTTTTTAGAAGTGTTTATATCGGAAATATTAATCTATGCTTCATGTGGTCGGGGTCATGAAGTTTAAAACACTCAATATTAAATAGTTTTGGCGCAAACTATTTAATATTTTTTTGTATATTTTATATTATATTATATTTGGCGAATGAATATCTATAATAGTATATTATTATTTTTATATTATTATAATGTATAATGGGTGGCATTAATTTATTTGGATTATCTCTCTCCAAGTTGTTTGGAAAGAGTCGTAAGACTAGGAGTCGTAAAGGTCATATCACAACAAAACGTGTGAAAAAATATACAGGCCGTAAAAAGGGACGAAACAGAGGAACGCGTAAATACAAGATGCGCGGTGGATGAGGCGAGCCTGCCTTGCCTGTTTCCTTGCCCACTATTTCAAAATTAATGAAAGGTGGATGAGGTTCAGACAATGAGATTGTAATGTAATAATCATAATCGAGTACATTCCGGAATGACGTGACTAATAAGTATTTAACATCGATGATATTGTACAATTGGTTATTGATATAGTGAATTAACTGACTCGTATTAGGTAGTGTATATTAGTAATAACACCAATACATATTAGTAATAATATATAATATATAGAATATTAACTATATATTATTTTTGATTATTTTTGCGTTAGCAAATTAGCAACAGTCCAGGAACCTATAGCTAACCACATTCCATACAAAATATTTCCAGCTTCATAAATAATCCATCGAAATGCATTACAATGTGGTGCTAGAGAAAGAAATGGGGATGCGAAAATACCATACCATGTGTATGGAACACAATAATAGACATATAATTGTGAGCAAATATAATGAATTGCTATCCAACTAAAATAAAAAATAATTAATGATTTTATATTAATTGCGAATTTAAGTAAATTGTCAAAATAAACTGAGAACATAGTTAATTAGGTCACAAAATCTTTATGTTAATTTGAATTAACATTATTCGGCGATATATTCTTCTTCGCTTAGTTCAACGTCTTCAACATCTTCTTCGTCTTCGTTATTGCTCGGTTCAGCTACTATATTATTATTTCGCCTTGTAGAATTATTATTCGCAAATAATCTACTAGGTCTTTCTGTAGTATATATATTATTCGGTGTTTGAACATAATATTCTACATTTATTTGTCCGTCGTTTAGGTTATTAAAACCATTGAATGAACTATCATATCCGGTAAGATATTGCTGAAATGTATTGGATAATTGATTTGTAAATATATCCATTAAATTATTTTCGATCGGTGTAGAAGTATTTTGTGTATTTTCTGTATTTTCTGTATTTTGCGTATTTTCTGTATTTTGTGTATTATTATTCGATGAATCATTCAATACCCTTGGTTCTCTCGAATCGGTGACTTCATTCAGATAATCCCGTATATCAAATCGACATACAGGGCATAAAACACTTTGATTAAACCACGACAATAATCCTTCTTCAATAAAACAATGCCCACACTGCTTTATTCTAGTAATTCTATCATTGGCCTGAAAAGATCTTTGTAAAATAGGACACATAGTATTATCTCCTACCTCCCGAATAGTAATTGATTCTACCGCATTTGTTATTTGTAAATGTGTAGGTCGAACAACTACTGGTGTTAAATTATTTACGTCAGTATTAAATATGTTAAAAAACTGAGACATAAATTCATCGTTTGATAAAGTTGTTATTCTAGTATTAGTATTAATATTTTGTCTATTAGATTCAGTAGAATTTCTATTATTTATATCAGAGTGTCTGGTAGGGGAATGTGTATGATGATTAGTACTATATTGTTGTGTATTAAATAAGTTTCTAGCGTTTGGTCTAGCATTTGGTCTAGCATTTGGTCTGGCATTTGGTCTAGCGTTTGGTCTAGCGTTTGGTCTGGTATTTGGTCTGGTAGTTGGTCTAGTGTTAAATAAGTTTTCAATAACCGATCCTAAATTAGGATTTAATTCGCTATCATGAGCATATGACCTACTATTAGTATGTCCCGACGACGTTGTATGAGTGCTTCTATTAGATGAATATCTACTTGTATTTTCACGAGTCGCGTCTCTACCATATCCACTTAACTCACGAATACCAGATTCAATCTGTTGTAATGTATCATTTGTCTGTATTTGATTCATATGAGTATAGCGAGCTAAATCAGAATATATATCTAATATACGATTCCTTATTCTATTATCAGTATTCATATTATTCTATAGTATGACATTATTTTTATATTATTTATTTAAGTAGTTTAAACATTTGACGATACTAATACGTAGTATGGAAGGTAAAGGTTTGACCGGATTAGCAAATTTAGGAAATACATGTTTTATTAATTCGTGTATGCAAGTGTTAAGTCATACACAAGAATTTAATAATTTTTTAGATAAAAATAATGGAAATTACAAAGACAACTTAACAGCCTATCATAATAAAGAGTATATGCTTGATTCCAAGTTGTTGGTTGAATGGGATAATTTAAGGAAATTGATGTGGCAAAAAGACCAAATTATTTCTCCAGGCGGTTTTATAAAGGCAATTCAGTTTGTAGCCAGACACAAAAGAAAGGATATCTTCACTGGATATGCTCAAAATGATTTGCCGGAATTTCTTTTATTTATTTTAGAAACATTTCATAATGGATTGCGTCGTGAAGTAGATATGGTTATAAAAGGTAATGCCAAAAATGATACAGATAGTCTAGCTGTAAAATGTTATGAAATGATGAGAACAATGTATAGTAAAGAATATTCTGAAATACTAGATATATTCTATGGGATCCATATTTCCAAAATAGAAAATGAAGATGGAGCGATTGTGAGTACAACTCCTGAACCCTATTTCATGGTTGATTTGCCTGTACAAATGAAGCAGGGATTGAGTATTTACAATTGTTTTGAGAAATACTGTGAAGGAGAAAAATTAGAAGGAGATAATGGTTGGTTAAATGAGAAAACAAAAGAAAAGGAGGATGTTGTGAGAAAGATTACATTTTGGACGTTGCCAAAAGTATTAGTTTTGGATTTAAAAAGATTTACACCAGATGGTAGAAAAATACAAGTACCATTGAATATTGAAACAGACGAATTGGATTTGCGTGATTTTGTAGAAGGTTATGATAAGGATAGTTGTATTTATGAACTATATGGAATATGTAATCATAGTGGAGGAACCTTGGGAGGACATTATACAGCAACAGTTCGTGTAGAAAATGACTGGTATTTATTCAATGATACAAGCGTTTCTAAAATAGACTTTAATGGAATGAATAATACTTCAGGATATTGTCTCTTCTATAGAAAAAAGGGAAATAAATAATATAAAGAATATATAAATAATGTTGTTGTCTTTTGATTCGATATTAGGAATTCCGACCATTGAATCTGGTGGAATAAATACAAAAAATGGAAGCAACCGAAATAATAGTATGGGTATGAATATGGGTGTTCCTGCTATATTGTTATTGGTTGTAATTATAATACTTTTTGTATTATTGTTTGCCAATTTAGGAAAAACTGATACAACAAGCAGTGTTAGTAGTGTTACTGGTTCAACTGGTTCAAAATCGTCTAATACATTGACTATCTTACTAGGTGGTGTAGTATTAGTTGTTTTTCTGTTAAATGGGTTTCAATATTTTTTTAACATTAATCTTACAGCACGTTTAAATAATTTATTTACGGATACACCCTCTATGGATTTAACAGTCGAACAGCCTGCCTCTCAAGACATAGCACCAGTTCCTGAGATAGAAATAAAAAAACAAGTATTCCATATTCCTGGAAATAATTATACGTATGACAATGCTGATTCATTGTGTAAAGCATATGGCTCACGTTTAGCAACCTATAGTGAAGTAGAAGATTCTTATAAAAACGGCTCCGAGTGGTGTAGTTATGGTTGGTCTGATAGACAACTTGCTTTATTCCCTACGCAAAAAGATACCTGGAATCATTTACAGACGGTAGAAGGACATGAAAATGATTGTGGAAGGGCTGGAATAAATGGTGGGTATATAGCAAATGAAAATGTAAAATTCGGTGCGAATTGTTTTGGGTATAAACCAAAGATTACTGATACCGAATTAGATATGATGCAAACTGCTCCATTATATCCCAAAACATTAAAAGATATCAAGGAAGAAAAGCAAGTTGACTATTGGAGAAGAAAAATCCCTGAAATTTTGGTAGCTCCATTCAATAAGAATGTGTGGAGCTTATTATAATAAATTGATATGTGATATAGAAATTATAATTATAATTATAACCATAATTTATATAGAACATAAGAATAGAATAATAATATTTATTGTATTCTTATTATACTATGAATAGTTATGCTACAAAAGACATTGTAAAAGGAGAAGAATTGACACATACTTATAAAAGTCTTGAATGGAGAGATGTTTTTATTCCATTGTATAAAAAATTAACTGATAATTAACTGATAACCACTAACTATAACTTATTTTCATTATAATAAATTATATTTATTACTCTTCGTATTACTCTTCGTATTACTCTTCGTATTACTCTTCGTATTCTTCTTCGTATTCTACTTCAGGAATACTTTGATAGAATTTCTTCACTTTTTTATTTGTTTTTATTTTATTCGGCTCAAAATTGGATAAATATAATCCGTCCAAACTTTTCACGCGAGACAGTGCTACGTATGTCTGACCGCACTCAAATATTCCTCCACCAATATCTATTTCAGCCATCGACAAAGTAGCTCCTTGGATTTTATGAATTGTCATGGCCCATGCGAGACATAAAGGAAACTGACCTACTGCGATAGTCGGATAGTCTTCCGAATGCCAAAACTTTTGACTCATTGTCATCTTACAGCCATTTGAAAATAACACTACTGGACACATATCATTTCCAGATACTTGAAATTCCACGATTTTTCCAATTGAACCATTACATATACCACGATCCATATCTAAATTTACTGTACACATCACATTGGCGCCCACTTTTAATTCTAGATTTTTTACACATGGTGTATTATTAGCAAGTGTATCAATTTCATATTGCGTTTTTTTCGTATTTAAATTTTTCCGACATTTACTAAGTAGGGGCAATGGGATCGTTTTATCACTACCGTCTATGTAGTCGTTACATTCCGTCTTACTAGTAAATGGAAATATATAACTTTCTCCTTCTAATTTATTAAACATTTCTCTATTGACTTTATCGACCTTGTATTTCGTTGGAAATAATTTGGTAGGAATAACGCCTTGGTATTTTTCAGAATCGAAAGAACGATTCAAATATGTTTTTAGCACGGTTACATCTTCTGGAGCAGCAATTCCCATGCGAACATTACCAAGTATTCTACGAAAGACCTCGTCGTCTTGCCGAAACATTGTTTTTAACACAATATGATTGTCTAATGGAAAGGTTTTCAACCATTCATCTGATTCAAAGCAAAATGAATTCTCGCCATCCAACGCTTCATTTGTCGCAACCGGTGGTAATTGAAAGAAATCACCTACAAATATGAGTTGTAATCCACCAAATGGTTTATCATAACATTTTCGGACTTTCTTTCCAACATGGCTTAATATATCGAAAATTCGCTTCGACATCATACTGACTTCATCTACAATAAGTATATCTGTACTTCTCCACATATTTCTAGCTACATGATTATAAATAATACTTTCCACTATAGTATTCAATTCTCCTTTGCCGAGTTTTATTCCACTCCACGAATGAATTGTTCGTGCGTTACAATTTAGAAGTAAAGCAGCACATCCGGTCATGGCACATACTTGAATTTTGCGACCCTTATATTTGGCTGATTGAACCAAATGGCGAATTAGTAGCGTTTTACCTGTTCCACCTTCTCCAGTAATAAACAAGTTATCGCTGTTTTCGAATTGTTGTAAGGCACATTCTTGTTCAATAGACAATGTATGACTTGGTATATATTTGGTAGGTGTAGATGGCTTTTCACATAAACTATCAGGTAGTTCAAAGGCTGAAAAATCGGTCATTTATTATAATGAGCAATGAGTTATTTATTAAATATTGTATTGGTTATTACAATATTCAATTTTATCAATAAACATAACCCAGCGGTATATTCATATATTATTACACTTTCTAAACTGGAATATATATAACTCTATATAAATACATTTTATTTGTGTCTTCTAGATTTCTTTTTATCGTCCCTTTCTCTCTTCCTTTTAGTTTTCATTCCATGTAACTTTCTTTTATTCGGTTCCAACATACCTAATAATTTGTCATATAAACCATCATCTAAAACCTCTTCATTGTGTTGATAACGAATATTCTTGTTTGTCTGAGTCGGATTATTTGGCATAGAAAATAAACCGGCAGGTACCGCCAAATCCTTAAAAGTATTTAATATTTCGCGACTATTATTTTTTTTCCCCCCGGATTGGACATCGCTACTAGGTTCTGAGCTATAAATAGTGTCTTTCAACAATTCAGAATGTATTGTAAATCCGCCGCCACTTAAAACGCCATCTTTATTAGAAGTAAAAACAAAATCTTTATCCATATCAAAATCAAAATCCATATTCTATATACATATTGCGAACATAAATTAATTGTTATAATACCGCTTAATATCTGTAATTACTTTCACTTCTCTCTGTTCTTTAATATAATTCATAATATGATCAACTTTTGCTTCATCTCCTATTATTTCGGTTAAGCAATTTTCTAGAAAACCTAAGCTAATTGGGGCTGTTTGTTTGGTTTGAGCAAACTTGAGCTTTCCGTCACTGATTTTTATGGTAGATGCTGATAAATTATTATCGTCAGCAAAATCAAGTATAGTATCCGCCAGTTCATTTCGCTCACTGCGAATCTCCTTGGTTTTATCGTTCAATGCTTTTAACTGTGTATCTAAAGATACCCATTTTTTTATATCTCCTTGAAAATTCTCCATTCTAATATATGTATATCTACATTTAGTTATCTTTAAACCGTTGATAATTATTTTTCTTCATTTGTCTTCATTTTCTACAGACGTGTTTTTTCCTAGACCTCTTGTAGCGAGTTTGTTTTATTGTTCGTTTTTTACTCTTCATTTTTCTAATATATTGATGTTTGCTTTTGTTTTTGTTTTTGCTTTTGCTTTTGCGTTTGTCTTTTCCTTTGTGCTTTCGTGTTCCTCCTTTGTTTTTTTTAAACCTTCCGCAAAAATCGAGTGAAAAAAATGGTTTTTGTAATACATCTGAAGCTTCTCCAAAGTCAATAATCGTAATTTTTCCATTTTTATCAATCATTACGTTATCCGAATGTAAATCATTATGATATAGATTATGTTTTTCAAGGCAATTGTCTATTCTATCAACTTCTTGTTCTATAACCATACATTTGTCTAATACTTCATCATCGTTATATAATTCATTTAATTTTGTTACTGGTATAGCATCAATGTCTTTCATAGTTATATAAAACATATACATATTGTCATATATATTGATAGACGTATCGTCGTTATGTTCTATAAACCCATAACTTATTAACTCCGGTATTTTAAAATTACAACTATCTTGTAACTTGCTAAATTCGTTGTGATAATAGACTTCAGATAAGATTTTGATTAAAATATTTGTTGGCTCTAGATAAGAATCTTTGCTATAAATAAATATCTTGGTGAATGTATCTACATTCTTATTTTTGAAATACATTAATTTTACTCCTAAGGTAGATCTCCCCTTGACTAAATGGGTAAATTGTTTTTTTGTTTTGTCGTTTGTAAATTTTTGTCCGAACTGACCGTCTGTGAAATTATTATAATTGGTTACTTTCATTTTTACTGATTCAAGATGAGTAGGTATTGAAACAGGTGAATCTAAACTGCGTTCTGTATCTGTAGAACCTTCGTCATAAGACGAATAATTAGAATCAATATCGATGGTAGGTATCATAAGCTTTGGTAATGGCATTATTGGTATATGTATATAATATACCAATAATAAAACGCGAATTGTTTATTAGAAATTTATATATTAGCCTATAATCGTCTTTTAACGTCTTTTACTGCGTCTATTTTTTTTAGAGCGTCTAGCATATCTAGATTTTTTAAAAGATTTACTTCCGTTTCTGCGCTGACTGCGCTTTTGAAGAGCAAATAATCCGAATGGAACGATGGCTTTTCCTAAGAACCCACCTTTTTTACGCATGGATTTTTTGGCGCATCCCTTTTGATGTCTTTTTCCACATTTAATACATTTTTTAGATTTGGATCTTTTTCCTCCACCTCCTTGAGGCATAGGCCATCCTTTTTCGGCAACTTGACAGCCAACATATTGGGCCCCATCTGTATAAGAACATCCTTGTGAAGGCATAGATTCAGTCATTATATATATAACCTATAAAATATTATCTAATGAGAGAATACAAAAATACGATAATATATTATTAAATAATGTTATTTATTAGTAAAACTTAAAATATATAACATATTATTTTAAATAATTGCTATATTTAACGACGTCTGTTCGAACGATTTTTTCTAAATGTCTTTTTGCCAACGTGTCTTCTTTGGCTTCTTTTTTGCATGGCAAAAATACCAAAAGGAACAATAGCCTCTTTTAAGGCAGCGCCGAATCCGAAACCAGCACCCATACCTCCTCTCTTAACGCGTTTAGAACGAGAAGATTTAGAACGAGCAGATTTAGAACGCTTAGCTCTAGATTTTTTAGCTTTTTTTGTGCGTCTTCTTTTTCCACCGACTAAACCAGCTAAAGGATGACCAATATTTCCAGCCATCTCACTTGGTTGAGGTTTATTATTATCATGTTCTACAGAGCGCATAGACGCTGCACTAGTTCCACCCATTATTATACTAAATGATTAGAAAATATTATTTCAAAGTCCATGTTTTTAAATTGGAACGCACTAGTAGATAAAAAATGCCTAAAATCAACAAAAAACTAATTATTACGAATATGAGTGATAAATAGATATATGGATATATTTCTTGAACAATTAAACTCACCAATGGTTTAAATAATTCTTTCAACTCCTTTTTTATGTCTTCTCTTGATAAAATTAATAAACACTGTTCAATAAACTGTTCCTTCATTAAACTATCCTACAAAAAAAATAATTTTATTTAGCGTGTTAGTTATATTTCTGTATATTTTATCTGTATTTTTTTATAATGAACCAAGAGATTTATTTCACCAATAAGGAGTTTGATTTTTCGCAAGTATCTATTTCACAGCCTATATCGGTTCAGGGAGGCGCTTATTTTACTAAAATTAAAATGAATCATGAATCATTGTATGTTCAACCTCCTAAATGCTCAACTAAACAAGGATTAAATGAAACAAATAAAAAAGCCTATATGGATTTGATGTTTACAAACGAGGATGAGGAAGTTGTGGAATGGTTTGAACATTTAGAAGAACGATTGATAGAATTAATATACGAAAAGAGAGAAATATGGTTTCAAAATGAGATGGACAAGGACGACATTGAGAACTTTTTCAATCCGATTTGTAGAGCATTTAGAGGTGGTAAGTTTCATTTGATTCGATTACAAATACCAAAAAATAAAACGGCTAGTTCTCAGTATCATTGTAACGTGTATGATGAAAATGAAAATATAGTTGCGATTCAGGATTTAAATGATACTCATACAATTATTCCATGTATAGAGGTCCAGGGAATTAAATTTTCGGCGCGCAATTTTCAGTTGGAATTAGTAGGGAAACAAATCATGTTGCTTAATAACAAACCTATATTTAATTCTTGTGTTATCAAGAGAAATAATACGGAAAAGCAATCTACACCATATATCAATGAAAATAACGTAGATAATAACGTAGATAATAACGTAGATAATGAGGATGACCTAAAACCCGACATACCTCTTGCTACAATTGACATCAATAGTAATAAAAGTGATACAGGACATGATAATCTATCGCAGGTAGAACAAGATGAATCAACTACAATTATAATAGAAGATAGTTTAGGAAAAACTGACAACGAAACCAGAAATGAACCCATAGACAAAACCATACATGAAACATATGATACAGATAGTCAAATATTACAAAGAAGTGGAATTGTGAAACCGATTGTAGAAGATGTAAAGGTTTCAAATATAGATAGTGAATCTATCAAAGGATTACAAAAGAACATTGTAGCTGCTTTGACTGAGAGTGATAGCGAAGACGACGAGCCAGAAAATAAGGATAGTAGCAACGTTAATCATTTAGAAGAAAATACACCCATTATTTCAAACTCATTTGATTTAGAAGATATAACAGATAACTTGAATGTATATGATGAACGAAATATAAAATTGAAAAAACCAAACGAGGTCTATTATGAAATATATAAAATAGCAAAAGGAAAGGCAAAACAACATAAAAAGGCGGCTATCACTCATTATTTAGAAGCAAAAAAAATAAAAAATACTTATTTGATGGATGATTTAGATTATAGCGATGAATCGATGGATGAAGATGATGATGAGGATGACGAGGACGAGAATGAAAAAGAGGATTCAAATAAAATAAAAAATCAAATCAACGAAATAGTGGAAGATTTAATATAATTTAGAAATCTTTAGAACAAAGGATGATTAAATGTAAAATATATTTTATTTACGAAAAAATATTTTATACCTTTATTTTATATAATGGACTTACTGAAGAACCTAAAAAAGCTCAGAATGGAACACGGAATTCTATTTTTAATAGGCGTCTTATTTTTAGTCTATCTAATTTATTCTTACAGCATGAATAAGAGCATGGGACCTGAACAAATGAGCGATCGCAAAAAGCAAGAGATGTACAGTCAGCAAATGGCTACTCCACAACAGGGAGGAGGTGTTCAGCCTTCTCAACCGTTAGGTCAAAATGAAACATATGCCCCCGCTACCGGTATGGCAACATCTACACAAGGCCTTCCCCCATCCTGTTCAAAATCCCCTGTTGCCGATCCCTCCGAACTTTTACCCAAGGATACCAACAGTCAATGGGCACAATTAAACCCCAGCGGTTCTGGTGATTTAGAGAACGTCAATCTTCTCCGCTCCGGATATCATATGGGAATTGATACTATTGGAAATAGTCTAAGAAATGCTAATTTACAACTTCGTTCCGAGCCTGCTAACCCTCAAGCAAATGTTGGTCCTTGGAATAACACAACAATTGCTCCTGATACTATGCGTGTTCCTCTTGAGATTGGACAAGGTGGTCAATAAACAATAAACAATAAACAATAAACAATAAACAATAAACAAAAATCAATAAAAACATGTAGAATCAAAAATAAATTATTGTAATTAATATTATATTAATTTATTATAAGATGAAAATACGTATTAACATGTATGGGTTTATTATTATTCTATTTATTTTTCTTATTGCTCTTAAAATGTATACTGATTCTGATGAATTTAATTTGAGATGTATTGTCTCAACAATAGATGGTAAAAAATATTGTGTGAGAGAGAGAAATCAAGTACAAAAAGCATCGGATTTATTGGCGAGAACAACTGAAAAGTTGGGATATTTAGTAGAAAATGTGGGGCAACGATATCCCGATCGCGATAATGTGAAAAAGTTGGTTCAAAATTTCAATCCATCGACCATAAAAGAAACACTACCGACAAGTGAATTTACTGCGTATAGTGAAAACAAGGGTGAAAAGTTGGCATTTTGTCTGAACAAGAAGAAGCACAATAATGACAATTTAATTGATTCAAACACGCTTATGTTTGTAGCCACCCATGAAATTGCGCATATCATGACGACAAGTGTTGGACACACTGAAGAATTCTGGAATAATTTTAAATTCCTCTTGGAAAACGCTGTAGAATTGAAATTATATACACCAGTTGATTATAAGAAAGAACCAGAAGGGTATTGTGGTATGGATATTACAGATAATCCATATTATGACTTGTAATAATATAAAAATTGATGTTTTATTATACTATTTATTATATTGTATAATAAAAACATGGGTAGATTTTATCATGGTTCAATCGAAGGAAAATTCTGGTTTGGCGTTCAAAGCAGTGATGACATCAGTAATTTAGTTACCATTAAGCATGTAATGTCTTATAGTTGGAAATCATGTCATTGCTGTGCCGAAATTGATATCGATAGTTATAATGAGGACATGTATTGTAATGATTGTTATGAATCTAAAGAAGAACACGAAGAATCAGTGATTGAAGATTACGGAGAAAATGACGATAATTGTTTGTATTATGAAGAGCAATCAATCTCTTACCATTTAGATAAAGATTCACACTATGACGAGTTAAAACAAAATATGGATAATTTAAAATCAAAAATTGACTCAAAAATCATAGATGAATTCGATAAAATAGAACAAAATGATAAAATTTTAGATGCTTTCACTGGTGTATTTGATAATAGTCTAAAACAATTAAATGATATTGAAACGGAGAAAGACCAGGAGAAAGACAATAATAAAAATGATTCAGACACGAATAAGGAATATATTGCACTTGTTGCCAGGTATACAATTGGTTATCAGCTAGAATATTGTTTAAGAACAACAAATGAAGATTGCTATGTATATTGTGAATGCTAGTTACATGAAAACTAGTGAAAAATAAAAATAAAATAAAAATAAAATAAATTCAAATAAATATATACTATATATGAAAATAACAATTACTTTGGCATCAGTATTTTTTTGGTTTGTACTCGGATTTATAGGAACATATATTTTCTCTAGTAAGAAAAAAAATAACGAAGGTCATTATTTACCAAACATTGTTATTGTAAAAAATGTAAGGTCGTGTAATAATACTTGTTATCATATACATCATTGGATGTGGATGTTAGTAGTAACCGGGTTTATTATAATTGCTGACAATTTTATGATTTCGAATAATAAGCCATTTTCTGTTATGACTTATAGTAATGTTATCTCATTATATCTAGGGGCTTCTATTTCAGAATACATTCGATATGGCAACAATATATTTCAAATAGAACAGAAATGTTTTTTTAATTGTTCAGTTAATGAAATAAAGCATTAAATTACAATATTACTTTACAATATTACTTTACAATATTACTTTACAATATTACTTTACAATATTAATTTGTATATAAAAATAATATTTGGATTTTATATACAAATGTCTGACGTTATCAAAATAATATATTTGGATCAAGATAATATAAAAAAAATGATTGTGTTTTTAGGTAGCAATAATGATAGCAATAATGATAGTAATAATGATAGCAATAATGATAGCAATATATCTGATATATCAAGTTTATTTAAAAAAGATAAAAATAATTTGTTGTTTGAAGGAGTATTTAGTAAAGACCAACTACAACAAATTACCGAACAAGATATTAATGTTCATTTTTCTAAGCAATTTATTTACATTGATGATACTATTGAAACCATAAAGAAAAAAATAATTGGTGTATTTTCAGACGAATTGTCAAATCCAATTTCATTCGATGAAATATATTTATTTTCAAAACAAATTCAACAACTGAATAATTCCGAAGTATATGATAGCCTTACACAAAATGGAAAGATTACATTAACACAAGATATTATGTTTCAGTTTTTAGGAAACATTAATAATATTAATATTGAGAATTTACCTGTTAAGGACATTTACAACTACAATGACATTATTGATTTAAATTTGACTGAAAATCCAAACATTGTAAATATTTCGCTAGGACAACGTTTTATAACCAGCGAGAATTTATATAGTTATACGGCGAACCCTTTTAAAGTTCTCGCATTTAATAAGATTCTCTCTACGAACGCAGAAAATATTATTACAACAACAAATAAAGATCTTCTTATGACATATGGTTTTTTGTTTGAAAGTACCATTTATTTATGTTTAGCTGAAGATGTTCTCAAATATTCTATTTCTAAAAACATATCAGAGACGACAACCAGTAAAGTATATTATCCATTTTTAAGCGATAAACAAATGTTCAATATGACTGATATTAAGGAAAACAAATATGATTTATTGGAAGAAAATAAGATATTACTTAGCAGTAACTTTAAAAGACAAGTTAATAATATCGACATGTTTCATCAAATATATAATACAAGAAAAAGTGAATTAACTTACATTGAACAAGGTATCCAATCATTGGAGTTTGTCTTATCGCAAGAGAGTGAATTTAATGTTCCTCTCGAAGTAATTTTCAAATTGATTCATAGCACAAAAACAATTCCTCTAATAAAGCTAAATGCTGGAAAAAGACAAGAAAAGATATACCGTATATACTGTAATAAAACTGCGAAAAACGGCAAAAAAATCCCGTATTTGTCAAAAAATGCCATTTTTAAACTCGCGAAAACAATGGGTACAACGAAACGCGTATCTTGTTATATGGAGTCAATGCAAAACGATAAAACAATACCTATTATTATTGAATTTGATAATCTCTCCAACGTCTATGTCAAGGTTGATTTCAAAGAGACAAAATCTATACCTGATATTGAGAAACTGATAAAGGATTCGGTGAATCCAATAATAGAAACAATTCGCGATTACGTAGTATCTAGTGGTTATTCTATGAAAATGTTTGACAATCTATACGATAAACGAGTAGAAATAATCAATATCAAATACTTTTCTTACATTTCAATCGAAAAAAATATTAATTTGAATAATTTGTTAGGATGTGTCTCTAGTATATTTAATGTACTTGTCGGAGAGTTGAAGAATGGTATTGTTATGCGATATAAACGCGTATCTAATTTTAATGAGATGGATAGTCAGGAAGCATTTATTGTCGAAATGTTAAATCGTGCGAATGGAGATGAAGATATTGTTAAGATGTTAATGGATAATTTTCAAATGAAAGAAACCGATGCTCAATTAAAAATAGCGGATTTATTAAACAGTTTGCAAATGGTTCAAACATTGAATAAAAATCGCAAATTGAAAATAAAGAATAATCCGGGATTTTTGACGAAAATAACACAGGATCCTTTTAAACAAAATATCATGGTAGAAATGGAAAATATCAATGATATTTTTTACATGTCGGTTATTCCTATTTATATTGATTCTCTCATACGAATTACTCAATCACCGGAAACATCTAATATAAAATTATCAACCATTGATGGTTTGTGTAAAACAAAAAAGGTTGATGATGTAGAAGAAATAGAAGAAATAATTGCTCCTGCGGAAAAAGGTATTGTTGAAAATATTCCTACAGCAATTGTAGCAGAGAATTTGACTTTTGGTGAAACAGCTTCTAAAGCGAAAGATAAATCAATCAATGTTTTGGATTTTTTATACGATGATGACGATGATGACGATGACGATGACGATGACGATGATGAAGGTATTGATGTAGAATTAGATGAAGATGATTTAATGGGCGGAGCATTGAATTCTAGTGATGAAGATAGTGACAGCGACAGCGAAGGAATAGATATTGATTTGGAAGAGCCGTCGGCAGACAAGCAATCGGCAGACAAGCAATCGGCAGACAAGCAATCGGCAGACAGCGAAGGAATAGATATTGATTTGGAAGAGCCGTCGGCAGACAAGCAATCGGCAGACAAGCAATCGGCAGACAGCGAAGGAATAGATATTGATTTGGAAGAGCCTTCGGCAGACAAGCAATCGACAGACAAAGGAATAGATATTGATTTGGAAGAGCCGTCGGCAGACACTGAAGTTCCCCCCAAGCCGTCGGCAGACACTGAAGTTCCCCCTAAGCCGTCGGCAGACACTGAAGTTCCCCCCAAGCCAACGGCAGACACGGCAGACCAAGACCAAACGAAGTTCCCCAGCCGTCAGCCGACCAAGAGAAAGCCTGCTAAATTATCTATTCAAGATGGTGAAAAGTTAGAGAAAAATATTACTGGTATGCGAATAGCAGATCCCAATCCTTTTTTTAAAGCAATGCATGAAAAAGATCCAACACTCTTTTTAACAGAATCCGATGGAAAATATAACGCATATTCACGTGTTTGTCCCTGGAACAAAAGAAAACAACCAGTCATATTGACGGATGAAGAGAAAGAGAGAATTGACAAAGAACATCCAAATTCTTATGGTAAAGCTATTAAATATGGTTCTGATCCAAAAAAACAGTATTGGTATATTTGCCCGAGATATTGGGATTTGAAAAATAATACTAGTCTCACAGATGAAGAGGTGAAAAGTGGAAAATATGGTGGATTAATCCCACAAAACGCCAAGACTGTTCCATCCGGTAAAAATATATGGGAGTTTAGTGACGCTGAAGGAGCCGTTCCACGAACTCATGTTGGTAAAGATGGGAGTTATGTTCAACATTACCCGGGATTTTTAAAGAAAGATATTCATCCTGATGGAAAATGCGTACCTTGCTGTTTTGGCTCATGGGATAAACCAGCTCAAAAGAAAAGGCGTGAAGAATGCGGACAGAATGAAGCGAGAGACGACGAAGATAGAGACAAATCACGCTCTAAATTAGAATCTAAGCAAGATGTCGATGAATACATAAAAGGTCCTGAAAAATTCCCTCTAGAAGAAGGTAGATTTGGTTATTTACCATTCATCGTTCAAAAATTCATAGACACTGACAATAAAAAATGTCAAATAAGTGCTATAAACAAAAATTTGAAAAAAAACCAACCATGTTATTTGAGAAGAGGTATTGAAAGCAATAAAAACAAATCTTTCTTGGCATGTATCGCAGATATTTACTCAGAGAAAAATAATAATACAGTAATTACAATTGAAACTCTTGTTAATGAAAAACTAATAAAAATGATGACACCAGATATATTTGTTTATTTACAAAATGGTTCATTGATAAGTGAATTTCAAAGCAAAAATATTGAAAATATAGACATTGACTTAGCCGCATTAAAAGATTCTGTCATTTATTCAAAATTAAAAACATCTGACAATATTCAGTTAAAAAGAATAGCAAGCGCACTACAAAATTTCACAGAGTATTTAAAATCTCCTTCGTCCCAAATAGATTATACTTATTTGTGGGATTTAATCTGCCAACCAAATGATCTCTTATTTGTAAAGGGTATTAATTTAACCATTCTTAATTTACCACAAGATGATGTAACCGCAAACATAAATATCATATGCCCTACAAATTATTATTCCTTGTCGAAATTTGATCCCAAAAAAGACACGGCTATTATAATGCAAAAATACGAGTACTTTGAGCCCGTTTATATTGTTATAGATAAATCCAAAACAAATATGGTAAATATTACAACAACAAAATTATATACACCTGATTTAATGAACAAAGTGCCCAATTTGAAGAAATTATCGACGACTATTCAAGACATATATAGTTCGATGTGTAAGCCATTGTCTAGTCTTCCCAAAACATATAGATATAAAGAGATCAAATTTAAAAGAAATCACACTCTCGAAAAAACAATAGAAATATTAAAAAAACACAACATGACCGTTGAAAGTTTGGTTGTAAATTATGATGACAGGGTAGTTGGAGTTAATATTAATATTGAAAACGAGGGACAATCTGGTTTTATTCCATGTTTCCCATCAGGTATTATATCATCCTATGAGCTGGTCAATTTAGAAAACGAGGAGCAGCAAGAAAATCTGGAAGAAACCATACAATTTTTAAATGCTGTTTCTGATGCGACAAAAGGAGAAATATTATGTAAGCCGGTTGTGAAAATAATAGAAGACAAATTAATAGTTGGTTTATTGACAGAGACAAATCAATTTGTTCCATTGGTTGAACCAGAGTTAGATACAGACCAAAGTATAAAACATACAGTGGAAGATGATGACTTCTTCCAAGTAAATAAAGTTACACAGACAAGTACAAAGATTGACAAAACGAGAGAAGAATATGTAAAAAAAATAACACTAGAAACCGAATTATACAATGCTTTTAGAAATAAATTGCGCACATTATTGAACAATTTTAGGAATAAAAACGTGCGAGACGAAATTGAAGGCATTTCGAATTCAGTACAAATGGTATATTATTTACAATTAGAACGCCTTATTAAATTGATAAAAAACTTAATGTCAGATGATGTTGAGTTTATATCAGTTACAAAGGATTCTATGAAACGTATCGAAGATAACCTGAAAAAAGGCGATATTATATTAATTCCCAAAAAGAATTTACTTAGTGAGCTGGATAACGAAGAAATATATTACAGTAAAATTTCAGATGAACTGATTAGATATAATCGTATTAAACAATTTATGTTTGCGCCCAACATGTTTTTGTCTTTTACTGATTTGAAGTATAATTTAAATTCAGATGAAATCATTTTATTACAATCGTTATTAACGAGTGATTATTTCGAAAATTTAATACCAGGAGTTAGTAATAAATATATTTCGTTTAATTCTTATGATACTGTTATGCCTAATATTTCTCAAAAATACGATAATCAGTATAGTGAGTCGGACCAAATGATAGTAGATGACAATGGCGGGAAGGAGACAGAGACAGAGACAGAGACAGAGAAAATGATTAGTGTAAATCAAAGGACTGTTCAACTATATAATAGTTGTCCCGTAAAGAGAGAAACTATTCAAAATGTGACAACTCCATTACTGATAAAAATGAAAGAGACATATAAAAATATCGTTTTTTCATCTAGTAATTCAACATGTACTTTTGATATAGCCATTACTCTGGTTAATAATACAACAATTTCTCCAAAGGCAGATGTAAATAGTATAAAATATAAATTGGTTGAAAAGTATCAAGAATTATTCAGAATACATCCTGCGGAGATTGTTATCATGTTTGATTATTACGGATATATAAACTTGTCACGAGAATTAGCAAATAGTCAAATTACGATTGAAAATATAATTATGAATACAGATTATCATTTAACAACATTTGATCTATTGTTAATCTCAGAAATTTATGAAATACCTTTAACTATGATAACTTCAACTACGTATATCGAGAATAAAATGGATTTAATAACAATGAACGCGAAACAGGGAAATACGTATATTGTAATAACGCCACTTGTAAATAAATATGAAAATAATATACCTAGTTTCAAATTAATTATCAATAAAAAGGACGAAGCGTTGATAGATATAACAAAACTACCAGAAGAATCTATGCGAAACAAAATTACAAGTCAAACAAACACGATTATAGATTTATTAAAGTCATTTCAAAATAAAAACATACCGGATGATACAAAGTTAAATAATATGGATAAGAAAAAGATTATTAAAAAGAAGATAAGATTGAAATTACTATAATTATATTTTAAATCTGATTTAATATTGCCGTGATTTTACACGAGTAATACTTCGGGTTGCTATATTTTGTAACGGTTTTATTTTTTATTTTTATTACTTATTGAATAAATAATAAAAATATTATATTTACTATAGATCATCCTCATCCATAACATCCTCATCCATAACATCCTCATCCATAACATCATCGTCATCAGCAAGCATCTCGTTTATATTTAATAATTCTATAAGACGTGCAAATTCTCTATCATTCATATCATTCATATTAAAAGATTCAACGTTTAATGTTGTATATGATTCATCATGTGATTGGATAACAATACCATCTTCTTCCTCGCCAATATTGTCATCAGCATCGTCATCAACCTCGTCACCAAGATTGTCATTCGGTAAATATGTATAATTTCCATCATCTAGATTAACGTCTACACCATCATCGGTAATGCTACTGGAATCGGAATCATCCTCCATATATATCGCTGCGTCTTCTGCCTCTGCTTCTTCTTCTTCCTCTTCTTCCTCTTCTTCCTCTTCTTCCTCTTCTTCTTCTGATTCTACAACCAAATCACTATTAGAATCAGAATCATCAGATGTACCAATGTTATTTTCTTTGAATCTATTTGTATTTATTTTTTTCATTTCTTCACGCACTATAGGGTAATATTTTTCTTTCAAAATATCAATCTGTTCATTCGTAAATACACATTTTTTTATTAGAGTACTTAACATAGTAATGTCTATTTTAAAACAAGATTGATTATTATTTATCACCTTTCCACTATCTTCAAATGATGGAAACACGCTATATTTTTTCTCTTCGAAATGATCAATAAAGTAGCATTTATTTTTTAAAGATATCATCGATGGTTTTGGTAAATATACATTATGTGGTATAAATAATACGGTGTTCTCATTATAATGGAGACAGCTTATATAATATAATTTTCTTACATCCAAACAAACAATTTTTCTTCCAAATTTTGGATTCATTTTATTAAATTGTCGCAACTTTGTTACTAATAACGAACGATACTTTATCATTAAATCGTCTTCGTATGAATAAACTGACAATAAATATGTTTTCAAATATGGTTCCATTACATCTAGTAAATGAGTTTCAGGAAAACTGTCATCAACATTGATTCGACAATGAATGCGTTTTCGATTAAAAGTATCAATCATGTTGTATATATGACTAATCTTCTTCATTTTACTGAAATTGTGACAATTTTCAATGATATAATTCTTAATAACCAGTTGATTATGTTTTTCAAACATATCTAAACTAAAATTAGTTTGAAATAAACGTTCGAATAATATAGGCATTTTAATAGTTGTATCGCGGATAAAAAAATAAATATTATACAAGGTCGCGACAGAAAATGGATTATTATTCCACGGATTTTTTACTTTTTTGGGGTCAGTAAAAAAATTATATTCGTATGATAATGACGTATTAATGATACGTATCAAGTCAAATATGGAAAACTGATACTTTATACCAGAGTGAATAATATCTAATTTATGTTTCGCAGGTGTTTCAGATAACAAATTAAACTGTAAGTCCTGTGGCTCATCAAAGTATTTTTTTGTTTTATCTAAACAAATTTCTTTAAAGCGATATAACGACATAATATGTTTTTGTGTTTCGGAAAAAATTCGCAACATAGTATCTTTGTAAGTATCATCTACAAAATTATTACCAACGTTCAAGTAATTTTTCAAAATAAAATATTTATATTTGATATATTTTTTCCATGAATAATTAGCGCGTAAATTAAATAAAGGTTTGGTAAAATATTGTGTAAATAAAAATATATTTGATATTTGTTTTTTCTGTTGAATATTAGTATTTTCTATTTGAAGTATTTTTTCAAACACCACTTCAAATATAGACATAACTTACTATATATCTAGTAAAGTTATATTTAAATTAAATATTTATCTTATATTATCTTATCTTATCTTATCTTATCTTATCTTATATTATCTTATCTTATATTATCTTATATTATCTTATATTATCTTTTATTATAGCGATATGCGACTTTTATAGATAGCATGCTCAATCTCTCCCTCTCCTATGTCTAAACATCTATCGCTACAAAAGTAACAACTATTAACTGAAATATTCACATGAATTGCTTCATATTTTCTACAGACGGAATCACATAGAGGATTATCGCAATATACTATGGTACAAACGTCGGTTAATTCATTCATTACCGATATGTAATCTACACGATGATGTACGTTGTAATTAGCAATCATTATTCGTAATTCTTTTGGCAATAAATCGATAGATTCGCGTAAGGTCGTCATGTTAGATTGAATGGATTGTAAAATACTGAATGTATGATTTTGTCTTCTTTTATAATACAAAAATAAATTTGTATTATAAAATCAATTTTTTATATTGGTCGCGTTTCGGTAATTTTTATTCATTTTTTCATATTTGTTTTAAAATTCAATGTCATAATCATCATCTCCTCCTCCCAAATCGACTTCCTTAATATTCATGGTATTACTGTCAATGGTTAGATTATTAATACTACACTTGTCTGCTTGTCCGGAAACACCTTCAAATGCTCCATCAATAATCTTATCACCATCTTCGTCATCACCATCTTCGACTGGTTCTTGTTGTACTAGAGCGTTTATATCGGCCAATACTTGGAATGAAGATGTTCCAAAATAACCTTGCTGACCACACATTACGTTTGCTGATACTCCACGCATTGGATCCAATTCACCATGTCTAGCAGCCTTTAAGAACATTTCAGGCGTTTCTTCGAAAGAAGCCTTTGCTAGAGGACCGATGTCATCATTATTAATACCATGTCGGAAAATGGAAATCATCTTGGTTCTGTAGCACATTCTATCGCAAAGCATACTAAGGTGATGATAATTAATATACGTACTATCAAATTCAATCACTTCTGTAAGCTCTTGGAAAATCGCATTTCTAGCAGCTTCAATACCAAATGTGCGATAAATCTCTTGAATATCATTACTTACTGTTCGATTAACATCAATGTAGTCCAATGATAAGATGTCAGACAAATTACTACCTACTGTATCTAGAACCCAACTTTCCTTCTTACTGTATTTACCATCTTCTTTGACGACATTATTCGTAATCTTTCGCAAAACTACCTTGGAAATATTTTTAATACCACTCATGACAATATTGTTAAGCAAATTGTCTTGGAAGTTCTTAAGAAGATAAATTTCATCGGATTGGTCGAGTGGATTGACTTGACCTAGCTTCTTTTTATTAGCAAGCATGTTATTAAGACGTAGTCGGAAGATAAGTTTGTCTGAGTTATAATCAGAATATACACAATGTACTTCTTCGTTGAAACTATTACCAATTGCGAAATTAATATCATCCATGGTAATATTCTTATCGAGCATAGACTCCTTGTCCAATTCCATACGAATAATCCACTTTGATTTTGCTTTAGAAGAAACTACGTCTTGAGCACCACATTGATCTACAACTCGCTCGAATTCATAGTATTGTGTCAAAGTATCTACATCGTCTTCAATCAGACTATTCAAGTCATCTGGGTCAAAACAAATATCAACAGAACTTACAACCTCGTTCAACTTGGTATGTTCAATCATTGGGATTAGATTTTGCGCGCTTTCTCTTGTACCTTCTTGATCGATGGGTAAGCAAATAGTAACAGAAGGATTTTTTGGATTGTCGGATAATGACAGAATCTCTTCAATTCTTGGAACACCACGAGTGACGTTTGACTTGGAGGCAACACCAGCAAAATGAAATGTGTTCAGAGTCATTTGAGTAGTTGGCTCACCAATAGATTGAGCGGCAATCATTCCAACCATTTCTCCAGGAGCAACAATTGCATTCTTATAGACATAGGTAATCATCTCCAACAAACTAATCAATGTCTTCCTGTTGAATCGTTTTACTGTAAGAAGTTCCTTTGGAGACAAATGGTAATAATACATTACTTTGAATAATTCTGTAGGTGGCGCATAAACAATCTTCTCTAGATTTTTAAAGGTATTCTCGATAAGAGTGAATGCTTCATAAGGAGTGATATCCACCATGGAATTTTTACTGATATGTTGTAATCCTTGAATATTATTGATAATATGGCGAAATGAAACTGGTATATGAACCATTTTTCCATCTGTATTTTTGAAAATATTCTTTACAATCTTTTCGCGCATATCAATCATATACTCGATATACGACTTACTCTTTTCCGACAAGTCATCTTGTTGCTTCTTCATACGACCTGCTGCGCCTTTTGTATAAGGTGTCATAAATACACTTGTGCTGTCATTTTCTGATGGGAAGTGGAAGTGAGCATAAATCTCTTCCAAACTCATACCAACGAGTGGAAGCAACTGATTCTCAACACGAACTGTATCAATACCATCATCACCATATTGAAATTGGACAATCTTCTGCTTGTTATTTCTAACAGTCATATCGTATTCTACTTTCAAATCTTCAAGACCCTTAATCAGACGTCTTTGAATATATCCAGTTTGAGATGTCTTTACAGCTGTATCAATCAAACCAACACGACCACCCATCGCGTGAAAGAACAACTCTTCAGGTGTCAAACCAGAAATGAACGAACTTTCTACAAATCCACGCGCGGTAGGCGAGTCATCAAACTTGGTATAGTGTGGTAATGTTCTGTTTTCGAACCCATACGGAATTCGCTTACCATCAACAGTTTGTTGTCCCAAACAGGAAATCATTTGCGAAATATTAATATCACTGCCTTTTGAACCAGCATTCACCATAATCACAAAACGATTGTTCTTGTCCAGACTTTTACGTCCAATCTTGCCTGCTTCATTGGTTGCATTATTTAGAATGTTGGTTACCTGAGTTTCAAACTCCTCTTCATTCGACTTTCCAGTCTTGTTCTCAAAGATTCCAAGATGTGTTTGATCAATTAAATTCTTTACCTCCTTCTTTTTATTTGTAATTGTTTGTGCAATTTTCTCATTTGTTTCACTGTCTGAAATCAAATCACTAATACCTACACTATATGCACTTGTTTTCATATACTCGGTTACTACATTCTGTAAATTATCTACGAAATCAGCAGATGCCATATTACCATAGTAATTACAGATTCGTTGAAGTAGTCCATTTCCACCTCCGCCAAGTACTCCCTTTTCCATCTGTCCGCGAACATATTTTCCAGCTTTAATTTCTACTACATTATTTGATTTACTATACTCTTCACCACTATCTTCAAACCATTTGTTTCCAAATTTCATTGTAATTGGTGGCATTATCTGCGACATAATATCAAAACTAGTAATTTCCTTCTTTTTCTTAAGAAGAGACGTATCTATTTTATTAATTGACATGAGCAAATTCATCGCCTCTCGTCTATCAAAATTTATATCTGGTCTTGTAAATCGATATGCTCCAAGAAGCGAATCTTGGAACACGCCGACAATAGACGCGTTATTAGCTGGACTAATAATTTGGTACGGCACTGCTGCCAAATTTTTCAATTCTGCCTCGGACTCTTCATCCTGGGGCATGTGTAAATTCATTTCGTCTCCATCAAACGGATTATCCCAAAGGTTTCCCAGAGGGCCGGACTGTATCTTAAGCAAGTTCAAGTTGGTTAAACTATCATAACTCACCCACACCCGTTCAGTCTCTGAACGCCTTGCATATCCTATCATAACGGACTTAGCTAGTAACGCTGCGGATTGCCCAATCCACTTACATTATTACCATTGGGTTCGGCTATTAACCGAGTTCCCCCATATAGTTTCCATTATGGGGTGGTAGTAAGTGGCTCTAAGGGGTTTCCCGAACAACAAGGTGTGTTGCAAATAATTCACTATATATTTTAGGTAAATTTATATTTTGTGTGTCATCACATATTCGGCATATTTTATATACGACAATATCTTGTTTAGTATCCATTTGTATATACTCTGGATATCTAATTAAGTGATTTCCTAATATATATAGTTAATTACTCACTAGGGGGTATCAACCTTTTCAGTCCCCCTGTTGCCAACATTGATAAACTAACAGCACTTATGCTGTGAAGAATTAACACTTTGTCTATCGGCATTGTATGGTTTGGTGTCAGCTACATTCATGCGAAAGGTATCACCCTTGTACATGATAACTGCTATATGACACATCATACTCATTCGATGAAGGGTCGGTTGTCTGTTAAACAGAATACCGTCACCATTCATCATGTGACGATGAACAATATCACCATGATCCAGTTGGATATTTTCTCTATCCGCATATCGCAAAGTAATTTGTTCGCCGTTCTTCTTTTCCAAAATCTTTGCACCAGGATATTCATCTGGTCCATTTTTCACTAGTTTTAGTAAGAATGTTTTGTTATTCGCATTTACAGTGACTGGTTTTGTAATATTTTTAGCCACTTTCAGAGGAATTCCTAACTCACGAATTGACAAGTTAGGGTCAGGTGTAATTACTGAACGAGCCGAGAAATCAACACGCTTTCCCATGAGATTACCTCTTACTCTACCCTGCTTTCCGTTCAATCTTTCCTTGATTGACTTCAATGGACGTCCGGAACGCTGTGCTACGGAAGCAACGCCTGGAATTTTATTATCTACTTGAGTGGCAACATAATACTGAAGTACAGTATGCCAGTCGTCAATAATATTAGAATTCGCATTTTCTTGAAGTTTCTCTTGAAGTGTTTTATTTGCCTTAATAATATTTACTAAAATATGACTGATATCGTCTTCACTGCGCTGCTGACCGTCCATTTTGATAGAAGGTCTAACTGCTGGCGGAGGAACAGCCAACACTTGACAGACCATCCAGTCAGGACGTGAGAATACGGGACTGAAACCCATAAAATTCACATCATCGTCAGAAATGCGTCGGAATATTTTTAAAACAATTTCAGGAGTTAATTTCATATTTAGTTTTTCTTTGTCGTCATTACTTAGTCCATCTACATTGTCCCATTCAGCAAACAATGTTGCTAAACCTTCCTTCTTTATCTTCTTAGGTTGTAAGCAACCACATCCATCCTCGCTATCCTCACCACAACGGGTAACAATACTGGCTAATTTAAATACATAATTCCATCTATCGTCACCTGACATTTTTAAAGCTTGTTTATAATTTTCCTTGCTAATTTTCAACTTACTACACTTGATACATACACATCGTAGAATCTTCATAACAGTTGCTAGATATTGTATGTAAAACACTGGTCTAGCCAGTTCAATATGACCAAAATAACCAGGGGTTTCCATATAATCTAGACCATCAGTTGGACAAATTAATCCAGGCTCCAAAACACCCATCCTAGGGTCAAACAATCCTCCAATCACAGGTTTATTATTAATATATGTATCTCTAGATGTAATTTCAGCAACAGAACCTTTGCGAATTTCATCTGGACTTAATATACTAAATTGAATACCTATGATTTTGGAACTCTTGTTCTTGGGCATGGTTTCGTTGAATTTATTCGCCATACTTCCTTATAATATAACGTAATATTTAACTGATTTAAAATAATCAATTTTTATTTAAAAAATGTAATAAATAAAAATCCTTTCACATCTTAAATAAAAATTGAACTTAAATATTAATTTGTAGTGATATACATATATCTAATTAAAGATGCCTGTTTCCAAGGACAATAAAACTAACAAGTCTTCTAAAAAAACGTATATTAAACGTTCAATGAAGCAAGACAGAAAGCTAAAAAAAAATGAAGAGAGTGATAGTAGTGATGAGGATGATGCGAGTAATCATAGTGGTAGTGATAGTGAGGGCGAAGTCATGGACACACATGAATATAGAAAATTTCTAAATAAAATATTTCCTTCTACAAATTTGAAAAATAAAGTCATCCGTGGTGAAAAACTTAAGAAGAAGCTTGATAGAGAGGAAGGTGAAGAAGAGGAAGATGAAGAAGATGAAGGTGAAGAAGAGGAAGGTGAAGTGGTTGCTAAGAAAAACAAAAAAAATAAAAAGGATTCTTCTAATAAAAAGAAGGCTTCAAAGAAGGAAGTTGAGGAAAGTGATGAATATGAAACAGTTGATGAAGAAGATAGCGATGATGAAGATGAAGACATTCAAGTCAGTCGTCGCGGAAAAAAGGGATTCAATATTATATTTACAATTGGAGACCCTATGTGTAACGAAGATGGTTCAGAGTATGATGAAGAGGATGATTCGGAGTATGAAGATGAGGATGAGGATGAGGATGAGGATGAGGATGAGGATGAGGATGAGGATGAGGATGAGGATGAGGATGAGGAGGAAGATAGTAATGATATTATTAAGTTTGAGGAGGACATTGCTAAGCAACAAGCAACAATAAATGAAATTAGAAAAACATTTGAAGCTATTTTGGAGAAAGACAAGACTAATAAAATCGCTTTAAATGGTCTAACAGAACTAGAAGAAAAAGACAACAAGCTCAAGAAGCAGCTAACTAAAAAACTCAAAACACAAAAGAATAAAAATACGAATATGTTTAAGAAACTAATCAACAAGAAGAGTTTGCTTAATGATTATGCTTATTTCAAGGACAAAATGACAGTTGAAGAACAAAAGAAGGTTATTTCTGAGGTGGAGGAAATCAATAAAATCAACATTGTTCAGAAGCCATATCGCCTCACCCTTTTAGAGGCAGATATTCCAGTTCATCTCAAGTCAATTGCTCTTAGTAAGATTTCATCGTTGAGACATATGGACCCAGGAAATGGAGAATACTACAAGGTTAAGAATTGGGTCGATACATTTATGCAAATTCCATTCAATCGCTACAAGACATTGCCTCTAAGTATTGACAACGGAATTAACGATTGTCACGATTACATGGCTAATTCAAAGGCAATTCTTGACCAAGCAGTCTATGGATTAAATGACGCCAAGCTTCAGATTATGCAAATGGTTGGACAATGGATTAGCAATCCTACATCTGTAGGCACCGCCATTGCTATCAAAGGTCCTATGGGAACTGGTAAGACTACGCTTGTAAAGGAAGGTATTAGCAAGATTCTCAATCGCGATTTCGCATTCATTGCCCTAGGTGGAGCAACGGATAGTAGCTTTCTCGAGGGTCATAGTTACACTTATGAAGGTAGCACGTGGGGTAAGATTGTAGATATTCTAGTCAAGACCAAGTCGATGAACCCAGTCATTTATTTCGACGAATTGGATAAGATTAGTGATACACCCAAGGGTGAAGAGATTGCTGGTATTCTAACTCATTTGACAGATACTGCTCAGAATAACCAGTTTCATGACAAGTATTTCTCGGAAATCGATTTTGATTTGAGTAAGTGTCTATTCATCTTCAGTTACAATGATGAATCAAGAGTCAATCCTATTCTACTGGACAGAATGTACAAGATTCAAACAGCTGGTTACGAAAAGAAGGACAAGCGCACTATTTCAAAAGATTATCTTATTCCTACTATTATCAAACAAGTGAATTTTAAGGAAGAAGATATCATTATTCCGGATGAAACAATTGACTATCTTGTAGAGAATTATACTGAAGGTGAAAAGGGAGTTCGTAATCTCAAGAGAAGTTTGGAGATTATTTATACCAAGTTAAACTTGTATCGATTAATGAAGCCAGATTCAACATTGTTTGAAAAGGAAATGACGCTTAAAGTTGAATTCCCCTATACAGTTACAACTGATATAGTAAAGAAGTTGATTAAAATGGATGAAAAATCTACAACATTATATGGACTTTACGTGTAGATATACACATTTATAATATGTAAAAGTAATTAAATAAATTAAAAATTTAAAAATATTTTTTTCATCTGTATTCATTACGATAAAATATATAATAAGAAACATTTGTATCTTTTTTATTATAAAAAGTGGTTAAGTTGGAGGACCTGGGCATCGATCCCAGTACCTCACGCATGCTAAGCGTGCGCTCTACCATTTGAGCTAGACCCCCATACAATATTACTAAATATTTTAATATTATTGTTTCAAACGAATTTTTTTGCTTCTTAAAAAGATTTTTGTTTTGACTTGTTATTACAAATAAAAATAATATAAATAGTAATCTATTGAATATATTATCTTGTCGTTATACATGCTGAACAAATCCCTTCTTCTTCAACAATTGATACGAATTGAAATGAACCATTTTAAAAACATATGTCCATTTATATACAAAACTTCTCATGGGGAAATAAAACATGTAAAAAAAATTACTCCTACACACGATAACAAAATAGCAATAACCGATTCCAATGGAGACGAACAATCTATTTGCGTTACTAAATTTTATTTTATAGATGGATACAACAAGCAACAATCATTAATATCGCATATAAGCTCTAAATATAGCTATAAAATGTAAAATGATATTATTTACGAAATAAAATATACACAATACGATTTTGTATATTTTATTATACTTTATTATACTTTATTGTAGAATAAAAATCAAATATTATATCTAATACTCGGCAGGAGCTAGTGTGCGGTTACCACCACGTTGGTTAATATAATTGATTTGCTCTTGTGTGATACAAGCACATCCGGAACTATTACTGTATGTGGAAGGACAACATTCAGGTTTGAATTCATTGTCTACAAACATAGACATCTGTCCTTCAGGTAAAGGAACAGGAGTTCCCTTGTATTGAGACCATTTTGATTGAGTAGAACTGTATTCCATACCGTGTGAATATTTGTCTGCCTTGTTTGTCCAACTATTTGCGACGTCACCTCCCATAGTCCAATCTAATGAAGCACCCATAACAGCCATACCTTCCGTTAATCCTACGCGACTACAAGAACATAATAAATGTCCTCCTAATACAAACCCAACAACTAAACAAACAATTATTATTTCTAAACGACACGAATAACCAAATATCTTCAAGTCCATATTATATATATTTTGTATATAAAAAATTAAATCATAACGTTGAGTAATTTATGGTTCTCTAGTTCTAAATATTTATCAATACAACTATTGTAATCATAGAATTTAATACCATTTACATGAAATGTTCGTTTATTTGTTATTATATGATATATATAATCACACTTTACTTTCTCTCCATAAATATCCAATGTACTTTTCATTCCTAAATCAGAATCACATATATGTAAGTTTGGTCCGCCATTTATACTGTTTTGTTTTCCTAGATTAAACTGCTTTGTTTCTAAATCATCTGCTTTTATTTTCACAATACCAGTTACTCTTTCACCAAAACGCAATACATCATTCACTTCTATATCACAAATATTAATATTATGACCATCTTGTAATTCTATTTTAGTCGTTTCAATAAAACCACCGTCTAAATATTTATGAATATCATGTAATTCAAATTGCTTTGGTAAATACTTATTACATTTTTGTTTCAGTTCATCTATTTGCGCATTATCTAATTCATCCCAATCACCAAATACGTCATTATTTATATGAATCACTTTTTTACTAGTATTAATACAATATAAATAGTCGCAATACATATCTGTTTTAGTGCTATGTGGATGGTCTTTTGTTTTGATCCAACTATTATTGTATTTTAATACGTGTTCTCCGGTACAGTATATACCATTCAAACAATAGATTGTTTCATCTATATTCGCTAATTTCATTTTGGCGGTAACCACATTGTTATGTTGTAATACCATTCCAACATCGATATCTTTTATTTTTATTTTACTTCCACCATGTAGCGTTAAATTAGTATCACCTATAAAACAACTAGGTATTCCTGGCAAAGGATTGACCCATTTTTTTAAAACCATCACTTGAATAATATAAATCATAATGCTAGGAACTAAAAGCATAATATATATTACTAATAATGGTATTGCAAATGGAATACCAAAGCCAAATGGTATAAAATATAAAATTATCATTATGGTTGTTAATGTCATTAATATTGAAGTAATTATTTGTATAATCGCACCAAAACTAGCAGTAAGTGTCTGATATGTACCCATAAGCATATATATAGCAGAAAGCATGACACCTTGGGTTTTATTTATTGTATCTTTGATTTTAATTATAATTTGTTGAATGGGTATCATTATGTTTAAAGCTTTACCCATGACTTCTTCAGACACTTTACCAACTGAATGACGAATAGTGTTTAAAACACCTCGAATCGCTTGAAGTGAAGCATTTAATCCATCTAATACTTTTGTAATAGAATTTACTAAATAATAAAAGGGAGCTAGAAAGGTTCCTGCTATATCTGATAAAATGTTTTGAATACAACCGGTAAAATTCTGCGCAGTAAAATCAAAAGCAGACATTTTTTTAGGATCCGGTGGATTAATTAGACCAGCAAACGGCATGACGATTGGACTACATCTTTGATTTACCCAGTCTGCTTTGATAGGTTGTAAATGATTGTATATATAATAGTAAGAAATAGCAATGAAAAACACTAAAATTAGTATTACAGTCATCCACAAAGAACCTCCATATTTCTCTAGAAATCCTACTTTATTATATAATTTATTTATTACTGAAAATATATTAGATTTTGTATTATTCATATCATTCATATAATTAATTCGTATAATAAATAACCTTATTTTAATTTAAATTAGTTTTATTTTCTAAGCGTTAAAAACTCATTTTTGACATTAATCTAACCATTTGTCCAGGAGGACCATTCCACGATGATTGCATAGTCATCACTGTTCCTTGTAATATGTACATCATAGCGGCCATTACGCCTACTATCTTACCTAACATATCTTTCATTTTAACCAATATATACTGAAATTGCGTTAATATGTTAATAAATACTCCAAAAATACTTTGAACAATGGAAGTTATCATGTTTCTAAATACATTGATAAATGATCGAATATCTTGAATCGATTCCATTAATCCACCTACTGATTTATTTATTACTGCCATCAAATAATTAAGAGGTTGTAATAGATAACCCATAAAATTTGTTTGGGTGTTTTGAATACAATATGTAAAATTACTCATTACGTCATGTCCAAATGTACCAGCAAACGGCATAATGGTCGGATTACATCTATACTCAGGCCAATTATCTTGAACCTGTTTAATTCCAACTGCTAAAATATTATAGAAATACAATGCGACAAATATTAAAATAATAAAAATAGATAAAGTAATATCACTTGTTCTCATATTACTTTATAATGCTATTTTATTTATTATATTTCGTTTTTATTTCCGTTTTTATTTCCGTTTTTATTTCCGTTTTTATTTCCGTTTTCCTTCATTCTACTTTTTAGATTTCTTGGATTTCTTGGATTTCTTGGATTTCTTTGCTTTTTTAGTTTTCTTCACCTTCCTAGTTTTCTTCGCCTTCTTTGTCTTCTTTACCTTCTTAGTTTTATTTGATTTTTTCTTTCCTCCACTCAAACATCCCCATGATTGCCCATTAGGAATTAGTCCTCCACTAGTACAACTACCCCCTTTCATGGCACCCGGATTACATTGTGGTCCTTGACATATCGCGCTACTACTATTATCACCATAACATTTATCACATGCGCCATTTGCACCACTTTGCGATAACGACGTATTAGCACTAGCGCTAGCACCATTTGCGGATTGTCCTCCTGACCCAACAGCAGGTCCGGTACTAGAAAATGTAGGGACTGTTTGAGCACCACCACGATATTTTTTACTACGACCACGTTTTCCCCCCATCTTATTCATATTATTTTGACGTGTAGCTGATTCTTGTCCAGCTATAAGAGCAGCTTGTTGAGGAGAAGAAGCACCTTTAGGATACGGCGCGGTTTCTAGAGGAACCACTCCACTTTCTTTTGGAGTTAAATTAGACGATGTCATTTATGTATTATATAATTAAGTTAGAAAAAGTTTAAAACGAATTAAATGATTGTATATATAAAATGAACGAAGTAGAACGATTAAACTTACAGAAAATGATTCAAGCAAATGATACTGAAGACAATACTCCTTTAATACGCGATTTAAAACATAGCACAAAGATATTAGAAGGAGTAGAGATATTATTAAAACTCAAGAGAGAAAATCCATCTCTAGCTAAAACAAATCCGGATAAATTCGATTCTTTATGTGTAGAACATTGCGGATTCCTTTTTAATCATTATACTGACATATTTAACAAGGTTAAAAAGGACGAAATCGATTTAAATATATTATTACGTCTATTAAACGTTCTCAATGCTATTGAGGAAGGCAATGTTGATCAACACGAGGGTTCATTTGAAGTAGGAAAGCTTTTAAAAAAAATCTATATTGATAGCGCTCTGCGAAAAGCTGATAAACTAGACGAAGCGAATACAGAACAGGAAGAGGAAAAACCGATTGAAGTTATCTCATGGGCAGAATTTAAAAACAAAAAATAGTTGCTAAATATCCCATTTACAGTAAAAATTGATACTATATAAAAATATAGTATTAATATTAACTACTATGTCATACACATTATTAATTGTAGAATCTCCAGCCAAATGCAAAAAAATAGAGTCTTATTTAGGTTCGGGGTATAAATGTATTGCCAGTTATGGTCACATTCAAGAATTACCAGGAATTAAAAATATAGATATTGATAATAATTTCAAACCTAGTTTTCAACCAATGGAGTCCAAATCACAACAGATAAATAAAATGAAAACCATGATAAAAAATGCCAAGGAAGTATTATTGGCTTCAGATGATGATCGTGAAGGAGAGGCGATTGGTTGGCATATATGTCAAGTATTTCATTTACCTCTCAGTACAAAACGAATTATTTTCCATGAAATTACCAAAGATGCTATTACTAGAGCCGTTCAAAATCCAACACGTCTTAATATGAATACTATTTATGCTCAACAGGCTAGACAAATATTGGATGTTATCGTTGGCTACAAGATTAGTCCTATACTTTGGAAGCATATATCACGCAATACAAAAACAGGATTATCTGCCGGAAGATGTCAAACACCGGCTTTACGACTTGTATATGATAATCAGAAGGAAATTGACGATTCCCCTGGTAAGAAAGTGTATAATACGACTGGATATTTTAGTCAAATGAACTTGGGTTTCACGCTAAATCATAATTTTGAAATTATTGGTTTTAATACTACAACTAACACAATGGAACAGTTCTTGGAACAATCTGTTGAACATGAACATATATATACATGTTCCAAAACTAGACAAACAACCAAAAATCCACCTATACCATTTACTACTAGTTCTTTACAACAAAAGGCATCTAGCGAATTGAATATTTCTCCAAAAGAAACCATGTCTATTTGTCAGAAATTATATGAAGATGGTCTCATTACATACATGCGCACAGACAGTACGACATATAGTTTGGAGTTTATTGAAAAAGCCAGTGATTATATCAAAGATACGTATGGCGATGACTATTTACATGAACAAGTGACACGACTAAGCGAACGCGCTACCGATGAGAAACCAAAGAAAAAGAAGGCTACGTCTAAGACAAAGACAAAGAAAACGGATACAGTTGAAGCGAGCGCACCACAAGAGGCACATGAGGCAATTCGTCCCACCGATGTAACCTGTGAAAAAATTAGCGAGACATATTCTTCTAGAGAACAACGTATGTATCGTCTTATATGGTCAGTCACTGTAGAAAGCTGTATGACTCCTGCTCTTTACCAAGCCATTAGTGCGACCATAAGTGCTCCTATGGAAAAGGAATATAAATATAGTAGCGAGTTGGTGAATTTTCCAGGATGGAAGATTGTAAGAGGATATGATAAGGAAAATCCTGAATTTCAGTTTTTACAAACCATTAAAAATAAGGCCATTGTATCTTATAATAAAATCGTCGCCAAAGTAAGCGTCAAAGACTTGAAATCGCATTATACAGAGGCAAAGTTGGTACAATTGCTAGAAGAAAACGGTATTGGAAGGCCATCTACATTTTCAAGTTTGATTGATAAAATTCAAGAACGAGGCTATGTAAAAAAGGAGAATGTCAAGGGGAAAAAAATAAAATGTATCGATTATGAATTAGTTGAAGACGAGCTAGCGGAAATAGAAGACGAGAGAGAATTTGGTAATGAAAAGGGGAAATTGGTTGTTCAACCTATTGGAATATTAGTCATCGAATTTCTTGTACAACACTTTGATAAATTATTTGATTATGAATATACCAAAAATATGGAGACTGATTTAGATAGTATTGCAAAAGGGAATAGTATATGGCATAATACATGTCGTACTTGTTTGAATGATATTCAGGAATGCGCCAAAGAATTAGGCGAAGACGACAAACAAATCATACCCATTGACGACAACCATGTCTATATGATTGGTAAATATGGACCAGTCATTAAATGTGGTACTGGTGATAAAACGAAATTCTTACCAGTGAAGAAAGATATTGATATTGACAAGTTGAAAAAGAATCAATATAAATTGGAAGATGTAGTTGATACACAAGGATCGTCATCCTCAGGTAAAAGTATAGGTAAATACAAAGGGGACGAAGTATTCCTGAAAAAGGGGAAATTTGGTAATTATATTACATGGGGTAAGGAAAACAAAAAAACATTAAATGGTCTGAAAAAGGAGGTAGATGAAATTACCATGGATGATTTAATTCCCATTATTGAGAATAAAGTTACTTTAAATACATCTATTATTCGAAATATTAACAGTGATATTAGCATACGCAATGGAAAATTTGGTCATTATATATTCTATAAAACACATTTAATGACAAAACCGAAATTCATAAAGTTGGCGGGATTTAAAGGAAACTATAATACATGTCCTGAAGAAGATATAGAACGTTTTGTATCAAATAGTAAATAATTATTTAACGTGGATTAACACGAACCGGTGTAGATACTATAAATAATAGTACGATACCAAATAGTACGAGTAATATTACCTCAGCCATGATTATATTTTTTACAAACTATATTTGTAAAAAATAGTTGTTCAATTTTATATTTAATAATTTCATTCATCCGCGGTATTGGTATTATTGTTGGTATTATTGTTGGTATTATTGTTGGTATTATTCCTTGAAGGATAAATTTCCATTTTAGATACAACCCATAATATCACGGTTCCGAAACAAATTCCTAAAATTACACCCGGCATAACATATGAGTATATAAAATTTATAAATTATAAATTATACTCTTCTGGCACACGAACTACATAATCACGAGCAATTTCATCTTTTAATTGATTAAATGCTAATGTAAAGTTAAAATTATTATCTTTAAAATCAACCAACCGTCCGTCATGATAACGAAATCTAAATTTCACTTTTTTTATTCTGTCAATAGGAGGATGATATTGGGAAACGTTTTGTAAAAAGTGGTTTCTTGAATCAAATATTTGACTAGATTGACCACCTACTGTTATTGGAATTTTAGCAAAAGCTGATTTTACTTTACCACTGTAATCATTATTATACATATTGTTCGTTCTCTCTACATATGGTACCAATTCATCAATGGTATTGAATTTATCAAATTCCATATAAATAGCACTGTCGCCAAATAATGATATAGTTTTAGGTGCTACTACATAGTAAGCATATGGTGTTTGAGACGGTATTACATAGGTAGGGTCAGGACTCAACCACACATTACTACTGTCGTAATTAAACAATACATTACCACTGGTTTCTATAGCAGTATATTCCTTTTTTTCCAATCCAAGATAAGACGGAAGACCCCAATTTGTATATTGTTCCCATACATTTACTGGTTGTCTATCGCCAATTATAGCGCTACATGATACATCATAATCTATTCTATCTTGAAATGGTAGAACAAAACCGTCAAATTCATTTCCAAAATACATTTGTTGGCTTACTTTATTATAACGTACTTTAAAATAGTTATAAGTAGCTCCGACTATACCTGAATCATTTACTAAAAAATCTTGAACCGTTTTGTTCATCAAGTTTTGTAATTCATTTGCCATTTCATCTGGACTGTAATACCCATCTTCTATGGTAACTGAATAATAGTTATTAATATTACCAGCTAAAGCCGCATATATAGTCGGTAGGGTACTATTATTGGGACGCAAATAAAAGTTTATTTTAGTATTTTGTTGATTATTACTAAATACATATTGATTTGATGGTAATTGTATCTCAACTAATCTCATTGATTGAACGTTTGCAAGAGATTCCGGTAGTTCTACTTCAAAATGGTTTGCATTAGGCCAATGACTAATATCTCGGTCTTCTGTATGGATTGTTACTAATTTACGGTCCAATACATATGTGTTTTGTCTTCTTATTAATTGATGTTCGTTATTAACATTAAATTGTGGGTATCTACTCATATAAGATTTAATGAGAAATAATTTACATAGATAACACTCATTTAGAAAATATCACGTCATTATTCATTATTCATTATTCATTATTCATTATTCATTATTCATTATTCATAAATTAAAATTTAAAAATAGCACGTTAGTTTATATGAAGTATAAGAATAAAATGAAACAACAAAAAGGAGGTGAAATGGCGACAAACTCCTTACAGCAAAATAATGATACTTCCAATAAAGTGTTACCTATACCAATAAAGAGACTTCCATATGATATTAAAATTTTTTCGTTTTTGTGTATAATGGGAATTCTAGTTAAAATTATCTTCGGACAAACATCAAATGATTACGCAAAGGCTACGGTTTGGGGATATGGATTTAGCATTTTAGCTCTCATTGGTCTTTTAATAAGCAGTTATGGAATATTTAATAAAATGGCATCTACTGCTAGCAGTGGTAACGGTGGTGGTAACAGTGGTGGTATGAATGCTATAATGGGAGTTTTAAAGATATTATTTAAAGATGCCTTACCAGTAACCCTGATTATAGCAATAGTTTCCATAATCATAGCGCAAAATGTATCATTTTATAAGCAAATAAATAGTGGAAGAGTAGCTGATGAATACTATCAGTTCTCAGGAGTATCCTCTTTTTTAATATTAGTACAGACTGGTTTAGTAGTCAATTATATGATGGACATTTTATCTGAAAAAAATAATAAGGGCAATACTGAAAAGGTAGGAATTATGGCAGCTATGGCTAGTGAATTAAATAGCATTATTTTAATTTTATCTGTTATGAATGTCGGTATAATTGGTATTCTTCAAGTAGTATTAAAATTTTTTTCCACTGACGGATAATGTAGTGTATATAGTATTCGTATAATATGATATAATTACTATTATGTTATGTTATGTTATGTTATGTTATGTTATGTTATGTTATGTTATGTTATGTTATGTTATGTTATGTTATGTTATGTTATGTTATGTCCAATATAGTATAAATAGCGCGCTTATATACATAATAATTTATAAGTTAATCCATATTCT
>Ga0208814_1000227_pt1 | contig 38658 bp, 47 predicted proteins | sample MalvirAntarct_55_FD_184253 | JGI IMG/M metagenome (GOLD analysis project Ga0208814, IMG submission 184253) | Marine viral communities from the Global Malaspina Expedition - Malaspina viral metaG Antarct_55 (SPAdes) (version 2) | ecosystem: Environmental > Aquatic > Marine > Oceanic | place... | reverse complement strand
GTATGGAACGCTGGCAACGACAGTTCAGGCTCAGGTCTAGATGCTGATTTACTCGATGGACAACATGGTTCTTACTATTACAGTTCAGCTAATTTACCACCAAAGATTAAAGCTGGCGGCGCTGGTCCAAGCCAAGAAAATCTAAATACTGTTGCCAATAGCGTATCTGTTGGGCAGCTTGAATACAGAGGCTTTAATGGCGCTTCTTCTAACGCGCCACCAGTATATAACAATGCAAACGGCGTTATTACAGTTGGACAGCACAATGGCAACTACAACGCCCAGTTAGCGTTTTCTTCTAACGGTAATATGTACTGGCGAAATAATCCATCTTCAACCAATGGTTCTTGGAGAGAGGTTTGGGGTAGCATCAACGATGGTTCAGGCTCAGGTTTGGATGCTGATCTGTTAGACGGTCAGCATGGTTCTTACTACTACCCTGCCAGTAACCCTAACGGCTACACCAACGACCAAACAGCGGCGGAACTTTTAGCAGCTATTAAGACTGTAGATGTAAATGGTTCTGCTGGCTTAAACGCTGGGACGTTAGATGGAATAGCCGCTACGAGTTTTGTTAGCGGAGATGGCATCTATAAGTCTAGTAGTACCTCTACGTTTCACAACAACGTATCTGGATTTCACTTTTACTCTGAGGCGACTAACGCTCCGACAGCAGAGTGGTATAACTGGATTACTGCACGGGCTAACTCGTGGGGGGATTCAGGCGAATATTCTTTCCAGCTAGCACATAGCTTCTGGTCTGCCGATGGCTTTTATGTCCGAAGAACCCAGGCTGGAACTGAAAATAGCTGGAATAAAGTATGGACTGCGGCGAGCGACGGCTCAGGCTCTGGCTTAGATGCTGATTTACTCGATGGAAACAACGGTTCTTACTACTACCCTGCCAGTAACCCTAACGGCTACACCAACGACCAAACAGCAGCGGAACTTTTAGCAGCTATTAAGACTGTAGACGTAAATGGTTCTGCTGGCATAAACGCTGGGACACTTGACGGGCATGCATTGACCTCAGCTAGTACGCCTAGCACAGTCGCTGAGCGCAACACCAGTGGTGATATTAACGCAAGACTATTTAGATCAGAGTATGACGTAACCAATAATAGTATTGGTTTTATTATGACTCAGGTCGATACTGCAAGTAATAACTTTGTGCGACCATCGACTCCTGCTCAGCTAAGAAATGCTTTAAACGTTGAAGACGGCGCGACTGCTGACCAAACTGCTTCTCAGATACTGACTGCAGTTAAGACCGTTGACGGCACAGGCTCTGGTTTAGATGCTGATCTGCTCGATGGTCATCATGCATACGAATCACAAGTATTAGATACACGAAACAGCGGCGATGTAACCCCTGCCAACTTTGTCGGAAAAAGACTTTCTTACAGCTTTACTGACGAGATAGCAGGCTCATCGAGTACTTGGGATGGCGTTATAACTGTTAAGGGCTGGAGTGGTGCTTACAGAGCTTGGCAGATAATGTCCGACTCAAGTAATAATAGTGGAGACAAAAACTTATTATTTAGATCAGGGATAGGCAGTAGCTGGGGTAGTTTGCGAACCGTATGGGATAGCGGCAACGACGGCTCAGGTTCTGGTTTAGATGCTGATCTGTTAGACGGACAGCATGGGTCTTACTACTATAGTGCGGGTAACCCTGCACCTAATCAAACTATTACTTTAAGTGGTGCCGTTACTGGTTCGGGTACAACCTCCATTGCCACCAGTAATCCTTATCAAACCTCAGTGACGTTTGCTACTAACGGTCCTGACAACGCTTTGGAGTACCAGCAAGCAAGCGGAATTACTGATACAAAACTTGCCCCGTCAGGTGACTGGTACAACAGTATCCGCATGGGTCACGGAGATCCTTACAGCTACTACAGCAATACAATGGCTATGAAAATGACGAGTAGTGGGAGCGGAACCCTTTACACTCAAGTCATTTCAAACAACACTGCTGGAGGCTGGAATAAATACTGGCATACCAACAACGATGGCAGCGGCTCAGGCTTAGATGCAGACCTGTTAGACGGGTTACAAGCTTCAGCCTTCTTGGGCAGAGGCGGCGGGACAATGACGGGGCTACTTGCAGGCAGGGTATGTACCACGACAACCGTTGCCGCTGCAAATGATGGCGGATCTTTTTCGGTTAGAGGTGACACATCCAAACCCGCAGTAGTGAGCTTTCACCGAGCTGGCGCCTACGCCGTTAATTTTGGACTGTCAACGGCAAACAAGATGGAGCTAGGTGGCTGGTCTGCTGTAGGTATTAAACATACTTGGGATTTCGCGGGTAACTACACGGCTGTTGGCAATATTACTGCTTACTCTGACATTAGAGTTAAGACAAACATTGAAGTAATTCCCAAGGCTCTTGATAAGGTTTGCCAGCTAAGCGGCTACACCTTCGACAGAACAGACTTTGTTCCTGATCCCGAAACGGGTGTTATGCCAGAGACGCGTCAGACAGGAGTTATTGCACAAGAGGTACTTAAGGTTCTTCCTGAAGCAGTATCAGAGATGGATGACGGGAAGTTGACCGTAGCCTACGGAAACATGGTGGGTTTGTTGATTGAGTCTATTAAAGAACTTAAAGCCGAGATCGAAGATCTCAAGACGCAAATTGGAGACTAGAGAATGACAGTTACATACGAACTATTAGAAGAATATACCGGCTCTCGCACAGAAGAAATGCCTGCTCCCGATAACGAGGGTGAGACTATTTCAGCAAGTGCTGACTGCCGTGACATTAAAGTCAGGTTTACTTCTGACGCCCCTGAGTTAACACATGAGCGAACAGTCAACGTCTGCTTTGACGATGCCGGTGATTACGATGCGGCGGCAACGCTTGCTCGTATTGGTGAGGTGGGCGCAGGTGTTCAACACAAGATTGCGGTAGGCGTTATTAACTAATGGCGCTGCAAACATCAGGTGCCATTAGTCTCGCGCAAGTCCAAGCCGAGTTCGGCGGCGGTAATCCTATTAGTATGAGCGAGTACTACCAAGGAGGATCTTATGTACCTACTTCATCTTCTTTTGGAAAAGGCTCTGAAGTCAATATTTTTATCCCCTCTAGTGGGCAAGTTAGCATGTCGAATTTCTACGGAGGTCGGAACTCGTGATGACTATAGTCGAATGCAGTAGCTTGCCTAGTGGGTTCGATACTCTTGTTGATCAATGCCTGCCTATCATGGAAGCAGGCACAATTGATTGGCGTTACATGGGCAATCCAGTAGATGACACCGCAAAGAAGGAAAAACTGCGCGAGACGTTTCAAGAGTTTATAGATAGACCGCATACTAAAGTTATCTACTGGGAAAAAGACGGCGCACCTATTCACTTGGCTGCGGGACGAATCTTTTCTGACGATGATCAGTATATTCTGTGGACATACGCCCTGTACGGTCAAGATGCCGAGGGTAGTAAGAGCTGGCTTTTTGACCCTGCGTATATTGCTCAGACGACCGAGTATATTCGAGAAACTTTAGGGCTAGAGGGCTATAAGATCGAATGTCATGAAGGAAGCGGTCTCTATGACTACCATCTGTCAAAGGTAGGAGCATCTGATAACTACGAGGTAACAGTAGAAAACACGCGTGTTTCTGAAGTGGCGGAGGGAGTTACCATCGCAACTGTAAAATACAGATATCTAGACTAACGAGTATATTAAGGGGATAGTTGTGAGTGTACGTACAGCAGAAAACCGCGAGCAAGATTTTATAGCAATGGCTCACAGCGCTGAGCTGATATCCGCCGTTATCTCCGGCGCCGAAATGGTTGGCGAGGACAGACCCGAGCGACAGTCGTGCGTGGATCGCAACACGGAACATCTTGAGCTAATGGTTGCGCTTACGGATTGGGATAACGAAGACATGACAGTTTGTAATTTGGCAATAACTGCGGGCAACGGCTACACCGCGCCTTAATTTATAACTAGAGGTATACATGGGAATTCTAGCGACATTATTAGGCAGCGGAGATGTCCTGAGTAAAGGTCTTGATCTTATAGACGGCATGCACACTTCCGACGTAGAGGCGATTGAGGCAAAGACAAAAGCAAAGACTGACCTACTGAGTAGTTACGCTCCATTTAAAGTGGCGCAAAGATACCTAGCTTTAATCTTTGGTTTTACCTTTGTCTTGTCGTACCTAATGGTGCTGTCCTTGTTCTTTATGGGTAAGGAGATTGGTCCTGTTCAGGAACTTATAACAGCATTCAAGATTGACTGGATCATGCTAACCATTATCGGCTTCTACTTTGGCGGCGGTGCCTTTGAGGGCGTTATGAACAAGAGGGAAAAGAAGTAATGACAGGCTTTAAGTTACAAACATTCAGCGGGCAAGCCCCTAAAGTGTATGCCAGACTACTTCCCGACGACATGGCACAGGTTGCGACTAACTGCCGACTTGATTCTGGTCGTCTAGAGCCGTGGAAAAGCAATTCGTCTAGCTCTATCACCTTTGCTACTGGGTCTATATCGGCTGCAACTAAAAGCATATATAAGCACAGCTCATCTGTATGGATAGCCAGTAACTCAGAGCTTGATATAGCTAGGTCACCTATCGCTGAAGACCCTCACGAAAGAATTTATTTGACAGGGTTTAGTGGCTCAGCTGGGTTTCCGCAGATGACCACTGCTCAGATAGTGGGTAATAGTACGTACTACCGTTTAGGCATACCAAAGCCTGAAGATCTAACGTCGGTAACCTTGTCTCCCTCAACTTCAGCAAATGTTGATACCGAGGTTCCGCAGGCAAGATCGTACGTTTTTACGTACGTTTCTTACTACGGAGAAGAAGGCGTTAACTGCGACGCCGAAGCCGCTCAGGTTGTGACTGTTCACACAGATCAATCGGTCACTTTAGACTTTCCTCCTAACCCGTCTGGCAACTATAACCTTCTAAAGAAGCGCGTATATAGGACAGATGCAGGAGGGACTTACAGATTCGTTGGTGATGTCGCAATTGCAACAGATACCTTTACCGACAATGTTTTGGATGCAGTTCTTGGCGAAGAGATTCCAACGTCTACGTTTGACGCTCCGGCTGATGACGTTAGCGCTGATCATCCCGAGGGACCAATGCTGGGTTTAGTCTCAATGCCTAACGGAATCCTTGCTGGGTTCGCTGGTCAGACAGTCTTTTTCAGCGAGGCATTTCAACCTCACGCCTACCCTGACGAATACAAGCTAACAGTTAAGTCTGACATCGTTGCTATCGCCCCGCTTAACACTGGTCTCCTAGTGCTAACTAAGGAGAAGCCAGCAATTATTCAGGGTCTTGACCCATCGTCAATGAGCATGATGGAGGTGGACAGCTCACTGTCTTGTGTGTCGAAGCGGTCTGTCGTTGATATGGGCGAGTTCGTTATGTACTCATCGCCTGACGGCTTGGTTATGGCGACTGAGAGTGGTTTAAATTTAGTTACAGACCAGACCTTTACCAGAGACCAGTGGCAGGGATACACGCCCTCCTCCATAGTTGCTTTTCAGTGGGAGGGGCATTATGTCGCCTTCTACAACAACGGGGCTGAGAGCAAGGGTTTCATCTTTGACCCTAGAGGCGGAAAGAACTCATTCGTTAAACTGGACTTCCATGCAACTGCTGGCTTTAACGACCTAGAGTCAGACAGCCTTTACTTAGTTGTGGGAGGATCTCTGGTAGTTTTTGCCGAAGGAAGCTCTAGCGAAAATTTTACTTGGCGGGGAAAGAAATTCTACAACCCCAGACCAATCAATCCCGCTGTTGCCAAAGTAGAGTGCGACAGTTACAGCCCCAACCCGATATTTAAGCTATATGCGGATGGGCAGCTTAAACACACGCAGACTGTCACCAGCAGTAACGCCTTTAGATTGCCGAGTGGGTATAAGGCTAATGAGTTCGAGATAGAGTTGAGCGGAGCTGTGCCGGTTAATGAAGTGTGTGTTTACGAAAGTGCGGAGGAGATAGGTGTATAAATCTAACAAAAAAGGAAATATGCCTGTCCCTCAGAAGTGGTCAGGACAAGATCGCAGATTCGGCGAGACGCTTAAGAATAGCGTTGATATTCTGGCTGGATTTAATGGCGATCCTTTAGATAGGGCGATCACTGCTAGGGACTTACTCGACAGCGGTATTGCAAGACTCGCAATTGGTTCGATTACCTTCTCTGGCGGATCTAGCGGTCTGGCTCCAACGGGGAATCTCCCAGTGTATGATGTCCCGCCCGCTCCTACCAACTTATCGGCTAGCGGCGCATTTCAGAACATCATTCTTACATGGGACTTAGAGTCATACGTAGGTCACTCTTATGTTGAAGTGTTTAGGCACACATCCGACGCAATTGCTGGCGCCAGTTTGATCGCTCAAGTAGGCGGGGCGATTGTAGGTATATACAGCGACTCCACAGGACAAAGCGCTGACTTTTACTATTGGGTCAGAGCTGTAAATGAGAACGGTGTAGCCGGACCATTTAACTCCTCCGCCGGAACCAGAGGTCAAACAGCCCCTGACGTAGCGTTAATTCTTGCAACACTAGCTGGCGCGATTACTTCTTCAGAACTTGCGAGTAGTTTATCGACTCCGATTGGGGAGGTCGCTGGCATTCAGACCAGCTTGACTGCAGTTACCTCAGACATCGCTGCGATTAATACAGTCCTTGACGGGATTGACGCAGACCTATCCACAATTACGCCTGACCTCTCCTCAATTAATTCGGACATCGCGGGGCTTACTTCAGACGTCAGTGGAATTAACTCAGACATCAGCGGAATTAATTCAGGTATCAGTGGGATTAACACAAGCATAGCGGGGTTAACTACAGACGTAGGCACGATTACGACGACTCTTGCCAGTACTGTTTCGACCAGCTCTCTGAGCACAAGCCTTGCAGACTATACATCGACCGCTTCGCTTGAGAGCAACTACTACTCCCTTGTCCAAGCAAATTCTGCTATTCAGGCTGCGGTGTTGGGATTAGCATCTACTACTGAAGTTAATACTGCTCTCGGTGATTACACTAACACGGCTGACTTAACGACAAATCACTACACCAAAACAAATGCAGACTCTGCTATTTCTGCCGCCATAAGTACTTACAACACAAATACTATTGGTGCTAACTACACCAGTACTGCGGATCTGACAAGTAATTATTACACTAAAACCAGTGCGGACTCGGCAATTGCTGCTCAAATAAACACTTACAACACAAATACTATTGGTGCTAACTACACCAGCACTGCGGATCTGACGAGTAATTATTACACTAAAACCAGTGCAGACTCGGCAATTGCAGCCCAAATAAACACTTACAACACCAATACTATCGGCGCCAACTACACGAACACCGCTGATTTAGTTGCTAACCATTATACTAAGACGACTGCAGACTCCGCAGTTGCTGCGGCAATTACGTCTTATAACACTGATACTATCGGTGCTAACTACACAAACACCGCCGATTTAGTTGCTAACCATTACACTAAGACTAACGCAGACTCCGCGACATCTGCTGCAATCAATACTTATAACACTGATACGATTAGCGCTAACTACACCAACTCAGCTGACTTAGTTGCTAACCACTACACTAAGACTAATGCAGACTCGGCAATCTCTGCAGCCATAAATACTTACAACACCGACACTATTGGTGCTGATTACACTAATACTGCCGCCTTAGAGCAGGCTTACTACACTAAAACTACTGCAGACTCGGCAATTTCCGCTGCTATTAACACCTACAATACCGACACTATTGGTGCTGATTACACTAATACTGCTGCCTTAGTTGCTAACCATTACACTAAAACTACTGCTGATAGCGCCACCGCCGCCGCGATAAATACTTACAACACTGATACGATTGGCGCAAACTACACCAACACAGCTGGCTTAGTTGCTAATCACTACACCAAGACCAATGCTGACTCTGCTATTTCTGCTGCTATTAACACCTACAACACAGACACTATTGGTGCTAACTACACTACTACGGCGAGCTTAACTCAGAACTATTACACTAAGACTAGTGCTGATGGCGCGATCTCTGCAGCAATTACGTCTTATAACACTGATACTATCGGTGCTGACTACACTAACACTGCTGACTTAGTTGCTAACCACTACACTAAGACTAATGCAGATGGAGCGGTTGCTGCAGCAATTACGAATTACAACACTAATACGATTGGTGCTAACTACACTACCACAGCTGATTTAACGTCAAACTACTACACTAAGACAGATGCTGATGGCGCTTTTGCCACCACATCGGATATTTTAAGTTCTTCAGTTGACGACCCTAACGGCGGTTCAAGTCAGGTAACTCTCGGGCAAGCCATGACTACGCAAGCTGATGTGAACGGGACATTGAAGGGGCAGTACACCGTTAAGATCGATACGAATGGCGCAGTCGCCGGTTTCGGCTTAGCCAATACCACGACATCTTCAGGCAACAACGTTAGCGAGTTCATAGTAAATGCCGACCGCTTTGCCATCATGCGAGGCGGTAGTAACAATACAGCAGCAACAACCCCATTTGTTGTTCAGGCAACTCCAACTACGATTAATGGCGTGGCGGTTCCTGCTGGCGTCTATATGACCGACGGCTTTATTAAGAACGGCACGATTGTCAACGCTAAGATTGCCGACGCGGCTATCGATGACGCGAAGATTTCTAGCCTCAACGCAGACAAAATAACGGCTGGATCTATTTCTGCAGATAGAATTTCTAGCGGGACTATAGACGCCAGCACAGTGACGATAGCTGGTGTGTCGCCTTCGTTTCAGATCAAGAGCGCAACCACCGGACAGCGCATGGAAATGGACGCGGATGTTATTAGGGTCTTCGACTCAGGCAATGTGCTTAGAGTTAAGCTAGGGAATCTATCGTAGTGGCATACGGCTTAAGAGTTTGGGATGCAAATGGGAATATCAGGCTGGACACTGCTGACAGGGAGTGTAGGTTTGTAGCCTTTTACACTGGTGCTGTCGCCGCAGGATCTGCCGTTACTGTTCCTGTGTCGGGGATGTCAACAGACGGTACTTGGGGGCTAAATGAACTTGGCACTGAAAATTTTGATGTTTCTTTGTCTTTACTTTCCGGCGAGTTCCGTTTGACAAATTCGAGTAATTATCAAACGCATCCATACAAAGTTCAGGTTTTTAGAATATGAGCTACGGAATTAGCGTCACAAGTACTGGCGGCTTCGTGCAAATAGACGGTACTTACGAAAATCTTGCCGTCTTTGCAAGCGGGACAGCTACAGCAAGGGGAGTGAACAGTTATTCCCCTGTCGCATTCCCTGCTAACACTCCGGCGGATTACCTTATTTTTGCAAAACCATCGATTGAATCAGGAGATAAGTATGTGTGGTTTTCGGAGTGGACCGGCGGCGGAGCGCCCTCTTTCGTTTTCGGTTTACCATTTGACACGTCTGCCAGTGTAGCTGTTGACTGGGTAATAGCTGTTAGGTCAGCGGCTATGCCCGCTAACAATAGCTCAGACTACGGCTTAGAAGTAAACAAGGCTAACGGAGATCAGGCTTTTAGCGCTAACGATGGAAATTTCAGGTGCCAGCAAGTAGCGTTTGATGATTTCAATGACCCACCGGGTCAAGCCACAGATTATGGAACCATTTTTTCATTATCCAGCATGTCTGGAGTTTACGCCCTTATGAGCGGCAAAACCTATATTGGAAGAGCGAACGTGGGTTATCAGGGTTCGATTATTTACGGATTGACCTCAAGATGGAATTATACAAATAAGACCATTCGCTCAGAGGTAAAAATATTTCAGTTCATAGCAAATCAAGGTGGCTCTGCTGCTGGCGGCGGATTTAGAACGAGCTTAATAGGAACTTTCGGATGATAAAAGTAGCAATGGTAAAAACTAACGGTGAAGTTGCTTATACGATAAGCCCTGCTGTTGATGATATGTACGTCGATGGGCGGACTTATCATGGATGCGTGGCTAGGCATATAAGCCACACATCTGATGATCAGGCGGTTCTTTCGACTTGGGTCTGGAGTAATGGTTGGCAGACACGGGATTCACAGCCCTCTGCATATCATCAATGGTCGGAATCCGCGTGGATATTTAGCGCTTCCTTGTTCTGGGAAGGCGTAAGAGTTAGTAGAGATATCAAGCTATCAGCTTGCGATTGGACGCAGATGCGTGACAGCGCACTATCCGATTCTAAGAGGGCGGAGTGGACAGTGTATAGGCAGGCTTTGCGAGATATTCCTCAACAGTTCTCCGATGATGCAAATGAAGACTTAGTCAGCTCTTACGAAACTGAAAGCTTGTTCCCAACGATGCCCGAATAGGCGCAGTTTTTTAGTAATTCACTTGATTTTAAAGTATCATAAGGGTATGCGGGACTCCGACCCTTCGGAACATCTCACCCCGAATCAGCTCCTCGTTAACCAACGAATATAGCTTAAAAAACCAAACTACTTAAAGGCAGTGTCTATGGCAATTGTCGTGCGTAATCCGTCGCTAGAAGACTATGCGGTTATCAATACTCTTGGCAAATGGTTCCAAGAAAACAGCAACTTTAAGAATTGCGGATGGTCGGACGGAAAGGTTTACGGCTTAGTTAAATCAGCTGTAGATCCCTTGTCAGGCACCCTAATACTGATTGCAGAAGATGAAGGCGAAGTCATTGGGTTTTTTATTGGTCGAGTCGTTGAGTATTTCTTCTCAGACGAAAAGATCGCAGAAGATTTGGTGATGGTATTTAAGCCCGACCGCAGAGACGGTATAGGCAGCGCAGTCAGCGCGATGATTCTTGGCTTTAAATTATGGGCGATTAGAAAAGGAGCCAACGAAGTCAGTGTAGGGATCACATCAGGGATAGCTGGTGATGGCTATAAAAAGTTACTGGAACGCCACGGCTTCAATGAAGCTGGGGTTTTATTAAAAAGCGAGGTTTAGCGTATGTGTGGTGGTGGTGGTGGAGACGGTCCAAACGAGATGGAAAGTAAGAATGCGTTAGCGCAACAAGCTGCGAATGCGTTGCGTCGTTACGGCGATGTGTTTGTCCCGTTAGAAAATATGTATATCAATGACTCGAAGGCGATGTTTGCTGACGGTGCGTCTGATCAAGCCATGGCGGCAGCTCAAAACCAAACCTCTGCTATCTATGAGGAAGGCTTTGGCGATATGCGCGGCGCCCAGTTCCAGATGGGGTTAGACCCTAACTCTGGCAGAGCCGTAGGCGAGTCAAACGCGCTTCGCGAAGCTCAGGCTAGAGGCATGGGGCTTGCTGGCAGCGACGCTGGTCTTTCGTATACGGACTCAGGATATCAAAACTTAGGCAATGTTATCCAGATGGGTCAGGGCTTACAAACGCAAGCCGTCGCAGGAAACATAGACCGCATGCAAGGCAGCTTAGATAGGGCGGGTTCTGCGGCTAAGAGGGACTTTGCCAAATCGCAGAGCCTTGCCTCAATCGCAGGTACCGGCGCAGGCATGGCAGCAGGTTATGGGTTGGGAGGATCAGCCTAATGGACACCGTATATTTCGCGAACTATCTCAACCGACTAAATCCAGAAGCTGCTTATGAAGCAAACCGGTTTTACAGCCCCGAAGATTACAACGCCTACTCCAACATTAATCCAAACAAATACGCGGGTGTTAAGGCTAAACGTAACCCCGGCGACAGGCTTTACGCGGACCTGATCAGGGCGCAGACGCAAGACTACGACCAGCGCTTTGCGCCTGTCGAAAACTTTATGGCTGGGCAAATCACTGCAACAGGTACCAAGTCGTTAGCAGGAGATCTGGCTAACACTCGTTCAAATGTAGGAAGTGCCGTGACCAATGTTCAGGGTCAGCAGAACCGCGACATGAGTCGCATGGGCTTGCAAGGCAATAGCAATGTAGCCAACTCGACCGCTGCTGTAGGCGGTTTAGTCGGTGGTCTTAACGACACAAGATTGCGTGACGGTGATCGTCGGCAGAGTCTCCTTTCGGGTTCTCTATCAAACATTTCCACAAAGGCAAGGAGTGCAGGTAAATGACAATGATTGCGGTAGGTCAAGGCTTACGAGGCATTGGCTCTAAAGGTCTGAGTGCGGTCGCCAGAGCTGAGTCTGTTGAAAATCAGCAGAGAATGGGTATTGAGGCGCAGAAGACTGCCGCCGAATCTCAGACTTATGGCACAGCTGCAGGCGTTGGCGGAATGGTTGGTGCGGGTAAAGTTGCACAGGCTGGAAAAGCCGCTACTGATGCTGTTGGAACGCTCAACAGCTCAATACAAGGGTCTGGAACTGCAAGCTTACAGGGTGGAGGGCTTTCCTTTACTCCTGCAACTGTGGGTGCCGAGACTCTTACAGGTGAAGCAGCCAGCAGCGCCTTAAGCAACGTCGCGTCAACTGCGGATGCGGCAGCGGCTTTAAACGCGAGCACAACGACAGTAGGCAGCACAGCGGCAGTAGGCACAGGCAGCACAGCGGCAGTAGGCGCAGGCGGCGCAACAACTGCCACCGGAAATTTGGCAGCCGCAAACCTAGCCGCAGGGAGCACAGGAACAATGGCTAGTCTAGCCACACTAGCGGGACCAGTAGCTATCGGCTTAGGTGTAGCGTTTCTTTTAAACAAGTTATTTGATTAGGCATTTATCATGAGTTTTGCAGACGGTTTCAAATCAGGCTTCGGGCTGATCGGTGATGTTCAGGATAGAGCGCTTAACAATAAAAGACTAGATGAGCAGAAGCGCCAAGGCGATCTTGATCGGGACATGCAGACCCAAAGATATAATCTTGATCGGGATGCTACGGCTTTATACAGGAAAAATCAGACTGATAATCAGGTTGAGCTAAACCGTATAAGAGGCGTCGATGCCGAAGCAAAACTTCTCGCAGCAAAAAACAACAAGACGCAGCTTGATCTGAATCAGATCGAAAATACTTCTCGGGCGGGATTGCTTGACGCTCAAAGTGCCGCTCTTACTCAAAAGACCGAAACAGAAGCAGAACGCTTATCTAATATCAGAAAAGAAGAGGATATTGCCGTAAATTCGCAAGCGTTTATAAACCATATAGCTACGGGTAAGTCGGCTACGGCTAGAACCCCTGAATGGAATGCTCGTGCAGACGAGCTTTTAGACAAAGCAAATGGCGGTCTACTAAGTCCGTTTGCCGCAGTGGACCCAGATACCAAAGCTAACGGCGCTGCCTTCCTAGAAGCGATGACTGCAATGCAGAACGGTGAGGACGCAAGCCGAGAAAGCTTGACCCCCATAATTAATACATTTGTACGGTCTAGCAACATGCGGCAAATTGGCACTGAGCTTACAGAACAAAACACGCCAAAAGCGGGAAACCTAAATGGTAAAGGCTGGAAAATAACAGGGAAAGAAGTAGCTCCTGACTGGCAGGTTGTTGACGGGGTGTTAACAGGAACGGTTGACGTAACAGTGCAAAATGCGGCTGGCGAAATTACGGTATATAACGCGCCATTAAGTAGCGGTCGAAGCGGTCAAGAATTAGATGACAATGGTAATCCAGTTGCTGATAAAGACGGAAAGCCGTTACCCGCAGTACCCTTGGGTATTGCAACAGACGACTTAATGAAAGCAGCTTCTGGGTATTTCAAATACGCTCAATATGTAGGGCAGTTTGAAGATGAGATCTACCAGAGTGCAACCAGACTGTATGACGCACGAAACGGTACGGGCAGTTTAGAAGCTAAAACCAACGACTATATTACAAATTTCCAAGGCAAATATGCTGTTGGCACAATGGCAGGGGAACCAAGTCCTGTTAGGGGGCTGACAAACGCAGAACTGGGACATCCTCAGCATTTTAACAAACTTGAGCGATACGCTCAGTACTCCGTTCTCGATCCGTCTAAGAATGCAATAAAGCCAACAAGCAGTGCTGAAAAGATGATCAAGATGAACGCAAATATTCCTGAAGTGAAAGAGTTGGCAGATGAGCTGGGTAGAAGTCTTACTAGGTCAGAGCTTCTGCGAGCTGGTCAGTACTTCTCTGAAGTTAAGAATGAAAACACTAATAAGACCAGAATAGTAATGAAGCGCGAAGATAAAAAGCCGTGGGAGCTATGGAAGAACGAAGTGCTAGGGATAGTGAAGATTGAACATCCCTCTATTCCCGTTAACTTCTACAACGTTCCCATCTAAGAACACTACCGAGATTTTGATGTATGGCTTTATTTGTCAATAGCGGCTCGTTTGAGAGCGATGAAGAATTTGATTACGCCGATGAAGATTCCGGCATATTAAATGAGTTCTCCAAAGGCTTCGGCTCTGGAGTAGATCAGTTGCAGGCACTTGGTGGTGGAGCAAAGGCACTAGCCGGTTCAGCGCTGGGCATAGACTCGTGGTTTGAAGACGGGATGGATTACTTCAACGAGCAGATGGATGAAGCCAACGAGAACGCTGCTGATGTCGGAAGGCTAGAAGACATTGACGGTATCGGAGACCTTGCCAATTATTCCGCATTTATCGTAGGCAACATTATACCTAGCCTTATTGGTGGCGGTGGTGTTGGTGCTATTGGCGGTGCTGTTGCGAAGAAGGTAGCTATCCATCAAGGCGCAAAAGCTCTGATCAAAAAGAACGCTGAAGGAATGGCGAAGGGTGCAGCGTCAAGGCAGTACGCACAATCAGCTGTAGGTCGAGAGGCTTTAGGCAAGACTGGGCTAAAAGGTCAGATGATAGGCGCAACCGCATTCGGTACAGCGATGGGCGCGGGTGAATCCTTTACTAGAATCTTTGATGAGACTGGTGAAGAAGCTGCCGTTGCAGCGCTTGCTACGGGTCTAGTTTCTGGCGTGTTCGACGCTTGGGCGCCCATGAAAGTCTTAAAGCGTGTCCTTCCGCAAAACCTGTATGGTAAAGCTACCCAAGAGATAGCTGAAAACATAAGCAAAAAACAATCAGTCATTGGTCGCGCATTTAGACAAGCAGCCGAGGTGTCCGGTATCGAAGGCGTTACCGAGATGTCGCAGGAGATTATACAGAATTTTACCTTGGAGTTGGTCAGAGGTCAGAGTGACCCTCGCATAGAAGAAGCTTTCATTGATCGTCTATTCGACGAAGAGAACCGATCTCAATACCTTAATGCGTTTGTAGCTGGTGCCATTGGTGGTGGAGCTATTGGCGGCGTTACTGGTGCTGTCACTAAAGACCCAGAGTTAAAGCAAAACCTAGATGAGAATGCTTTAAACGGCAAGCCTGCAGAAAGCTCTCCAGAGGTCGCTCAAGACGAAGAGCAGGCTCAAGATCAAAATGAGACTGTCGAAGATCAGCCGCAGTATGAAAATACTGACAGGGGTGGAGAAAAAGTTCAAGCCGCAAGAGCTAAGGCGCTAGGTCTCCCAACTGCAAGAACAACTATTGCCCCCAAGTCTCCCGAGCAAGTTAGAGATGAAGTTGACGATTTTCCAGAGCGCAGAGAAGCGTCTGACCCAGAGGCGGCGCAAGCCGAAGCTAGAGTCAAAGCAAGGGCGCAAGTCGATGGGCTTCCTGCCGTTCGAGAGAAGGTTAAAGAAATCTTCCAGATGGAGCTGGGCAATTTAGGTGAGACAACAAGAATACCTAAAGACAAAGAGCCAGAGCCTGTAGTTGAAGAGCCTCCAGTGTTTGGTGGCAATCTGCCAGAGTCTATCACCCCAAGAATGGAAGAGCTTGTAGGTCAGGACGTTGACTACAATGGCAACAAAGGACCAGTACTTAAGAAAGACGACGGCTTCTATGTAGCCACCCAAGATAACGGCGACGTTCTCATTGAGAGTGGTGAGTATCAATCACCAGAACAGTTAGGTGTAGTGCCTACTGGTGGTGATCTAGTCTTCGAGCAAGACGTTCAGATTGATGACAACAATAAATTTGAATTGCGCGGTAAAAAATACACCCTCACCCGAATCATTCGAGACGCTGACTATAATCCTTTGTCGCTAGCTGTAAGGGATGAGAACGGCGCAAAGAAAACTATCAGGACTCCAGAAGTAGTAGCTAGGATCAATAACCAAAAGAACCCTGCCCCTGACTTCAACCAGCTTATAGTAGAACTGGATGACCTTCCTGCCAATATCCAGAAACAGGTAATACAGCAGTCTGATGAAGACAATATCCCAGACAGTGTTCCGGCATCTCAAGCTATAGAGATCGCTCAGTCAATGCCTAACCCAGAGTCTGCAGTAGAGGGCATTCAGGAGATTGCTACTAAGAGCCTAACCATTCCTTTAGGCTCTATGAACAACTTGCCTGCGGTTCCTTATACAGAGAATGTAACGCGCCCTAACATGAAGCCATTGGCTCAAGCTATCTCTGACGTCAATGATTCTCAGGGCGCTAACAGGTCACCTATTGATCAGAGTCGCATAGACAGTTTGTTTGCGTCTCCTGAAGTTGTCATGCAGAACGGTAATACGATTACTGTAGCCGAGGGTGTTCAGGCTGATGAGATTAAACACGCTCTAGTTGATCTGCTAGGTGCAGGTCTCCCGAAGCGTGTAATGAATTATGTAAGCGGCTTTTATTCGCACACCGATAGCCAGATGGACAGGCAGGTAGATGGGTCGTACCTGAAAAGCTCTAAAGCGATAACGTTAAATAGCGCGAGAGTTAAGGAACTTATAGCCGACAAAGACAATAGCAGCGATTCTGCTATCGAACTTAGATTTAATCTTGCTCATGAAATCGGTCATGCTTTTGATGTAGGCACTGGTCACACAAACAACTCGCCAAACTTTTCTTTAGAGATAGATGGGCTGGGCATGAATTCAGCTACTTACGAGATGGGACCAGTTATTTATGAGCTGGGTCAAAACTATTTAAGTGGCACAGAGTTAGGTCAAGAGTTAGCATACCCATTCGGACCAGCATTTGAATGGATAGCTAATTCAGAACCCCAGAATATAGCGGGTCAAGTAGATCGCATCAAGAAAGAAGCATTCGCCCAAGCGTTTGCCATCTTTCACACTAGCCCTGAGTTACTTCAGGAACAAGCACCAAGAACGTATAAGCATATAAAGAAGCTGCTTAGAACAAAACCAACGGAGACTATTCAAAATGGCGAAGCTGACATTCGGACCAATGAAGCTAACGGGCAACCTCAAGAAGTACAGGGAGACGTTCGGTCACCTACCCAGCGCGGAAGCACTGAAGTTCAGGAGCAAGAAGGATCTGGAGGAGATGGCGGAAGTAGCCTTGATGCGGAACAAGCCAGTCAAGGACTGGGAGAACCGACCCAACGTGAAGCTGGGGACGGGGATGGACGAGCTGTACAACTAGCAGAGAATCAAGGCAACAGGATTGATGATCAAACCGGCGGCGACAACTTCGACCCAACGGATGATCTGGAGAGCTTTGACGATGATGTTCTTTTTGCTCCGGTAAGCACTAGGTTCCCTACAGCGAAGCGATCCACAGAAGACCCAATCGCAAATGTTTTAGTCAACGACTACGATAGCTTTGTCGATAACGAAGTCATGTTTTCAAAGAACATGCTTCTCGTCAAGAAGTACAACAACCTTACTAAAAAGCAGCAGAGGCTCTCGGATAAGAGCGCTGCTAGCATGCTTATTGGTCACGTTAAAGAAAACCTTCTTAGCATTTATGACGCTGTACCCGAAGTTACGAGAGCTACATCAAAGCAGTGGTACAAGGGCGCAAACAAAATAGTTCAGAGAATGGCTGACAAGCATGGGATTTCATTGGCTCAAGCAAGCGCTGCAGCCGCTAACCTTTCGCCACAAAAGGACTGGTATCAGAACGCGAGCCTAGCGGAGCGTGTAATGGACATATTCCATAGCGAACAATCGTCATCTTTTGACGGTCAGATGAAGGCTAGGGCTGAAGAAATATATTTTCACAAAGAAGTGAGCAGAAAGGGTCGGGTTAGTAACCGAAAAATGCTGGACGTTATCGGTGATAGATCTTTGCAGGAGCTTATCAATGATGATGCTTCCGCAGCTGTTTTGGGCATGTGGATAAGGACTTGGGACCAGACTTATAACGACCCGTCTTATCGATTGGTTTCTCCCGACGGAAAATTCCTTGACTACGCGGTCAATGCTGACGGGAAGACTCAGTCAAAAGTTGCTTGGGGTTCCCTTAACGAGATAGGCAAGGCTGTTTCTGTCCTGCTAGACCCGTCTCAAGATAACGTCTCGCGGTCGCTGGGATCAAAAAACAAGGTCAGGAACTTCTACAACAATATATTTGACCCTGATTCCACTGACGGCTTTGTGACCATTGACACTCACGCGGTCGCGGCTGGGCTATTAAAACCTCTAGCTGGGGATTCGCTTGAGGTTAGCCATAACTTCGGCACTGGTAAAGGCGCCTCAAGTTCGAGCATCACTGGACACAGTGGCACATATTCTATATTTGAAGAAGCGTATCGTCAGGCAGCAGCCGACAGAGGCGTGCTTGCCAGAGAGATGCAGTCTATTACTTGGGAAGCGGTTAGAGGGTTATTCACCTCTACATACAAAGCCCAAGATCAGAATGTCTTGTTTGTTGAGGGCGTTTGGAACCAGTATAGTAAGGGTAAATTAAGCCTCGAAGAGGCAAGGACTAGAATAAATGAGCATTCCGGAGGAATACAAAGACCTGATTGGGAGCGATCCGATTTTACAGTACCTGACGAAGTATCAGGAACCAGTTACCAGAGAAAACTATCTGATGGTAGCGTACCCAGACAGGACGCTAGACCACAAGAAGCCGCTGGAAGCAGAGCTGGAATCGATGCTGCCGGAGTTTCTGCAGATCAGCTAAACTCACCTCCACGAAGACCTCCAGAAGAGGACTTTGTAACTGCCCCCACAAGTACAGCCGCAGAGATCATGTCGGAAGAAGACTTGATTGCATCGGTTCGTGCTGGATCAGACGGCAGTCAAGTAATCGACGCAGTCAAAGATAAAGATGTTAAGGCAGCAGCAGGGTTTGCAGCTTCAGGTTTTAAGAAGTGGTTCCAGAAGAACTTCTACTCCAGAGGTCTATTGCCTGAGACAGCGTTTGACTCAAAGATCGAGCGTGATGGCGAGTTCGGTGCTGTAGAGATGGACATCCGACAGATGGTTGGATTGTTTGATGAAGCGGTTCAGAACAACTTCGGTGAGATAGACGCATCACAGGCTGCTGTGCTGGACAAAGCAATGCAAGTCCCAGCGGCAGAAGTTATGGCTTCTAATCTACCTAATGATATCAAGGAAGCTCTGGGAGCAATGCGTAACTACATCGACAAGATGTCAGCTGACTATGCTGAGATACTTAACTCAGATATAGAAAAGCTGAAGTCTGAGGGTAACGATGAAGCGCTAGCCAAGAGCGAGCTGTTAAGCATTGTTGTCAACAACATGGGCAAGTATGCCAACAGAAGCCACAGAGCTTTTGACGATAAGAACTGGAACAAAGAAGTCCCCGAAGAAATCGTTTTGGCGGCTAGAAACTTCCTTGTTGAGCAGGGTACTACTAACCCAGATCAGGTAATCAACACCATCCTCAAAGAAGGTACTGCCTTCGATGATATGTCGTCGTTTATTGCCGAGTCTAAGCTAGGGGCAAAAGACCTATCTATCCTGAAGAAAAGAAAAGATATAGCCCCAGAGATACGAGCGCTTTTAGGTGAGTACAAGGATGCGCGAATCAACTTCGCTAAGTCTGCCACCAAGATGTCTCGCCTTGTCTACAACGACAGGTTCCTTAACCAAGTACTCAAGGACGGCAAGGGTGTATTCCTGTTTGATCAGGCGGATGCTCCGGTAGGCGCAACGAAAAAAATTGCGGAAGTCGGGTCAAAAACCATGTCCCCCCTCAACGGCTTATATACATTCCCCGAGATAGAGCAAGCATTCAGAGACGCCCTAGATAAGGAGCAGTTAGGAGGCTTGTATAAGACGGTTATCCAGATCAACGGTATGGTCAAGTACGGTAAGACTGTAATCGCGCCTACTACTATGGCTCGTAACTGGATGTCTGCATCTCTGTTTACTGTGGCAAATGGGCACTTTAACTGGTCTAAAATAGGCAAGTCGATTGATGTAACCAGTAGCTACAGAACAGGTCAAGGTGACGGCGTTGAGTACCTAAAGCGCCTGAAAAAGCTAGGTGTAGTACACGACAACCCGTACGCTGGCGAGATGATAGATCTGTTAAAGGACACTAACGCAGAGCAGTGGGTATCAGGCACAGGAATGATCAAGTCATTCTTTGATAACGCTACTCGCTTCTATCAGTATGGTGATGACTTCTGGAAGATTGTTGGCTTCGAGAATGAGGTCATCAACTTCATGGATAACAAGGGCATGTCACGCGAAGATGCTGAGATCAAATCAGCTAAGCGTATTCGTGACACCTACCCAACTTACTCACTGATTGGTGACCTGCCTCAAAAGCTAAGACGCTTTCCTCTTGCTGGCACGTTTGTTTCTTTTCCCGCAGAAATTGTTCGTACACAAGCGAACATGATCAAGTACTTGCGTGAAGACCTAGCCGATCCAGACATGAGACCTGTTGCTCTTAAGCGCATGGCAGGCATAGGTATGGTTAGTGCGGGCGTGTATGCAGCTCAAGCAATGGCTATGTCAGCGTTTGATGTTTCGGAAGAAGAGGAAGAGGCTATCAAGTTGATGGCAGCTCCTTGGGCTAAGAACTCAAACATACTGGTAACAGGTAGAGATGATCAAGGTCGCTTAGAGTACTTAGACCTTACTCACCTTGACCCGTATGCACTGATGAAGCGCCCACTGAACGCCCTGCTACGTGATCAGCCAGCGGCTGATGCGATTCTCGACGCCAGTGTTGAAATACTTAAGCCATTCTTAGGCTGGGATATATCGACCAACACCATCTTAGAGTTTATATCAAACGAGAAAACGTCAGGCGGTCAGGTCTATAACGAGGCTGACACCTTCACTAATAAAGCTGTCGCTACCTACATGCACTTCGAGAGAGGTATGGGACCAAGTCTTATACAGAACGGTCGCCGCATGTCTAAAGCGATGGGCGGGGAGATATCTAAGGGCGGCAAGGCTTACGATGTTGGCGATGAGATGGCAGCGTTTGTAGGTTTCCGTAAGACTACCTTCGACCCCAAGACTGCACTGCACTTTAAGGCTTATGAGTTCTCAGAAGGTAAACGTCAGTCAACTAGCCTGCTGACCTCTGTGTTCAGAGACCCTAACGAGGTATCGGATAGCGATATACGAGAAGCATTCGGTAGAGCATCTACAGCGAGACGCGAGACCTTTGAAGATATGGCGAATCTAGTTAACGCTGCAATGAACTCGGGTCTCAGCAAAACTCAGGCAATGCAAGTCCTTCGGTCTAATGGTGTTACTAAGAAAGATGCCAGAGCGCTGGTAGGCGGAGGAGCTTCAGCTTGGACGATGTCGGACAGTACGCTCAAGAACTCTATAGTGAAGTCAGACGTATTGTTTGGCGAACAGAAGAGCAAACAGTTCGTAGACAGATGGACTTTAATACAGCGGTTGCTAAACGAAGAGAACTAATGTGAGAGTTTTAGGTGCGATAGCGCTGCTCCTTACATCAATCTCCATTGGTGCGGGGTCTGCGGACAGCGTCAACAATCAAGACGGTTCTCTGAACACAAACACTGTTGGCTCAACTGTGAGCAGTAATAACAACAGCAATGAGAAATCGGAGAGCAATACATATAACGGCGCAGGGTCCAGTTCATCCTTGCCGGTTGGGTCAGCCATCGCCCCTAGCTATATGTCCAACGGCAGCGAGACATGCTTGCAGGGCATTGGTAGCAGTATTCAAACGGGGGTTATCGGCTACTCAGCGGGTAAGTATAAGACAGACGATTATTGTAACCGCCGAAGAAATGCGAAGCTGCTTAGTGATTTGGGAATGAAGGTCGCGGCTATCGCCGTTATGTGCGACGACTCTGACGTATTTAAAGCCATGTTTGTTTCAGGTACGCCCTGTCCGGTTGTAAAAGGCGGCAGGTTGGTGGTGGGTCGCAGAGCATTTTTGTTAATGAAGATGCAGCCATCGCTGTACATTCCAGACTACGGTCAGGTTCGGATGAGCAAGCGCCCAGCATTTACAAAGAAACCTCAGCTCCCTGCATATACACCAGTGCAAGAGTGGTACAACCAGATTTTAGGAATAGGAGCAGAAAATGAAGCAGAGGAAATTGAGGGCAGCGACCCTGCTGAGCTTGTTAGTGATAAATTCCGGAGCAAGCGGCAGTGAATTAGATCAGTTGATAGCGTCGTCATCAGCTATCGTCAATCAAATTGATAAAGGAATCATGATTTCTGGAGGGGTTCAAGGCTTCGCCCGTGATGGTACAGGTATCTCTAACGGATCTATGGCAGGCACCGCTCATATAAGCTCATCTCAAGTGCAGGCATATAATTCGGCGTTGGCTGGCATGCAAAGCTATCTCCCGTATGGCAGCGCAAAGTCGTATCTTGAGAAGAAGGCGGTAGTCGAGCTTGGTTTGATGGACGAAGCCCTAGATGTATTCACGGATGTTGTTGTGGAGATGCTTGCTGTACAGAAAGTAGCTGAAATATCTGCGGCGGCTGCAACCCCAAACGACGAGGCTGAAGTCCAGCAATTCGTTTCTGATAATGTCGCGACTTTAACTATCGATCAACAAGATGCGGAGACGTACAACCAAAGCCTCGACGACATTGAAACGCATGCCAACAATGCGGGTGCGTTTCTTGGTGTTGCGGCAAGTCCGGAAGCGGTATCTTTTCTGGAGAATCAGGCTGCAAGTAGAAACCTGCGAGTCGAAGAAAGTAACTTAGCTTATAGTTCTGGAAGTCAGTCGGTCACTCTGACTTGGCAGACGAATACGAGAATGCTTGAGCAGTCCCGCGTTTATCTCAATGGGACGGGTCAGTTTGGCTTGGACCATTACGTCTCTAGCGCGGAAGTTTTATCTGCGGGTGGAGACTCAGAGTTTTATAAAGTGGGTCCGACAAGCGTGGGTTACGAATGCTTCGTATACCAGATTGATTGTGACGGGTCATGAGCCTAGCTGACACCGAGTTAAAAATTGGCGGGACATCTTTCAAGGGTGTCTACATCGCTATACTTCTCTCCCTTGCAACGACGATTGGTAGTGGCGTATGGACGGCGAGTAGTTTGTACGCTAGGTTAGAAGCGGTAGAGAAAAAGAAGATCCCTGATATTGCGCCGCTACAAAAAAAGGTGTTGTTAGTTGAGCAGGAGCTTGAGGCTAACAATGTCAGTCAGCTCCAAGGCAAGTTGGCTGAATTGGGCGTGAACCTAGTGACGATAAGGGATCAGCAAGAGGAGCTACTTGACATTAAAAGTAAGGTCATTGATCTCGAAAAAGATATCGAGACTATGCGGTCCACAGTTAAGCAAGCGGAGTTAATAACAGCTCAAAGCGAGGGCATCGACAAGAGAATTCAGGCGATTGGTCGAGACTTAGACTCGGTATGGGAGGCGCTTGATTATGTGTCCAACCCCTTAAATTAAGGAAGCACCCTTAATGTTCCGCGACTGTCTTTACCAGAAACTTCCTCAATAGCATTATCCTTCTTCATTTGCTTTACGATTTTATCAATCACTTGAAACTCGACCTCAGTAGCGCTTTTGATATCGTCGCGAGTGGCGCCGCCGTCACGAATGATCCCCAAAACCTTGCTTGCAAATCCTACATAAGACCTCTTGAGTTTCGATACATCGATGTCATAGCTTGCAATCTTTCCATCGCCCCGCAGTAAACTGTCAATTAGTTGACAGCGATTACGACAAGCTCTATCGGAATGCTCTTGAAAAGTTACCATGTTCCCGCCTCAAAAAGATGATGTGAATTTTTTTATATTCTTCGATTTCAGTGTGTTCCTACACTGCATTGGCAAGTTAAGATGTAAGCTCTGGCAGGGAATTTGCTGTTGACCCCGTTTTGCAAGCTATTGATTTAATTGGATTTAGGTAAGATAATTAAGGTCAAATGTAATCTGTGAAGATTTCTATCTTGATCAAAATAAATCCTATTTCCTTTTTAAAATCAATGACTTACGTGTTTTGCCAGAGACTACATTCTAACGTTATCTTACCTTTATGTATGGATATACAGTCCTGCGGAAAGAAACTATCTGTGACTCAATCCCGACTGCTTAACCATGCCCTCCAATTTACTAGCCGCCTTTGATTTATGCTCATGGTTCAAGTGCGTATACCGCTGCATAGATTTAGACGAAAGCCAGCCACCAAGTGCCATCAACGTCGTCTCACCTGTTCCCGACATAATGTGCCAGCTCGCGAACGTATGCCTCAATGTATGAAACACAACTCCCTTCGGTAGACCTGCATTCGATACAGCTCGTCGCCAAGTGTCATTCGTTAACGAAGTCTGCGAGAACGGCTTGCCATTACTGCGAACACTTCGATGCTCCTGAACAAACACATACTCAATCCCTTTCGGCTTACTCTTGAGGAGGTACGGATACGCCTTCTCAAGCTTCTGCTTTATCTCCCATCGACGCTTCAGTATTCGCTGAGCGTCTTTGTTCAGCGGGAACGAGGTGGTACGCCCGTTCTTTGCATCCTTACCCGCCAGATGCAGCACCGTATAGTCCTCAGATATCGACGCCCATTTGAGCAGCCTGATTGTCTTGTTGCGTTGTCCGCAACACAATGCAAACTCGACCATGTCGGCTCGTAACTCATCTAGCCACCGCATCAACTCACGACACTGTACTGGTGTTAAGTACAACTCCCGCTGCTCTTCTGGCAGGTTCTCAAACCGAGGCACCCTGTCAATAATCTCCATCTCATCTCTGGCATGTATCAAAACAGCGCGAGAGTACGTTCTGTAGGTATTGACCCAACCATTAGAGACCGGCTCACCCGTCCAGCGGTTGTTCCTTTTTGCCAGCTCACCAAAAAACTTGGTCAGCAGGTACTTCTTCTCAAACTCTTTGATGTGGATGTCACCCCACCGAGCAATAAGCTCATTCACTACATCAATTGTGTACTGCTTCTTTCTCTTGCCCGACTTTGCAGTTGGTGCAGCAAGATAATCTTCAGCACACTCTCGGAACGTAACGATTCTATCCATAGTATTTCTCCATTAAATTAATAAAAGAGATCAACAGCACTGGCACATTACCATGATGAGGTCTCTAAAAAAAGGTTTGTTTTCAAAGGGCAGGTAAACCAAGCCTGTACATTAATGGGTCTGAGGAGGGGCACCCATTCCTTCTGAGGTCGCGGTTAGTGAGTATCGGAGGACTCAGCCGACGCCGCTTCTGATTCGTAAGGCTCAGGCAAAAGCTTGACAGCTTCTTTCATGTTCAGGTCGGCACCTTTTTGAGCCGCTTGCAGCAGGGTACTCATCAACCCAATAGCCGCAGTCGTCTGCTGCGCGTTACTCAGCATAGCTTTACAAGCGTCAGAGATGTCGTCGATCAAGTAAGGGGTGCTGTCAATATTAATTAACTGGGGCTGGTCACTCATTTCTTCTTCCTCGCGTCATCGCGCACAATTTGATAGCTTCTTGGTCCACCTACAAGCAATTTTGCTTGAGGTAACATGTAGGCACTTTCTGCTGGCGACCCAGCTCTTCCGCACTCAGAGCATTTCAGATTCGGTTTAGTAAAGTATGGCTGAACACCTGTCATTTCAACATATACCTCATCCGTTAGCTGGAGACCTTTGCCACCAGCTGAAAGGACAAACTCCTGATGCCCTAAGCGCTTAGAGTGGACGTTGAGATGCGCCTCATGTCTGCCCGCCAAGTCAACTACTCCGCGCACATAAACTCGATGGTCAAACGAGCCTTCCAAATTGTTGGCGTCAAGGTTTTCGCCGCCATAAAAGACGCTTCCAACTGATCGAGTTATTCTTAAAGGCATGCCTATATCCTTAGAAAGGTAAGTCGTCGTCCATAAAATCATCATCAAGCTTAGCGGCTGATGCGGCAGGTGCTGACGCTTGGGCGTTAGGGTTGGGCTTCGGAATCCAGTAGTCCACATTAAGCTGCTGGATAGCCGTGCCGTCATCATTCATCTGCTCGCAGACCTTGATGTTGTAACGGAAATCACTACCGCCATTTGCCTCAAGGGCATCTTGCAAAGAGACAACTAACTCACGACTAACTTTTATGAATCCGTCATACTTTGGAACGTGGGCTTTTGTTGCCCAGTCGTATTGCTTAAGCCGGTTCCACTCTTCAATTCTTTTTTCTTTAGGCATTGGATAAAGGCGACCCTTACCTGCTTTTAGGGCTTCAAACGCGCTTGGCTGCTTATTCATTACTTTTCTCCGTGTTGTATTTGTACTTGCATTGCGCCCGTAGTTCTTCTGAAGGAAGAAAGGGACTCATCTTGGTTTAACACTTCATCTTCGCCGCCCAGAAATTCAAAGGCTTGACGGTAGTCGATCGACGGTGTCTTCATGATCACCTTGACCGTTGTCTTGCCATTACTGACTGAACCTTTGTACCGCTCAGCGATATCTTTTTTTAGCGACTCACTGGTCTTTCCCAGCACATCTAAGGTTTGTAGGTCGTCACCAATCCGCGACTTGATGTCGGCAATCCTGTCCTGCATTGCCCCCAGTCGGTTCAGCTCCTCATCCGTCTTGATGACTTCAGGCGCGTTAACTTCGATCGTTTTAACGTGATCAGCGCGAGCGACTTCATCTCGATGCTGCTCGGCAATCCAGTTGTACCAGCATTGATAAAGATCAAGTCGGCTGATCGTTCCCTTCATCGGTTGAGGTAAAAACTTGCGGCTCAGCAGCTCCGTTAGGAAGTCTTCTTTTCGGGGAACTCGTTCCAGCGTGTATTGCGGCTCAGCAGTTTCGTTCTTCGCTAAGTAACAAATGAAATCGCACCACTCTGCATCCAGCACTTCCATCTGCATGTAGACCTGCATCAGGTACATGCTTCGTTTAGGCGCAAAGATCGAGTAAGGCGTCTTGGTGTACTGAGGAAACGGACACTTGATTTCGACGCAACCATCGAGACCGACAAGTCCATCTGGCGATGCTGCGATAAAGTCGTACTTAGGATGAACAACAAGACCTGTCTCTTCGACAGTGTAGTCTTGTAGACCTTCCAAGAAGATTCGTGCGTGGTCTTCCATCATTTGCCCGTGGGCAACGGCAGGCACCATTTTAAATTCTGACTCAGCGCCAGCCAAAGCCCTGACTTCTTGACGAACCAAGTCAGCAGGCTTCATGTACGGGTGCTTGCCTTCGAGCGCAGCGCAGACAGATGCTTTGATCTTGCCCGCTCGCATCCGATGCCACTCAGGTGATCCTTGAATCGCTAGGCTCATTTGCTAGCCCTCCAACCTTTATCCTTACAAAGAGATTCCCAGTTGCCAGTACTGTCTGTTAAGCCTCTATTAGTTAGACCTCGTTTAAACTTGTCATGCAGCTTTGTTGCTTCACTGAGCGTTTTGGCATCCCCAAACTTGAGATGGTCCCAGATCGCAATAACCTTTTGGCGCTCAGCATCTGCATCATTTGTTTCTGAACGTGCGTTTTGTTCAGTTTTAGAACGACTTTGGTCTTCAATCTCTTTGATTTGAGATGACAGCCACATCCCGTAGCCGAGTCCAAATTCGCCCATAGCCTTAACACGACACCGCTGTTTAGCGGTATTGATGTCTGTAGCTGAAGGAGATGCAATTGCTTTGCCTGATCTATGAACAGGAAGGTAGGTGATATTGGTCTGTCCGCCAATCGTCATGCGACAACGGACTTCGGCAGAACCATCATCAAAATAGTGGCATTCGCGACCCGTGGGGTCTTCGGTGAATTCCCAATGATACTCAGGAAATGTACCCATCATAATTTCATGGGCTTTCATCCAAGGCAGATAAGTGAGGACTTGGTCCCCAACAATTTCAGTCTCAGTACAAAAGGGTGTTACATCGATGTTTGATAGTGTCGCCCAGAGGTGAGCGCGTGTAAGCATGTCCATGTAATATCTCCGTTAGTTCAAGAGACATGGTAACATTTACCAGATTAAAATCAACACCTTCAGATTATTAATTTTGGTATACGTGCTTTTTTGCATATTTCCTCTACGTATCGATCCCAGCTTGGTGCTTCAACATTCCCAAAAGCCATCGTGAGCGCTGGATCGTCCGCGACCATCTTCCTGATTTCTTTACAAGTTATTTTTTTTCTTTCTTTTTGCTGATTATTTTCTGCTCGTCGCGACACTGGTTACTCGTCCTTGTGTGTATTCAGATTAAATATTGCTGTGACAAAATTTACTATAAATTAAATTTGATTGCTAGTCAAAACGCAGGTCAGTTGACAGGTTGTTGCCGCAAAAGTTTCGTTAGCTGGTTTTTAAAATAGAAATCACCTCATCGATACTGCTTCTTTTCCCTACGTCCAGATAAGCTCCGCAGAGGTGCGCGAACTGAGATGGAGCCATAACAATATCTGCCTTGGCTTCAAAATCTTTGACGTAAAGTATAGCTTCTAGCAATTTATCGACAGTCTCTGACTCTGTCCTAGACTTCAAATCTACCCACAAATATAGGTCTATACCGTATAGGTCGCACAACTCAACGAGACGCTCACTATCGCTCGGCAAACTGCCTCTTATCCAAGCTTGGGCTGAAGCAGGGCTGCAACCTGTCGCCTTAACTATCGCGGCGGCGCGTCCCCAGTCAGGAACCTTAGCCTCGTCTAGCGCTTCATTAAAAATTACAGAACGCTTTTCTTTTTTGCTTTTGTCTTCCATGAATTTTCCCTTGTTATTTCAGATTTGCTTTCTCGCACTTTCAAATTACATTGTCAACTTTGTTGCGTTAAGGGTACCGCCGAATTAGATTATAATATCAGTGCTACATAATATTTAAATTGATTAATATTCACGTTCAGATTATTATTACGTGAATGAATGTCAATCACATGGAGCTGTTATATCAATGATCTTTCGTCCCGCAAATTTAAAACAAGACAACTACACTAGAATTCCCAACCTGATTCTTCGCGGCGGCAACAGCGCTAGCGAGCTTCGATCCGATGGCATTTCTCCAGAGAGTTTGGGGGTGCTTGTGTATCTCCTCAGCCACGTTGATGACTGGCAAATCACGAATAACCAGCTCTGCACCGTTTTCGGGGTCGGCAACGTGAAGATGTCTCGCATCACCGAGGAGCTTGAAACTGCTGGTTACATCCGTAGGCAAGTTGTCCGCAACGAAAGTGGTCATGTGCTGCGCTGGGACTGGCTGGTCACCGATGTTAAGGGTGTGTTCCCACTAGATCATCAAAACCCAGATCAAGCTAACCCAGATCAAGCTAACCCAGATCAAGCTAATCAGACCCAAAGAACTACTATCCTTAAGAACAAACAAGAAAAAGAACAAATATGCTGGCGGACTTTGCTCCTTAACGATCCTCCTGATGGTATTACCAGTAAGTCATGGCAAAAATGGTGGGCGTACAAACTAGAGAAACGTAAGGGCAGAAAGCCTGCTGCAAAAATGATTACGTCTCAGACCGAGGACTTTAAAATTTTGAAGCGCCACGGCTTCGACGTTGAGGGCGTCATTGATTTTGCCATAAGCCGTGGTTGGGAAAGAATCGGCGATCCTGAATGGGCTGCACTGAAGAGCTTTAAAGGTTACTCCAGAAAGAATGACCTTTTGGGGCTTGTCAAATGATGGATATCAAAGAACTTGTTCAGCAGTTGGCGCCTCACGCCACGGGTATTTGCAGCGAGTTATACCCTGATGGTCGTCTTGAAAGTGGATGCTACAAGATTGGCTCGCTTCAGGGAGAGAAAGGCAGAAGCATGTCGGTCTATCTCAACGGCGCTCAGAGCGGCAAGTGGATGGATTTTTCCACAGGCGAAGGTGGTGACCTGCTTGATCTCATTATGTACTCGCAAGGGATGACGCTCGTCGATGCGATGGAATGGGCGAAGAGACGCTACAGCATTCGTGACAATTCACCCGCAAAAAAAGTCGCTCCGGCGGAAAAAAAGAACTACACCTTACCTACGCCTCCCCCAAGGAACGAACACCAGCATCTTCATGAATATATGGAGAAGCGAGGGTTCAAAGACGTAGGGGAGATATGTTTCAGATACAAGATATATGAGACCGACGCTAGGGGTGGACAGGATGTTGTGTTCCCGTTTTTCGATGCCCAAGGCAAGCAGACATTTCTTAAGACCAAGCCGATTAACCATAACGGCAACCCATCGACTCAGAAAGACCTGAAGCCCATTCTTTTTGGCTGGCAGAACGTTCCTGATACAGCCAGAAAGATCTGGATTACTGAGGGCGAATGGGATGCGATTGCTTGTAGCGAACTGGGGTTCCCTGCCCTCTCAGTCCCAATGGGTGGAGGCAAAGGCGCCAAACAAACGAAGTGGATCGCCCACGAATACGAGAATTTAGCGCGATTTGAAGAGATCCTTATCGCGACAGATATGGATGAGCAGGGTGAGCTAGCCGCCGCAGAAATCATGCAGCGATTGGGTGACCGTTGTTACAGAGTGAACCTTCCGACCAAAGACATCAATGAGCTACTCCAGAAGCAAGGGTATGAGCAAGCTAAGTGGATGTTGGAGTGTGCGTATCAAGAAGCGCGATGGAAAGACCCAGAGACCTTACATTCTGTCATGGATTTTGAAGCAGACATCGATGACTTTTTTGATAACCAGAAGGATGACACGCAGGGTTTTGGTAGTGGCTGGGAAAAGCTTGACGAAGAGGATATAAAATTTCGACCTAACGAGCTTTGGGGGATTTGCGGAATCAATGGACACGGGAAGTCGATGTGGTTGAACCAGCTCGCGCTTAACGCCGTGCAGCAAGATCAGAAGGTCTTAATTGCGTCGATGGAAATGACACCCAAATCAACCATGGGGCGCATGGTCAGACAGGCAGCGGGCAGTGCTACTCCGCCACAACCATACCGAAAGAAACTTTTAGAGTGGATGTGCCCAAACCTATGGTTGTTCGTTGACAAGCTTACCCCTAAGCCTGAAGACCTGATGTCCTGCTTTGAATACGCCTATCGGAGATATGGGATCAACACGTTCATCGTGGACAGTCTAACGAACATGGTCCGTCAGGATGACTACGAGGGTCAGCAAAAGTTCATTGAGAAGCTGGTCAATTTCAAACTGTCATTCCCTGTCACTGTATTCATCGTCACCCACGTCCGTAAGGGTGAGTCAGAGTACTCAGCACCAAACAAGTATGACGTTAAGGGTAGTGGATCGATTACAGACTTGGCGGACGGATTTCTTTCTGTTTGGAAAAACAAACGCAAAAGTGAACAGCTTGAACAGGCTGAAATGTTAGGTGAAGAGCCTGACGAGCAATTTGAAAAGCAGTGGGATATGTACTTAGAAGTGTTAAAGAATCGCAACGGTCAATATGAAGGCAAGGTTGGGTTTGAATTCGATACCCAATGCTGCCAGTACCGCGACAGAAAGAACGGCAAGACTCGCCGATACATTAATTACACAAAGGAGGTTTGACGATGGACCAAGAAGATTTTGCAAAGAATATTCGAGCCGCAGGAGCTAATGTCGGCAAAGCCGAGTACGAGTTGGGAAAGGCTGACGCAGATGAAAAGCGAACAATCGCGACCGTGATGATGAGAGCTGAGCATGCCGGAGCAAAGACCAACGCTGCCCAACTCAGGGCGTCTGACGAGGATCTGTCTGTGTACGAGGTTCGACTTGCCAGAGGTAAGGCTAAGGGGATGCTGGCGGCTGCAAAGAGCGAGATGCTGGCGGCTGAAGTTGAGTTCAAGATTTGGCAATCGATGCTGGCAAGTGAGCGAGCAGAGAGGCGGGTTTACGGAACGTGAAAGGTCGCGGTGCGAATGCAATTGATAAAAAATGGATGGACGATATCACTCAGCTTGGCTGTTGCGTATGCCATCGTCAGTTCAATGTTTTTTCGGAAGCAGAGGTGCATCACATTGATGGCAAGACTAAAAAAGGGGCGCACCTTAATTCGATACCCCTTTGCTACAAGCACCATCGCGGTGGCGAAGACATTGCCAGCTACACCAGTCGTCACCCCTTTAAATTCCGCTTTGAAGAGAGATACGGCACCCAAATATTTCTTCTCGAGTGGACTCGCAACAAAATAATGGAGAAGCAAGATGAGCATCAATGACGCAATACCGCAGGACTCGGACGAATTGACTGAAAAAGCTTTTAAAGAAGCTGAAATTTACGCCAAAAACTTAGCTCAAGACCACGCAGAAAAGCTGCCTGTTTCAACTCACTCCGATCTCGGTGCCTTCACAGCCCCAGAGGTCGAGCATCCTTCCCACTACACTACCGGCAAGGTCGAGTGCATCGATGCAATTCATGAGTCCATGTCCGATGTGGCATTTAAAGGTTATCTAAAAGGCAATATTCAGAAATACATGTGGCGCTATGAGAAAAAGGGTACGCCGCTGGTGGATCTTCAGAAGGCTCAGGTTTATCTCGGCTGGTTAATTGAGGAAGAGAGTTGATTAACGGGAGAGCTAAAGGGCATGCGTTCGAGCGCGAGCTTATCAAGATGTTTCAAGATGAGTTCGGTTCGTGTGCTAGTCACCTGAAGCGAAACCTCGACCAATATCAAATTGCTGGCAAAGCCGACATTGAGTTTCATAATTTAATGATTGAAGCCAAGCGATACGCGAGTGGTCACTGGTACAAACCTGAGTGGTGGGAGCAAGCGAAGACATCGGCTGGCGATACGCACATACCCGTACTGATATATAAGTTCGACAGGCAACCAATCAAGATGGTGTTCCCGTTATCGATTATGAGCGACTACGCAATGAAGACTACGGAGACGATTACTGTGGATTGGGAAACGGGAATTTTGTTGATGAGGGAACACTTGGAGGTGCCGAATGAGACCGAGTGACTTTAACAGGCTCATAAAATTAGCGGCAAAACAAGGATACTACCCCCTGTGTCTTCAGTTTATAGAAGATAATCTGGAGGAAGGGTTTCACGATTTAGCCACGGCAACACTGCCTTACTATCTGCCAAGTAATATCTTGGACCTGCCAAGTAAAGAAGAGCGAGCTGCTGCAATAGACAGCATCCCACTCAACGCCACGCCCAGCCACACCAGAAAACTCGTTGAGACTGGTGTAATGACATTGTGGAAGCGTGAACGCAATCGGAAACGCAATGGGGTTTAAAGAGGATCTAAAGAGAGGTGTAGCTGTTGAGGATGATCTGCTTCGGCGTTTGCGCTCTCTTTTCCCGAACGCCAAGCGAGCTGAAGGGCTTCACCCTGAGTTTGACATCAAGATTCCAGAGCTAGGTAAAACTGTTGAGGTTAAATACGACCCGATGAGCCAGAAAACCGGCAATGTTGTGATTGAGTATTACCATAACAAGCCGTCAGCTTTCAGTGTATCTTTGGCGGATTATTGGGTCATTAACACAGGTAGTGGAGAATTTTGGTTTAGCAAGCAAGGGATACTTGAGTGCATCCTTTGTGAGAAATTGGAGCCAGTTCGCATTCTAGGGACTACAGACCGGCATCCTAAGTGGGTTTTTCTTATCCCCTTAAAGTTTTTACTTCGATACTCAAACGTAGAGCTAGGAGAGCAACTTTAGGCATAGTCGCTGGTCTAGAGACTCGCCCCCAGTTGATCACCGACTCATAGCTTACCTCGATCAGGTCGGCAACATCTTGCACCGCAAGTTGATGCTTTGCCATGATTTTAGCTAGCTCCGCATTCGTGTCCTCATCTTTACGCTTTCTTTTTGCGTCTTTCATAGTCTCATCATCATCCTTTCTGTTTAGCTTCCTCAGCAGTTACTCGCGCACAAACTCGCGCATATAAGTGCAGCGTTTAAAAGCTTATGACAGCTCTCTGCCGCCGTCCACATTGCCAGCCAGCCACTCGCGCATTTGCTGCTCATAGTCGTCATAGTAACTTATCCAATCATCTCTATCACTCACCCCCCAAAGATCCTGATTTTGCTGCTCAATTCTTGCAAACTCGACCGCTGCTCGAACCGCGTAGGGATAAATTTCTGCAAAAACTCTTTGGTTGACGGGGTCGCATGCTGCTATAGCTGAGTGCAAATTGGCGATCGCCTGAGCTAAATAGGGGCTTCGGGTGTCGGCGATTCCTGCCTTTTCTAATCTTTCTTGAAATTGAAACATCGTTTTTCGTCCTCTGGTTAATTTGTTAGATGCAACCACGCGATTGCAGCTAAAAAACGAACAAGAAGTCAGCCCCCGCAGGGGCTGTGGCTGTTACCGCAGCAAAAATCAAGGTGCGGATAGATACTAATTCACCCCTCTTGATGCCACCCAGTTACATCTTCACTGTGACACTTAGGACAATGCCAATAAATGAAAGTCTCCTCGGCTGTCGAGTCACCAAAGGGGTGATGTTCACTCTCTCGCGCAACGACAATCTCATCAAAGCCGCCCCAAAAATGGCAGTCACCGCATTTGTACATAGTCATCCTCTGACCCAATTGCCCTTTGAGTCACGCACCCAGTCTTTTTGCTGAACGACTGCCTTGGGCGTTTCTTTAGTGGGCACATTTGGAAAGTAAAATTTGTCGCCATTGCTAAAATTTACGGTCATTTGTTTTTCTCCATCTTTGCTTGGTAGCGTCTACCGTAAGCTGCCTTGCGCTCGTCTGAAGCGGCTTTAAGTTTTGAGTGAAATTCGTTTTGAGAAAGCGACTCGACGGGCTTTATAATTCCTGTACGAAGATAGTTTATAACGCCCCCGCCGCTCAGAAATTCTTCAACCTGTCGCTCTATAGTCTCAGACTCGATTTTTTTATTCATGGAAAGAGTTTGCATTTTGCTCATGTTTCCTTTTTTGATTAGTAGTTTTCCAAGACTCAACCAGTGCGCCATTCCGTACAGGTTAAGTTTCGACCAGTAACTAGCTGGTCTCGTCAGTTGGAGGGAATCTGCCCAAACCTCGCAGCCGACATCATCGAACCATGAGTTGCAGGTTGACTTGTCGCACGGTTCAGCATCGCCGAGACCGCTGATTTCTAGCAGCGCTAGATCCCAATACGCGGGCTTCTGGCTTGGCGTAGCGTTCCAATAAACGCAGTGAGCATGTACGCCATCGTCATCCCAATGGCAGCCCGTTGGTGCTACTAATCGCGTATACCACCCAGGCTGATCATCATGCTCAAGATTTCCGCCCAACTTTTTAAGCGCTCTTACACATGCCGCTTTGCTGCTCATCTGACTGTCCACTTTTCAATCAATGTTTGGTCGGTGTATCTGCGGATAATGTCACCCGACTCACCGTCTCTGCGGCTATCATCAACGAATTCGCATGCGTCCTGCATGGACGGGAAGCCGATACTTGACATCAAGCGGACAGGTTGTCCATCGTGCTTTAGTGTTTCTTGCTCAAGAGTTACTGAATGCTTCATAATTTGCCTCCTTAGGCTTGGTTTTCTCAGAGAGCCTGTTGGCTCTTTCGACTGGGTAACCACCCCAGCAACTCGTCAGTGAGATTTTTTTGGGGCGGAAAAAACAAACCTCACACCTCTATGCCGCCATCGCTAAGGGAAGTTGCTGCTCATCCATGTAGTCCATGACCTTCTGCGCTTCGCTAGCAGCTTTGAATATGTAATCTGTATCACTGCCTAAAGCGCCCAGCCATGATTTAAGGTACTGAGCATGGTCTTCCCTTGGACTACTAGACACTTGCAGATGGTTGCAGAGAAATGCAGCGGATAACTCAGCGACCAGCTCTTCAAACGCATAGCCCTTTTTGTTCTTAAGCTCTAAGCGATCAAGGCGTGATTTGTGACCAGTGCAATGTGCCGACTCATGCAGCAACGTGCTGTAGTAACATTCGGTCGCTGTCGAAGTGTCGGTGGCAATAAACTGCTCACGGTGAGGCATGTTTATGAAGTCACTAGCTGGCGAGTAGTACGCCCCACCCTGCTCGCTGTGACGGATGTCAAAGCGCAAGTTACTGACATACTCATCGACTGCCGCGAGTCGCTCAGTGAGGTCGACGGTGGGCAGCTCTGGCGCAATCCACGGCTCGTTTGTTTCGGCGTGAAGTACACAATTCGACGCGAAGACTGACGCTGCGCGAAACCCGTACATTTCAGAATCACCGGTCTTTTTGTTTTTGCCCATCAGCGGCACTGATATCGGTATCGACTTGCTGCCTTTCTGAACCTGATAACCCCGTTCAGCCCATTGCTTGTATGTGGCAACGGTGAGAGCGCCAAGCATGCCCAGCCAAAGCGCATTAAGTCCTCGATAGTTTTTGCCAGTTAAAGCGTTGTGAGGTCTGCCGCCAAGAGTCTTGAAGGGCATCGTGAAGTCTGCACCCGTTTCTTGAGCTTCTTCGATCATCTCGATCATTTGAGCCGTGATTGTTTCCTTGATATTTTTTTTCATGTTGTTGCCCCCTCAGGCTAAAAAATTTGTGGGCGGGAAAAAACAAACCCCACCCCGCTTCCTACTACTGTTATATGCGGAAGAGATCCTTATAGGCGACCATATCGGCAGCATAAGCCCTGTACCAAGCACGGCAGACTGAGCGGAAAGCTTTTTCGTCGTCGCCATAGTAGGAGATCGTGCTTCCAGACAACTCGCCGCCGCGACAGATTTGCTTACCGCGAGTGCCTTCCAGTCCGTTGATATCGGCGTAGATAGATGCAGTACCGGGACGGGAGAAAGTTAGTGTCGTGTTTAGGATTTTGCTTTTTATTGTCAAATTCATGCTGTGCCTCCTCAGGCTTGGGTAGTGGTAAATAACCACTTGAGGCTGCACTGTACTTCCTTAGTCGTCCCCGTGTCAACACTTCCAGACGAAATAAATCATTTAAGCGGCTTTTTAGGGTATAATTCTACTTACACAGACGACTGAACCCTGCACGGGTACTGGCTGGCGGATGACCTTGGACATAGAAAAAAGATTTGATCGTATAGAGCTTAAGCTAGATCAGCTGAGCGAAACCGTAGCGGTTCTTGCGCGGATAGATGAGCGCCTTGTCAGTAGTCACAAGCGCTTAGATAGGCACGAACTCAGGCTCGACCTTCTTGAAGGAAATATTCGCGACGCAGAGACGGCTATGGCTCGCGTGTCAGGTAAAGGCATGGTTGCAGAGCGGGCTGCGTGGGTAGTCTTCGCGGCAGCCATCGCAGCGGCGAGTAAATTTTTCTAGCGCGGGAAAAACAAAAACCCACCCCAGTTCTACATACTCCTATAGGGGATGTAACAGATGCACATAGAGAGCAAGACAGCCGAAACAGTTAAGCCTTTGAACATGCGACAGCAAAAGTTCGTGGATAACTATGTGACATCAGGCAATGCAACACGATCAGCTGAGTCGGCAGGGTATTCTCACGCAAATCATCAAGCATTCCGGTTGTTGGGAAATATTAGTGTAAAGGCAGCAATACAGAGGATTAGAGACGATATGAGCAAGGATTCAGAAGATAGAAGGGATCGATGGATCAATGCGCTGGAAGATCTCGGCGTGTCCGCAGAAAAGGATTCAGACAGGCTCAGAGCTATCGAACAGCTTTTCAAAGCTGAGGGCTGGCAAGCGCCGGACAAATCGGAAGTCGTCCAATATAGCGGCAGTTTTCTTGCGGATTTGACTGATTTAGACCTTGAGGACGATGAAGTCGGCGAAATTCAGGGGGAAATTCCTTTTGAAGACAACGACTTACACTAGCCGAGCTACATCTAGATAAGGTGCAATCACTGCGTCATCACCACCATCGATGATCCATGCTGCAGTGTGTTGGGGAGGGGGGGGTAGTCGTCTGGTGGTGGCGTCGTTCGCGGGGGTGGTTCCATGTGGGTGATCTCAGTAACAAACACCGTATTTTGACCCCCTACGGGTCTTATGAGAGTACCGAGGCAAAAATGGAGCAAATATTAATGCATCGTGTTGCGGCATGTAACTTCTTGGACATGAATGAGTTCACCTTTGACGCTTACATCGTCCCAATGGTCACCTCCCTGCGACTCGGGGGTGAGCTGTACTACTTAGCCAAGCAAATAGAGAATGGCTTATACAGCCATACAGAGGCTTCTACGGACACTGATATGGAGTTACACCTAATCAATTGGGGGGGGGATGTTCCCTATTAGGGGGGGCGGTCTTTCTGACAAAGTGTTCCAAAAAATATACAAAAAAATAATTAGGAGAATGTGATGCCGAAGGTTTCTGGGGTTAAAAATAAGAAAATATTTCCGACGAACCATCCTTTTAAAAATCTGGACGGCTCACCCTCTACTAGCAACGTAAGGATGGGTTCTTTCGGGTTTGAGGACGGCACTAGAGTTATTCCGACGATGGTTGACGGCGAACTGTTGAGTACGGCTGCTGCGCTTCAACGTGCGAGATCTGAGGGTCTGAACAAGTACCCGCTGTTCCCGTCTCAAAGTGAAGCTGAAAATTGGATAGAAAAAAATCATAGTCGAATTAACGCTCAAGGAGAGCTTGTTGAGCAAAGGAAGCGAAAATGACAGATTCGAGGCTCAAAAAAGCGGGGGTCAGTGGGTATAACAAACCTAAGCGCACTCCTAGCCACCCTACCAAGTCCCATATCGTCGTAGCTAAAGAAGGCGATACGGTTAAGACAATCCGATTCGGGCAGCAAGGCGTTAAGACCAACCAAACGGTAGGACAGCGCAAGGCATTTGAGAGCCGTCACGCTGAGAACATAAGCAAGGG
>Ga0208814_1000226_pt1 | contig 38895 bp, 30 predicted proteins | sample MalvirAntarct_55_FD_184253 | JGI IMG/M metagenome (GOLD analysis project Ga0208814, IMG submission 184253) | Marine viral communities from the Global Malaspina Expedition - Malaspina viral metaG Antarct_55 (SPAdes) (version 2) | ecosystem: Environmental > Aquatic > Marine > Oceanic | place... | reverse complement strand
CGCTCTATTGCTCATCGTGAGCATCGCCTTCGGCTGGATACTGCTTCCCTTTTACGGGGCCGTGTTCTGGGCCGTTATTCTCGCGATCATCTTTGCGCCACTGCAACGCCGCCTGTTACGTCGCATGGGGCATAGGCGAAACCTGACGGCGATCATCACCTTGACGGTGTGCCTGGTCGTTGCGGTACTCCCGGTGATCCTGATTGCGGGTCTGCTGGTTCAGGAGGGCTCGTCACTGTATCAACAGATGGAAAGCGGAGAACTCGACGTCGGCGAGTTCGTGGGCGGCGCCAAGGAGATGCTGCCTGAGTCGGCGCAACGACAGTTGCAACGCTTTGGGCTCGGCAATCTCGACCAGATGCGTGAACGGCTTGCCAGTGGCGCTTTGCAGGGCAGTCAGTTCCTGGCTACCAAGGCGTTCAGTTTTGGCCAGGGCACCTTCCAGTTTCTGGTCAGCTTTTTCGTGATGACCTACCTGCTGTTTTTTTTCATCCGAGACGGGCGCGAACTGGTTGCCAAGATTCGTCGCGCGCTGCCACTGACCGATAACCAGAAGCGGCGGCTGTTCAGCAAATTCACCCGCGTGGTCAGGGCCACGGTCAAAGGCAACATTGTCGTGGCGGCTACCCAGGGATTTCTCGGGGGGGTGATCTTCGCTGTCCTGGGAATCCCAGGCTCGTTGCTCTGGGGCGTGATGATGGCGTTTCTTTCCCTGCTGCCCGCGATTGGCGCCGGGTTGATCTGGGCACCTGTGGCGATCTACTTCCTGCTGCAGGGAATGGTTTTGCAGAGCGTGATCCTCACGCTCTATGGCGTTCTGGTGATTGGCCTGGTGGACAATTTCCTGCGACCGATTCTGGTGGGTAAGGACACCAAAATGCCTGACTATCTGGTGCTGATTTCGACGTTGGGCGGGCTCGCCCTGTTTGGCTTGAACGGCTTCGTCATCGGGCCGCTGATTGCTGCTTTGTTCATGTCGTCATGGGCCTTGTTTATCACCCCTGACGCCAAACCTTCACCCCAGTAGGCGTCCGGGCGAGCCGGACGCCGCTTCTGGCTAGAGAATACGCCCGCCATCATCACGGGTGATGATGACCGTTGCTGAGCGCGGCCTGCGGCCCGGGCCATCCGGCCAGGTGCTGGTGTACTCGGTTGACGTCGAGCCTTCCCCTGGATGCTGGATATTCACGAACAGCGTACGGAAGTCCGGAGTTGCGGTAATACCGGTTACCTCGGCGCCCAGGGGGCCGACCATGAAGCGCTTGGTTTCGCCGCTCTTCGGGTCTGACACCAACATCTGATTGTTGCCGAAGGGACCGCTGCGCAGCTGGCTTCCGCTCATGTCGGTCTGGATCCAGAGGCGACCTTCCTCGTCGAACCAGAGTCCGTCGGGGCTCGCCATGATGTTTTCGTCAGTCAGTGGCCGACCGCGCGGATCACGGCTGTCACTCTGCGGCCCGGCGAGCAGATAGAGGTCCCAACGGAACCGTGTGCCCACCTGATGCTTACCTTCCTCACGCCAGCGGATGATGTGGCCGGTGGGGTTCGGCGCGCGGGGGTTGGCTGCGTCGGCGTCCTGCCTCGAGCTGTTGTTTGTGAGCGTGAAATACACTTCACCTGTGTCGGGATGTACGGCGCCCCATTCAGGACGATCCATTTTAGTAGCCCCGACGATATCCGCCGCTAGGCGAGTGTTGATCAACACCTCGCCCTGATCGGCAAAACTGACGTTCGCTGCAGCGCAGGCCTGCTGGAAGGCAGCGTCTTCGATATCCAGCGCTAACCAGTCACCGCTGCCGTCCGGGTTGAAGCGTGCAACGTACAGGGTGCCATCGTCGAGCAGCCGGCCGTCGCTGCGCTGCGGGCGGTACTTGTCGCGGCTGATGTACTTGTAGATGTACTCGTTTTGCGAGTCGTCGCCGGAGTAACAAACCAGCGGCCAACCTGCTTTGGTTGGCGCGAACACAATGCCTTCATGACCAAAGCGACCTAGCGCTGTGTGCTTGACCGGCGTGGCATCGGGGTCAAAGGGATCGATTTCCACGATCCAGCCGAAGGTATTGGGCTCGTTACGATAGTCGGCGCGCGGGTCTGCCGCCGTTGTGGTCGCGTCAAATCGCTCGAATTCGTCGCCGCGAATGGTTTCCCAGCCGTAGCGCCCGGTTGAACGGAGGCCGTAGCGCTCCAGATGGCGGGGCAGTTCAGCGTCGCGAGTGGCGAAATAGCCCGCCCAGTTTTCCTCACACGTCAGGTAGGTGCCCCAGGGGGTGTAGCCATTCGAGCAGTTGTTCAGCGTGCCGCGGGTGGAGGTACCGCTCGGGCTGTAGCGGGTCTTCATCAGGTCATGACCACGGGCAGGACCTTCGATGCGCATCGGCGTGGCACCGGTTATGCGGCGATTGCGTGCCGAAGGCAGTACTGACCAGTCTCCCTGCGGGCCGCGGCGCACTTCGACAACGGAAACGCCGTGCGCATTGATCTCCTTGCGCACCTCATCGGCGTCCACGCGTTTGCCATTAACAACTGTCGGGCCGTTGGGATGCAGCAGAGGTGCATCGATGTACTCATGGTTCAGCACCAGCAGACCGTGGTCACTCTTTCGGCCTTTGAAGCGCGCATCCATGGGAAAGAAATGCATGCCGTCGTGGTGCATGCCTGTTTGCTGGGCCTGATCTTCCGCACTGTTGCTGGCGTCTTCGAGGAATGCTGGATAGCTTCCACAGATCGGCGTGCCCCAAGGGATAAAGGCTTTCGCGGAGAAGCCAGCGGGTACCGTAATGGCGTCGGCTCGGGTCACGGCCACCGCCCCGAAGGGGAGACGGTTACGCCGTTGAAAGGGCGACCCGCTGCCGATCCCAGTCGGCTCGGCTGCAGTGGCCATCGAAGGCAACCCGCCGAGAAAGGCCAGCGCGCCGAACGCCGCGCCGCCGGCCACAACCTTGCGGCGCCCCGCATCGATGACATCCTGGATGTGAGGGTTGGCTGAGCGGTTGCTAGGCAACTCATCGCCATTGCCGAACAGTATGTTTTGATTATCGTCAGTCACGACGCAGCTCCATTGGTAATCGACGGGACTGTGACGTTATGTTCGGCTTACGACAGCTTAATGACACCCGCGCCACGGTCGACGAGCGGTTCGCTCGTCCTGTTCGTCAGGGCTGTCTGCGTTACCATCGTCGCCCTTGTTCACTATGGCCTTGTTATGAAATCCAGCGCTCTGCTTGCCCTGTATCAGCAGGCTATCGCACGTCAGGGTTACGTCAGTGACGCCGCCCAGCTGCGCGCGGTCGAGCGGCTGCAGCGCTGCCAGGAGGCGCTGCATGGCGATGCGACTGGCGAATCGCTTCGCGGCGTTTACCTGTGGGGCCCAGTCGGGCGCGGCAAGACCTGGTTGATGGACATCTTCCATCGCAGCCTAGAGGTGCCAGCAAGACGGCAGCATTTCCACCATTTCATGCGCTGGGTACACATCCGTCTGTTCCAGCTCAACGGCACACCTGACCCCCTGCAGGCATTGGCAAAAGAGCTGAGCGAAGAGGTGCGGGTGCTGTGTTTTGACGAGCTGTTCGTTGCCGACATCGGTGATGCGATCATCCTGGGACGCTTGTTCCAGGTGATGTTCGAGCAGGGTGTGGTGATCGTCGCGACCTCTAACCAGCCACCTGATCAGCTCTATGCTGACGGATTCAACCGTGAGCGCTTTCTGCCCGCCATTGATGCAATCGAGCAGCACATGCAAGTCGTCAATGTCGACGGAGGGGCTGATCATCGTCTGCGTCCAGGCGTGGCCGAACAGCGCTACTGGGTCAGCGAACCACAGAAAGACGGGGCGCTGCGCTCGGTGTTCGACACTCTGAGCAGAGGGGAGGCTGCTGATACCCAGCCGGTCCACGTCGGGCGTCGATCATTGCAGGTCATATGCAGCAGCGACTCCGTGCTTTGGTGTGGCTTTGCCGCGCTGTGCGAGCAGCCATTCTCAGCGCTGGATTTCATCGAGCTGTGTGATCGCTATTCGGCGATCCTGATTGGTGCGGTGCCGAAGCTGGGCAGCCAGCAGCGTGAGGGGCGCATCGCGCGCGGCACTGAAGACGGCGCAGCGCAGGTGGAGGCGGGCGACCGCCAGCTACCGAAACTGGCTGCAAACGATGACAGCGTCAGACGCTTCATTGCGCTGGTAGACGAATGCTACGACCGAGGCGTGCCGCTGTATCTGGAGGCTTGGGTTGCCATGGATGAACTTTATACCGAGGGCTATCTGTCCTTTGCTTTTCGCCGAACGCTGAGCCGGTTGCGGGAAATGCAGCTGCAGCGTTTCGGTAACACCGACTAGCTCTTCAGTCGCGGTAGAACACCTGCACCAGGTGATAGCCGAACTGGCTTTTGACAGGGCCGTGCACCTCGCGCAGCGGCTTCTTGAAGATCACCTGGTCGATGCTGCGCACCATCTGACCCGGACGGACCTCTCCCAGGTCGCCACCTTTCTTGCCGGAGGGGCAGGTCGAGTATTTCTTTGCCAAAACGTCGAAGGCTTCGCCGTTGGCGATGCGCTTTTTCAGCTGCGCGGCTTCGGCTTCAGTCTTGACCAGGATGTGGCGGGCCATGGCTTTGGGCATTGCGGATCTCCTCGGATGCGGCGGCGATTGTAGTCAGACCGCCCGGCAAACCGAAGCGGGAAAGCAGCGATTTTGACCGTTCGGCTGCAAGTAAAACCGACGAACGGTAGTTATGGTTGTTCGTATGTTAGCGCTACCATCCGGTCCACAAACATAATGTGGCACAACGATGCCGCCGGAGACCGACAGTGGATTACCAAACCCACAGCGAATTTCCCGTTAACCGCCGCGCACTGGTGGTCATGGGCGTGAGTGGTTCGGGCAAGACCGAAACCAGCCATGCCGCCGCCGATGCGCTGGGCTTCCGACATATCGAAGCCGATCATTTCCACCCCGAAGAAAACGTTGCGCGCATGCGTGCCGGCACACCGTTGTCGGATGCTGACCGGGTCGAGTGGCTGCAGAAGCTTGTCATCGAAATGCAGCGCGCCATCGATGATGACGTCGGTTTCGTGCTTGCCTGTTCGGCTCTGAAGCGCCGCTACCGTGACCTCCTGCGCGACGCGGTGCCGGGTTTGTGCTTTGCGCACTTGTCCATTGATTACGACACGGCGGTCCAGCGAGTCGGCGGGCGCGCCGGACATTTCATGCCGATTTCACTGGTGGACAGTCAATTCGCCACGCTTGAGTCCCCGGCTGGCGAGCCCCATGTGCTTGTGGTCGATGCCAGCCAGCCCCGTGAGCAAGTGCTGGACGAAATCACTGCCTGGATGAATCAGGACGGCGGCTTGGCGATCAATGCCAAAGAGGATCTTTCCGCGGCTCCGCTTGATAGCGCTAACAAGCGCGGCGGCCAGCGCGGCGGCCATGCTGCGAGCGCGCCCAATGTCGACGACGTCGAGCCGACGGGCGCCGAACTGACCACCCGGCCGATCTATGGCGGTAAGTTCGCCCAAGGCTTCGACCGGATTACCGATTGGCTGATGGCGGCTCTGCTGGCCTTCATGGTGATTGTGGTGTTCAGCAGCGTGGTCCTGCGCTATGCCTTCGGCACGGGCTGGACGGGTGCTGAAGAGCTTTCGAGGCTGGCCTTTGTCTGGCTGGTATTCGTCGGCGTAGCCTCGAGCATGCGCCGTGGCGAGCTGATGGCTTTCAGCATGATCCGCGACCGATTCCCGCATCTGTTCCGCCGGGTGGTGGATTCGATCAGTTGGATCATGGTCGCGGTAGCCAGCGCACTGGCTGCGCTGGGCGGATGGAATCAGATGCAGTTCGGCTGGACGATCAATAGCCCGGTTGTGGGTTATCCGCTGGCCGTGGCGATGGTTCCGGTCGCCGCCAGCATGGTCGCGCTTGCGGTCCTGGCGCTGATCCAGCTGGTCAATGTCTGGCGTCGACAGCCGCCGTTACCCATCGCCGAAGCCAACGTTACGGCCGATTGATTCCTGATAACAACAAGGGCGTACGCCCACCCGAGGTCCGTACATGACTGTCGTCGTCTTCTTATCGTCATTGTTTGGCTTCATGGCCTTCGGCATGCCGATTGCCTTTGCGCTGATTCTCACCGGCGCGGTACTGATGTGGTACCTGGATTTCTGGGATGTACAACTGCTGGCGCAAAACCTTCAGGCTGGTGCTGACAGCTTTCCGTTGTTGGCCGTGCCTTTCTTCATTCTCGCCGGCGAACTGATGAATGCGGGCGGCATCTCGCGCCGGATCATCAACATGGCGCAGGCCTACTTTGGCCATAAGCGCGGCGGTCTCGGCTACGTGGCAATTGCGGCTTCGGTCCTGTTGGCGAGTATGTCCGGCTCGGCGCTGGCTGACACTGCAGCGCTGGCAACTTTGCTGCTGCCAATGATGCGCGAGCGCGGCTATCCGCTGAGTTCTTCCTCGGGTCTGGTGGCGGCGGGCGGCATCATCGCGCCGATCATCCCGCCGTCGATGCCGTTCGTGATCTACGGCGTTGTCACCAACACCTCGATCAGCCAGCTGTTTCTCGCCGGTATGGTTCCGGGCCTGATCATGGGCGCCGGGCTGGTCGTGGCCTGGACGCTGATCGCTCGCAAGATAGAAGAGCCGCCACAAGCGAAGGCCAGCGGAGCCGAACGTCGCAAGGCATTGGTCGATGGTGCGGCTGCTTTGATGCTGCCGGTGATCATCGTGGGTGGATTGCGCTTTGGCCTGTTCACGCCGACCGAGGCGGCAGTGGTAGCGGCAGTCTACGCGTTGCTGGTATCGACCCTGCTGTACCGCGAGCTGAGCTGGAGCGGTGTGGTCGAGGTGCTGACCCGTGCCAGTCGGACCACGGCTTCGGTCATGTTCCTTTGCGCCGCAGCGATCGTCTCCGCCTACATGATCACGCTGGCTCAGCTGCCAGACGAAATCGCTTCGATGCTCGGCCCGCTGGCTGAAGACCCGAAGCTGCTGATGGTTGCCATCATGGTGCTGATGATCGCCATCGGCATGGTGCTCGACCTGACTCCGACCATTCTGATCCTTGGGCCGGTACTGGCGCCGATTGCGGTGAAGGCCGGCATCAATCCGGTGTACTTCGGCGTGATGTTCGTGCTGATCGGCTCGATCGGGCTGATCACGCCACCCGTCGGTACCGTACTCAACGTCGTCGGCGGAATAGGGCGGCTGCGCATGGAAACGCTGGTGCGTGGTGTCATCCCGTTTTTTCTTATCTATCTGGCCATCGTCGTCCTGTTGATTGCAGTGCCGTCGATCATCACCGTGCCGTTGGAATGGCTACGGTGACCGAGGCATGAGCTTCAACCCTCCATCCACAACAACAAAAGGTAAGTGAACATGAAACGATTTCTCATCGCGGCCCTGGCGGCCACTACGCTTAGCAGCGCCATCACTGCAGTGACCGCTCAGGCAGCCGACGATATCCGGCCACGGATGATTCGCTTCGGTTACGGACTCAACGAAGACAGCAACCAGGGCCGTGCCGCGAAGTTGCTAGCCGAGGAGATCGCCAAGGCGTCCGATGGCAAACTCAAGGTTCGTACGTTCGGCTCTGCCAGTCTGGGCTCCGATGATCAGATGCAGAACGCACTGATGGGCGGCGCTCAGGAAATGATGGTCGGCTCGACGGCGACCCTCGTCGGTGTGGCTGAAGAAATGGCGGTGTGGGACACGCCGTTCCTGTTCGAGAGCGAAAAACAGGCCGACTACGTGCTGGATGGCCCGGTCGGTCAAAAGGTCATGGATGCGCTTGAAGAGAAAGGGCTCGTGGGCCTGGCCTACTGGGAGAACGGCTTCCGTAACCTGACCAACAACGTGCGTCCGGTCGAGAAGATGGAAGACTTCGACGGTATCAAACTGCGGGTCATGCCGAACCCAGTGTTTATCGACACCTTCAAGCAGATGGGCGCAAACGCGGTCCCGCTGCCGTTCTCCGAGCTGTTCACGGCACTGGAAACCAAGGCCGTCGACGGTCAGGAAAACCCCTATAACACCATACTCTCGTCGAAATTCTATGAGGTGCAGAAGTACCTGAGCGTGACCAATCACGTGTACAGCCCCTGGATCGTGACGGCATCCAAGCGCTGGTGGGATGGCCTGTCGAAAACCGAGCAGGACATCATCATGACGGCGGCAAAGACCGCGCGTGATTCGGAGCGTGAAGACACTCGCGCCGAAGCCCGCGAAGCCTTGGCCAAGATCAAAGAGCAAGGCATGGAAGTAAACAAGGTCAGCCCAGAGGAAATCCAGCGCATGCGCGAAAAGGCCAAGCCGGCGATCCAGACCGTGATCGATACCGTTGGCGAGCCGCTGTTCAACGAAGTACAGGCAGCGATCGAAAAAGCGCCGAAGTAATCAGTTGCACCCCATTCAGGCCGTGTGAATGCTGGCGTCTGTCAGTACTCACCTGGCCTGCTTCGGGGCGCCTTCCCGTATAGAATCTCCGCCTCCTCGTAGCTGGATTCCACCATGAGTTCTCGCCGTCGCCGCTCGCTGGAGCGGGCCACCTTGTCCGACGTGGCTCGCAGTGCCGGTTGTTCGCTGATGTCCGCCTCGCGTGCGCTGTCGCAACCCGAACGAGTATCGGACGCCCTGCGCGAGCGAGTGATGGCAGCGGTAAAGGCCTTGGGCTACGTCCCGCATACAGCGGCGCGCAACCTGGCAAGCGCACGCTCGAATCTTGTGGCAGTGATCATTCCGTCACTGTCGAACGCCGTATTCGTCGACACCGTCGAAGCCATTCAGCGCGTGCTGATGCCGGCAGGTTACGAGCTGATGATCGGCGTCAGTCATTACCATCCCGAAGAAGACGAGCGCCTGTTGCGTGCCTACCTTGCCCATCAGCCGGCAGGGTTGCTGGTCACCGGCTTCGAGCGCAGCGATGCCGCACGCGAAGTGCTCGGCAGCTACACCAGCCCGATCGTTACCTTGATGGAGCTGAGCAGCGATGGCGAGGAAGAGTACTGCGTCGGCTTCTCGCAGTTGGAAGCCGGTGCGGCCATGACCCGCAAGCTGCTCGAACGCGGCTATCGCAACATCGCGTTCGCGGCCGCGCAACTCGACCCCCGAACCCTGCAACGTGCCGAAGGTTATCGGCAGGTCATGCGCGGGGCCTTGCTTTACGATGCTGCGCTTGAAGTGCTTACGCCGCAGGTGTCATCCATCGGGCTTGGTGCCGAGTTGCTTGATCGGTTACTGGCGCAGCATCCCGAGATCGATGCGATCTTCTTCAATAATGACGATCTGGCGTTGGGCGCGCTCTTTCGTGCTCGCCAGCTGAGTTTGGCCGTGCCGGAGCGGCTGGCGATTGCCGGTTTCAACGATCTGCCGGCCGCCGCCTGGATGCACCCGGCGCTGACCACGGTACGCACCATCCGCGGCGAGATCGGCAAGCTGGCCGGGCAAATGCTGCTGAGCCTGATGCGCGGCGAGTCGCCACCGCAACGGCGTATTGATGTGGGTTTTGAAGTGGTGATGCGCGAAAGCGCATGAGGAAAACCGGCACGCCTTGCACGTGCCGGTCAATTTAGCGTCTACGCTGGCAAATCAGTCGGCCTGCTGCGCCGCAGTGACCTGCTGAGCGATCTCGATCATCTGTTCGCGCATCCAGCGGTTGGCCGGGTCCTGATCGGTGCTCTCGTGCCAGTAAATGTGTGTCTCCAACGGTGGGATGTCCACTGGCAAGGGCACCTGGTACAGATCATGACGCCGGGCGAAACGCTCCGGAACGGTCACCGCCATGTCGGTCTGTTGAATCACCTGGGTGGCCATCATGTAATGCTGGGAGCGCAGGGCAATCTTGCGCTGTTGCCCCATCTTGCCGAGCGCCAGGTCGACCATGCCCAGCCCGCTGCGCCGGCTGGAAATATGAATGTGTGACAGCGACAGATATTCCTCAACGCTGAGCTTGTCTTTCGCCAGCGGGTGCCCGCGGCGCATGGCGCAGACGTAGCGGTCTTCCAGCAGCTTGACGTGGCGCACCTGGGGATCGGTATTGAGGGGGGCGTCCATGGCGAAGTCCAGACGCCCGGCTGCCAACTCTTTGGTGGTTTCGCGGCGCTTGGCGAGCATGCTTTCGATCTTCACGTTTGGCGCCAGCCGACGCAGTCTTTGGAACAGCGGCGGCAGCACTACGGCCTCGGTAAGGTCGGTCATGCTGATGCGAAAGGTCTTGTTCGCCTGCAGCGGATTGAAGGTGCGGCTTTCCTGCACCGAGACGCGCAGCAACTGCAGTGCGTTGCGCACCGGTCCGATGATGTTCTGCGCCATCGGAGTCGGCACCATGCCCTGTGCAGTTCGCACGAACAGCGGATCGTTGAAGGTTTCCCGCAGGCGTGCCAGAGCGTTGGAAACGGCTGGCTGCGTAATGCCGACGATCTGCCCGGCGCGGGTCAGGTTGGCCTCGGTGTAGATGGCGTCGAAGACAATGAATAGATTCAGATCGACCTTGTTCAGGTTCATTGTTGTGCTCTCTGGCGTGTATCGGAATTCGCCGATCATATATCGGTGATGAATGTTTATACACGAGGAAAATAGCTTAGATAAATCAACAAGCCTCCTCTAGCATTCAAAATTACAAAACATTACCTGCCAGAAGGTTATCGCCCATGGATTTCGCCTACTCCCCGAAGGTTCAAGAGCTGAGAGAGCGCGTGCAAGCGTTCATGGATGCTCACGTCTATCCCGCCGAAAAGGTCTTCTATCAGCAGGTCGCAGGGGGTGATCGCTGGCAGCCGACCGCCATCGTCGAGGAACTCAAGGCCAAGGCAAAAGCCGAGGGGCTGTGGAACCTGTTTCTGCCAGATTCCGAGCTGGGCGCCGGGCTGACCAACACCGAATACGCGCCGCTGGCTGAAATCATGGGCAGCTCGGGCCTTGGCCCAGAAGCATTCAACTGCTCAGCGCCGGACACCGGCAACATGGAAGTGCTGGTTCGCTACGGCAGCGAAGCGCACAAAAAGCAGTGGCTGGAGCCATTGCTGCGCGGCGAGATCCGTTCCGCCTTCGGGATGACTGAACCAGGCGTGGCTTCGTCTGACGCCACCAATATGGAAGCCCGTGCGGTCCGCGAGGGTGACGAGTGGGTGATCAACGGCCGCAAGTGGTGGACCTCAGGTGCCTGTGATCCACGCTGCAAAGTGATGATCTTCATGGGCCTTACCAACCCCGATGCGCCGCGTCACCAGCAACATTCGATGATCCTCGTGCCAATGGACGCACCGGGCCTGAAAGTCCTGCGTCCGCTACCGGTGTTTGGCTACGACGACGCGCCGCACGGCCATGCCGAAGTCCTGCTGGAAAACGTGCGCGTGCCATACGAGAACGTGCTGCTGGGCGAGGGCCGCGGTTTCGAGATCGCTCAGGGCCGCCTTGGTCCAGGCCGTATTCACCATTGCATGCGCTCCGTCGGTTGTGCCGAGCGTGCATTGAAACTGATGTGCGAGCGCTCCGTGAACCGGACCGCGTTCGGCAAACCACTGGCACGGCTGGGCGCCAACCTCGATCACATCGCCGAGTGCCGGATCGAGATAAACATGGCGCGCTTGCTGACGCTCAATGCCGCCTACATGATGGACACGGTGGGCAACAAGATCGCCGCGAGCGAAATTGCACAGATCAAGGTAGTGGCGCCAAACGTCGCGCTCAAGGTCATCGACCGCGCCATCCAGATTCACGGTGGTGCCGGAGTCTCCGAGGACTTCCCGCTGGCGCATTGGTGGGCCATGCAACGCACCCTGCGCCTGGCCGACGGCCCGGACGAGGTGCACCGTGCATCGATCGCCAAGCATGAGCTGGGCAAGTATTTCCCTCGGGAAATGCTCCGCAGCCGCTAAGCGGTCGGTCACACCAAGCAAAAGATAGGAGCAAAGCCACGCGAGTGGCTTTGTTTTTTTTATAGACCCTCACTTTTGGTGATAACGAGGCAGCACTCGCAGCAAGCGTGCTGCTGTTAAAAGGAGCCTCGGTAGGAGCGAGCTTGCCAGCGAACAAGACCTGGGATTATCTCCCCGCAACTGCCTCCACTTCAGCCCCCCTCAAGGCGCCACCAGTGCTCAGGCCCGGAGGCGTTTGCTAGCCGTATGTGTCGCTGATCAGGCGCCGATAGCGCCGGTAGGCCTGTTCATACGCATCGACAGCACTGGCTGACGGCACGACAGCAGTTCTCTCATCAACACTGACGCAACGCTCGCATAGCGCTGCGAGGCTGGCCTCAGCATCTATCTGTCTCGCATGGCACCAAGCGGCCTGGATCGCACCACCTAGCGCAGCAGCTTCGCTGTGGGTGGTGCATACCACCGGTGTCGCCATCATGTCGGCAACCATCTGCCGCCACAGCGCACTCTTTGCGCCGCCGCCGATAAGCTGGATGCGTTCGCTGCGAATCCCACTATCGCGTAGCAGATCCAACCCATAGCGCAGGCCGAACGTCACGCCTTCAATGACCGCGCGGCACAGATTGGCGCGGGTGAGGTTATCTGCCGTCAGGCCATGCAGGGTGGCTGTGGCCTGGGGAAGGGCGGGGACACGTTCACCGTTCAGAAACGGAAGCATGGTCACCCCTCCGGCACCGATCGGAGCCTCAGCGGCCAGCGCGTTGAACTGCTGAAGATCAAGCTGCAACAGATCCCGAATGGCCCCGTTTGCGTTGGTCAGGTTCATCGTGCAGATCAACGGCAACCAGCCTCCGCTGGATGAACAGAAGGTCGCGACTGATGGCTGTGGACTGATACGCGGCTGGTCGGCAAAGGCATATAACGTGCCCGAAGTGCCGAGGCTCATGGTGATCGCGCCTGAGCTGATATTCCCCGTGCCGATAGCACCCATCATGTTGTCGCCACCACCGCTCGACACGATGGCTTGCGGGTTCAAGCCCAGGCGTTTTGCCAGTTCCGGACGCAGTGGGCCGATTGGCCTGTCTGACTCGATCAACTCTGGCAGCGCCGCTTCGATGCGGCCGCCCGGATCGATATGCCGCAAAATCTTGAAGTCCCATTTCCGGGTACGTACGTTGAAATAGCCGGTACCTGAGGCGTCGCCGTACTCGCTACTGCACCGTCCGGTGAGCCAGTAATTAAGGAAATCGTGGGGCAAAAGCACGTGCGCGATCCGTTCGAACAGCGCTGGATGCTGTTCTTTCATCCAGAGCAGCTTGGAGACGGTATAGCCCGGCGCTATGACCACGCCTAGGCGCTCAAGCGAGCCCTGTTCGCCGCCCAGCCAGTCGAGCAGGCGTTGATTTTCGTTCGCTGATTCGGTGTCGCACCAGAGTTTGGCGGGGCGTAGCACCTTGCCTTTGGCATCAAGCGTGACCAAGCCATGTTGTTGTCCCGAGACCCCAATACCGAGTATTCGACTACCGTCCACGCCTGCTTCAGCCAGAGCGGCTGCGGTGGCCTTCTCGAACGCTGAAATCCATTGCTCGGTATCCTGTTCGCGACGCCCATTCGGCCCGCTGATCAGCTCGTGGCTCGCAGAGCCTTGGCCTAGGACGCGTCCGCTGGCGGCATCGAGCAGCAATGCTTTGGTGCCCTGGGTCCCGCAGTCGATACCGAGATACATGGAGTCGACCTCAGCGCGTTAGCAACAGATCGAGCGTTCCGCTGACACCTAGCGTTCTCAGCCTCAGAAGGTTGCGCTCGAACGCATCGCGAAACGCCGGGGAGCGGGGGATCTGGGCGCCAAAGATTTCTTCACGACTCAGCAACCGCTCGGCGACCCCCTCATCCTCCTCGACCAAAGCCTGGCAGAACTCGGCGCGTGGATCGGGAATGCTGTACCGGGTGCCGTTCTCGTCGACGCCTTTGAGGTACATCGCCCAGGCAGCGACGACCAGTGCAGCGCGGTCCAATTCTGCATTGTCAGCGATCAGCCGGTTGATGGTCGGCACAGTGAACTTGGGAAACTTCGATGAGCCGTCGGAGCAGACCCGCTCCAGTTGGTCGGCAATGGCGCAGTTCGAGAACCGCTCGATCAGGGTCTGCTTGTACTGGGTGAGGTCGATGCCCGGCACCGCCGCCAGCTGCGGCGTGACGTCTAGGTCCATGTAGCGACGGATGTACTCGACGAACAATGGGTCGGCCATGGTTTCGTGGACGAAGCGATAGCCGCGCAAGAAGCCGAGGTAGGTCAGCGCCAAGTGGCTGCCATTGAGCAGCTTGATCTTCATTTCCTCGTAGGGCGAGACATCGTCGGTGAACTGCACGCCCACCTTTTCCCAGGCGGGGCGCCCGGCCGCGAACCGGTCTTCCAGCACCCACTGGACGAACGGCTCGCAAACCACCGGCCAGGCATCGTCGACGCCATGTTGCTGTTTCAGGTCCTGGCGGTGGGCAGCGCTGGTCATCGGGGTGATGCGATCGACCATGGCGTTGGGAAAGCTGACGTTCTGCTCGATCCAGCCGGCCAGCTCCGCGTCGACCAGACGGGCAAAGGCCAGCGTCGCCTTTCGGGTGACATCGCCGTTGTGCGGCAGGTTATCGCACGACATGACGGTAAACGGCCCGGTGCCATCGCCACGGCGCCGAGCGAGCGCGGCGCAAAGCAGACCGAACACGCTGATCGGCGAGCGTGGGTTGTTCAGGTCGTGCTGAATGTGCGGCAGTGTGGCGTTGAACTCGCCGGTGCTGTCGTCCATGCAGTAGCCGCCCTCGGTGATGGTCAGCGAAACGATGCGGATCGCCGGATCAGCGAGCCTGGCGACCACCGCCTCGGAACCGTCCTGGCCAACCAGCAGCATGTCGCGAATGCTGCCGATCACGCGGACCTCGGTATCCGGGCGGTCGTCCAGCTCTACCAGCGTATAGAGGTAATCCTGCAAGGCGAGGGCGTCGCGCATGGATGTCTCATCGGCGCGCGTGCCGATGCCGCAGATGCCCCACTCGAGCCCTTCACCGGTGTTCATCAGCGCATCGGTGAAGGCCGCCTGGTGGGCGCGGTGAAAGCCACCGACGCCAATGTGGGCGATCCCTGTCGTGACCATGTTGCGGTCGTATGAGGGGCGGGCGATGTGCGCCGGCAGCTGCGGCAGGTTCTGTTGTTTCAACTTCATGTCGGGCCTCGCTGGGCGTGAAGATAGGAAAGCCGGGGGCATGATCGCTGCCTCGATGGGCAGCGATTCGCCAGCAGGCTGGCTCAAGCAGGCACGGCTGGTGTCAGGCGACCTGTTGCAGTGGTTGACCGACCGCCAGCCCCTTGCTGTCAAACAGGTGGCAATGGACTGCGTCCAGCGTCAGCGTCAACGACTCGCCATAGCGCGGGCTGAAGTCGCCGCGGATGCGCATGGTCAGCGGTTCACCGGTCTGGGTAATCACATGGCAGTAGGTATCGCTGCCCAGTCGCTCGCTGACATCGGCCTTGACGGTCAGCTGGCAATTGCCTTCTTCGCCGCGGTTGAGGTGTTCCGGGCGAATGCCCAGCGTGACTGGGTCGCCTGTTGCGAGTGCGCCGCCACCCAGCGGCAGGTACAGGCGGCCGCCGGCCTCCAGCTCGACTTCGCAGCCGGCCGCATCGGCCCGGCTGATCCGGCCTTTGAGAAAGCCCATCTTCGGCGTGCCGAGAAAGCCGGCGACGAATAGGTTGGCAGGGCTGTGGTAAAGCTCCATCGGCGAGCCGACCTGCTCGATGCGGCCGCCGTTGAGTACCACCACCTTGTCGGCCAGGGTCATGGCTTCGACCTGATCATGGGTCACGTAGATCATGGTCGCCTGCAGCTCCTGATGCAGTCGCGACAGTTCCAGGCGCATCTGCACGCGCAGCGCGGCGTCGAGGTTCGACAGCGGTTCGTCGAAGAGGAACACCTTGGGGTTGCGCACGATGGCGCGGCCAATGGCGACGCGCTGACGCTGGCCACCGGAGAGCTGCCGCGGTTTGCGTTCGAGCAAGGGCTCAAGCTCCAGGGTGCGCGCTGCCGCTTCGATCTTGCTTGCGACCTCCTTTTTGTCCGCCCCAGCCAAATCGAGCGCAAAGGACATGTTCTTGCGCACTGTCATGTGCGGATACAGCGCGTAGGTCTGGAACACCATGGCCAGGTCACGCTTGGCCGGGCTGAGGTCGGTGATGTCGCGGCCATCCAGTTCGATCTTGCCGTGGCTGACTTCCTCGAGCCCAGCGATCAGCCGCAGCAGCGTCGACTTGCCGCAACCGGACGGCCCGACAAAGACGACGAATTCGCGGTCGCGGATGTCCAGATCGATGCCCTTGATGATCTCGTTGCCATCGAAGCCTTTTTTCAGGTTGTGGATCTTCAGGTCTGCCATGTTCGAATCCTCTGTTGTTCTTGTGTGCCGGCGGCGGTTATTTCACGGCGCCGAACGACAGGCCGCGGACCAGCTGTTTCTGGCTGATCCAGCCGAAGATCAGAATGGGGGCGCAGGCGAGGGTGGATACGGCCGAAAGCTTGGCCCAGAACAGCCCTTCAGGACTGGAGTACGAGGCGATCAGCGCGGTCAGCGGGGCGGCATTGGAGGACGTGAGGTTCAATGACCAGAACGCCTCGTTCCAACACAGGATCAGTGACAGCAGCATGGTCGAGGCGAGGCCGCCCTTGCTGATCGGAAGCAGCACCCGAACCATTTCCTGCATCAGGGTTGCGCCGTCCATTCGCGCCGCTTCGAGGATGTCGCGGGGGATGTCCTTGAAGTAGGTGTAGATCATCCAGACCAGGATCGGCAGGTTGATCAGGGTGTAGATGACGATTAGCACCGTGCGGCTGTCGAGCAGGCCGAACTGCTTGGCCAACAGATAGATCGGTACCAGCACGCCGACTGGCGGCAGCATCTTGGTGGAAAGCATCCAGAGCAGCGTGCCCTTGGTCCGCTTGGTCTCGTAGAAGGCCATGGAGTAGGCCGCCGGAATGGCGATCAACATGCCCAGCGCGGTGGCGCCGAAGGAAATCGTCACCGAGTTCCAGGCGTACTTGAAGTAGCCGCTGCGGTCCTGGATGTGCAGGTAGTTTTCCAGCGTGGGCGTGAAGATGAACTGCGGCGGCGTGGCGAAGGCGTCGATCTCGGTCTTCAGGCTGGTCAGGATCATCCAGAAAATCGGGAAGAACAGCAGCAGCGCAATGGCCCAGGCGAACAGCCCGACCACCAGGGTGTTGAGGCGGCGACTTTGTTTGAGCGTCAGCATCGGTCTGTCCTCAGTATTTTTCGGTGAGATTCTTGCCGAGCATCCGCACCAGAATGATCGCCGCGATGTTGGCAATCACCACTGCAATCAGCCCGCCGGCCGAGGCCATGCCGACGTCGAATTGCAGCAGCGCCTGGGTGTAGATCAGGTAGGCGAGGTTGGTCGATGCGTAGCCCGGGCCACCGCTGGTGGTGGTGAAAATCTCGGCGAAGACGACAGCAGGAAGATGGTCTCGATCATCACCACCACGGCGATCGGGCGCGCCAGGTGGGGCAAGGTCAGGTGCCAGAAGATCGCGATCGGCCCGGCACCATCAAGGCGGGCCGCTTCCTTCTGTTCCTGGTCGAGCGACTGCATAGCGGTCATCAGGATCAGGATCGCGAAGGGCAACCATTGCCAGGACACGATGATGATGATTGAGAGCAGCGGATGCTGGGCCAGCCAGTCCACCGGCTGTGCACCGAAGAACTTCCAGACCGCGGCGAGGATGCCCGAGACCGGATGATAGATCAGGTTCTTCCAGACCAGCGCACTGACGGTCGGCATGATGAAGAACGGTGAGATCAGCATGACGCGGACGATGCCGCGACCTGCGAAATCCGCGGCCTCCAGCAATGCCGAGATCAGCACGCCGAGCACTACGCTGATCAGCAGCACGCTGCCGACCAGCAGCAGGGTATTGATCATGCCGGGCATAAAGCCGGCGTCGGTCAGGAAGTAGTGAAAGTTCTCCAGCCCGACGAAGCCGTTCTCACCGGGATAGAGGAGGTTGTAGCGAATCACCGAGAAATAGACGGTCATCGACAGCGGAACCAGCATCCACAGCAGCAACAGCGCAACGGACGGGCTGACGAGGAACCAGCTGGGGCCGAAGCGACGCGGCTTGCGGTCGCTCGACTCGCTTGTCGTATCGCTGGCAGCAACTTTGGGCAAGGCTGTGGTTGTGGTGGCCATGGACGTGCTCCGGCTGAAAGAAGGCCATAAGGGCTCGGGCGAGCCCTGTCCGGTATTCACCTTCCAAAGGAAAGGCGGGAAGCCTACTTGCGTTGCCTATTTTGGGTAGCCGGCGCGTTTCATTTCGCGGGTGGTGGACTGCTGAACGGCCGTGAGCATCTGCTCCACTGGCATTTGACCGGTGAGCGCGGCGGCAAACATCTTGCCGACCTGGGTGCCGATGGCCTGGAATTCGGGAATGGTCACCAGCTGGATGCCGATATAGGGCACAGGCTTGGCTGACGGCGAGGCGGGATCAGCCTGTTTCAGCGACTCCAGCGTGATCTTCGCGAACGGCGCGGCGGCCATGTATTCATCGCTGTAGGTGGACTCGCGAGTACCCGGCGGTACGTTAGCGACGCCGTCGGTCTCGGCAACCAGTTCGGCATAGTCTTGCGAGGTGGCCCAGGCTGCGAAGGTCTTGGCGGCTTCCTGCTTGTTCGAGCTAGCAGGAATGGCCAGCGCCCAAGAGTAAAGCCAGGCGGAGCCTTTATCGGTTGTTTGTTGAGGCGCGAAGGTGAAGCCGACTTTGTCCGCCACCTTGCTCTGCGACGTGTCAGTGACGAACGAGCCGGCGACGGTAGCATCGACCCACATGGCGCATTTGCCGCTGTTGAACAGCGCCAGGTTTTCGTTGAAGCCGTTGCTGGAAGCACCTGGCGGGCCGTACTTGCTCAGTAGATCCACGTAGAAGTTGGCCGCTTTGGTCCACTCGGGTCCGTTGAATTCTGGCTGCCATTTTTCATCGAACCAGCGCGCGCCGAAGGAATTGGCAACGGTGGTGACCAGTGCCATGTTCTCGCCCCAGCCGGCCTTTCCGCGCAGGCAGATGCCGTATTGCTCATCGCTGGGCTTGTGCAGCTTCTCAGCGAATTCGGCCATCTGCGTCCAGGTCGGATGCTCCGGCATCTCCAGCCCGGCCTGCTCGAACAGGTCCTTGCGGTAGTAGGTCATCGAGCTTTCCGCGTAGAACGGCAGCGCATAAAGAGTGCCATCGACCGACAGGCCCTCACGCACCGAGGGGAAGACGTCATCGAGGTTGTAGTCATCAGGGAGATTGGTCATGGGGGCCAACCAGCCTTTATCGCCCCAGAGTGAAGCCTCGTACATGCCGATGGTGAGTACGTCGAATTGACCGCCTTGGGTGGCGATGTCGGTGGTCAGGCGCTGGCGCAGGACATTTTCTTCGAGCACGACCCAGTTGAGGTCGATGTCGGGGTATTGCTCTTCGAAGGTCTTGGAAAGGCGCTGCATGCGGATCATGTCAGCGTTGTTGACGGTCGCAACGGTCAGCGTCTCGGCGACAGCCTGAGTCGCGCCGATCATTGCAAAACAGGTGGTTCCGATCAGCAACTTCGCAAATTTCATCGAGGGCTCCTCTTCCGCGGCCGGAGGGCGGAAGCACTTATTGTTTTTGTTGTGGCTCGCTTACTGCGGTACGAGCGGCTCGCGAGCATTACAACGCCGGGAGTGTCAAGCTCACAAAGCCCTGACTGCACATCGTCTGATACTTTTTTGCACCGTTACGGTTGAGCGATGAGGTTGATTGGGTACTTGCGCAAGCGCTCGCTTAGTAGGGACTAGCGCTCTGAAAGCTCGGGGAAAAGCGGCGCGACCGGCCTTTAGCCGTACATGACGGCGGGAAATCCTCAGGTGGCACGCAGCGACGAAGCGTATCAGCTGGCGAGGTTCTGCTCGGTCAACCGTTGCTCAACCAGACGGCGGTAGCAGGAGGGGGTCATGCCCTTGAGCTGCTGAAAGCGACGATTGAAATTGGACAGGTTATTGAAGCCTGACTCAAAGCAGACGTCGGTGACCGGCTTGTCGTTGTCCAGCAGCAGCTCGCAGGACTTGCTGATGCGCAGGCTGTTGACGAACTCGACATAACAGCGCCCAGTGGCGCGTTTGAAAAAGCGTGAAAAATAGGTGGGCTTCATGCCCAGGTGGCTCGCGACTTCTTCCAGCGGCAGTTCGCGCATGTAATTGTCGAAGATGTAGTTGACCGCCATGTTGGTGCGGTCGGCGTGGTGCTCATCTCCCAGCTGCGCCGAGGTGGCGCCGGAGAGCAGCTGGTAGTCATCGCAGCTGGCCAGTAGCTCCAGCATGATTAGGAAATAGCCGAGGCGGGTGGCGCCGCGGCTGCCGGCGACCCTATGCATCAGCCGGCTGGCCTCGGCAATGGTGTGCAGACAGCGGTATTCGATCCCGTAGCGTGAACGCTCGAGCATCGGCGTCAAACTGCGTAGTTCGGAAAACACGTTGTGGCCCGCTTCGAACAGTTCGTCGGTGAAATTGACGAGCATGTCGCGCTTGGCGACGACTTCGCCTTCTTCTACCTGGCTGATCCAGTTGTGCGGCAGGTGCGGGCCGGTGAGGAACAGGCTGTCCGGGCCAAAATTGCCGACATAGTCGCCGACAAACACCTTGCCGGCACTGGCCACGATCAGGTGCAGCTCGTATTCCTTGTGGTTGTGCCAGCGCACCAGCGGGCAGGGGAAGCCATGCTCCCGGTAGATCAGAGAGTTGCCGTGGTGATCGTCCATCAACTCATAGGATGGATCGCTGATCTTCAACGCTTTCATGCCCGGTTCCGTCGTCCTTATTCTTGTCCTCTTGGGGTTATAGACGTTCGCGCTGTTGTGGCCAACCTGTCAGACAATTTCGTATCGGTAGGGTAGATCCGGGCCGCGACGGGAGCAGGTGATCGCCGCAGCCTGGACAGCAAACGCCAGCAAGGCCTGTAGTTGATCACGCTGAATCTGCGCTAACGCTTGGGCGGTATCCAGCTGATGGTCATGCAGAAAGCTCAGCAGGGCGGCCTGAAAGGTATCGCCGGCGCCAACCGTATCGCGAACGGTCACCGGTTTTGCTGCCGCGTATAACGCGCCCTGGCGACGGCTGAACAGCTGCGCGCCTTCTCTGCCGCGGGTCAAGACGACCAGCTGGCAGCCTCCCTGTAACCAGCGCTGAGCGATGAGCTCTGGGGCTTCGCCGGGATAAAGCAGGGTCAGATCCTCATCGCTGACCTTGATCAGGTGAGCAAGTGCAGCGATTGCCTCGACACGTTCGCGCCAGCGGCCCAGGTCCGGCTCGACATTGAGGCGGATGTTAGGGTCCAGCGAGATCAAGCGGCGCTCGCTTTCGCGGCGGACCAGCGACAGCAAGGTGTCGGCAATCGGGGCGGTGACTATGGAGTAGGAGCCGACGTGAATGCCGCGGATCTCATCGCTGAGCGAGGCGAAATGCTCGTCGCGTGGGAGTCGATCGGCACAGCCTTCGCCGCGAAAGCTGTAGACGGGTGAGCCGTACGCTCCCAGAGCGACCATCGCCAGTGTGGTGGGTGCATCGAAGTCGATCAGATAGCGCGTATCGACTCCTTCGTCCTCAAGCACTTGCCGCAATTGCTGACCCAAGTGGTCTCGGGACATGCCAGTGAACAATGCTGATGACGTTCCCAGCCGGGAGAGGCCGACCGCCACGTTGAACGGTGAGCCGCCAGCCACCGCCTCCAGGGTCAAGCGATTGCGCTGAGCACCCGCCGGGGTTGTAAAGACGTCGAAAAGGGCTTCGCCACAAACCAGATACATGGTCGTTTCCGTTGATGGAAATCGTCTGAGCTTAGTCGCGCCCGTCGCGACGGAACAGTACGCCGCAGACTATCGGCTGATACGTTCTTGCACTGACTTAAACGGCCCTCAATACACCCATACCTCAACACGGCGGTTCTTTACGCGACCGCTATTCGTATTCGAGGCTACTGGAAGTTCGTCGCCTAAGCCGTTGATTTCTCTAACGAGTATTCCGCCCCGGGCGAGCTCTCTACGAACCGCCATGGCGCGAAGTTTGGAGAGCAAAGCGGTACGCGCTGGGTCGCCCCGAGCGTCCCCGAATCCAACCAGGACCGCCGCGCTCATCGTTTTGTCGGTGCCCTGCAGGTACTCGATCAACCGTTCGACGTCACGCTGCGCCTTGTTGTCCAAGCGCGCGCTACCTTCGTCGAAGCGGAAGTTAACCGTCAGACGCTGCGCCTGGCTGGCGAGGTCTTGGTACGGCTGCGGCATGCCTGGCGATGGAGAGAGGGTGATCGCATTGATGGCTTGCCCGATGTAGCCCGACTGGGCGACGATGGCTTGGCCAGCAGCACTGTGCACGAAGCCTAGAAAGGTTCGGGTCCACTCCGACTGCTGCGCCGGGTTCGCATAGAAAAACAACCGCCGCGACAATGGATAATCCTCGGTCGCCACCAGCGCTGTGCTGGGTAGCATGGGTTGTGAGTCGCCGTCTGCTATTGCCAGTGCGCGGGCTTTACCCACCGATGCGAGGCCGACAAAACCGATCGCGCCGGGGCGGTCACTGACGATCTGTGAGAGTTGGTCGTTGGATTCATAGCGGGCGGCATTGGCGGCCAATGTCTTCCCCTGCGCTCCGAGCACCAGCTCCTTGAAGGTGTCGAAGGTGCCAGACTGGTCATCCCGCGCGTGCAGCTCCACAGGTATGTCTTTGCCACCGAGCGCTTTCCAGTTGCGGATTTCACCGGCAAACAGGTTGGCGACCTGCTCAACGCTGAGTGAGGAGATTGGGTTGTCGGGGTTTACGATGATTGCCAGTCCGTCGATCGCAATCACCTGCTCGGCTGCTGCGCTGCGCAAGTCGCCGAGGGCGGAGAGACTTGCATACTCGCTGTCCTTGATGGGGCGCGAAGCAGCCGCGAGATCGGAGGAGCCGTCTTTAAGCCCGGCGAAACCGGTGCCTGTGCCGTGTGCTGCAACGAGGGCATGAACCGCTCGGCCGGAGCTGTCGATGGCACTGATGCGCTGTTCGTTCTCCTTGCCGGCCGGGCTGATTCGCACCGAACTCAGGCCCTGCGCTTCGAAGAGGCCGGCCAGCAGCATCGGTGCGAGCTTCGCACCGACCGTATTAGATCCCTGTATGCGCAGCACTGGGCTGTTGGCTACGGGCGCAGCCAAGGGCTCGCCTAGCGCGAGCGGGCTGGCGCAAAGCAGGCCGACGACCCACAGGCGCAGCGCCCGTTTCCTCTTGGTGGTGACGGACGCTGAAGCTGGCATGCGACGACTCTCCCTTTCAAAGAAGCGGGGGAGATTAAGACGCTTTGCTTACCGTTATGTGACAGCTGGCTGCGATGCGTCGAAGATGTTGATCAGCTCGCAAAAATGCGTTCTGCACTCGCCACGCCGCGGCATCGCATGCGCAGTTATTCGCCCAGCTCGATCCACACCGGGCAATGGTCCGACGGCTTTTCCATGCTGCGGATGTCATAGTCGACGCCGCAATCCGTGACGCGCTCGTGCAGGCCTGCGGTGGTCAGGATCAGGTCAATGCGCAGCCCACGGCGTGGGTCGTCTTCGAAGCCGCGGCTGCGGTAGTCGAACCAGCTGAAGCGATCAACCACTTCAGGATTGAGCGTGCGAAAGCTGTCCTGCAGACCCCAGTTCTTCAAGCGAGTCAGCCACTCGCGTTCCTCCGGCAGAAAGCTGCACTTACCCGTGCGCAGCCAGCGTTTAGCGTTTACCTCGCCAATGCCGATGTCGCAATCTTCGGGTGAGATGTTGAAGTCGCCCATCACGGCTACGGATTGCTCGGGGGTAAAGCGTTCCTCCAGAAGCGCCTGGAGATCAGCATAGAACTTGGTCTTGGCCGGAAACTTTGTTGGGTGGATGCGGCTTTCACCCTGCGGGAAGTAGCCATTCATCACGGTAACCGGCTCGCCATTGCCGTCTGCGAACCGACCCCAGATGAAGCGCTTCTGCGATTCCTCGCCATCACCCGGGAAGCCCTTGCGGATTTCCAGCGGGGCCTGTCGCGATAGCAGCGCGACGCCGTAATGACCTTTCTGGCCATGAAAATGGACGTGATAACCAAGTGCCTCTATCTCGGCCTGTGGGAACTGTTCGTCAGACACCTTGGTTTCCTGCAAGCCGATCACGTCAGGCTGATGCTTCTCGATGATTGCGGAAAGTTGATGAGGTCTGGCTCTTAAGCCATTGATATTGAAAGAAACAAGCTTCATCGACTGTGGCTCCGGCAAAACCGCGATTCTACTGGCTATGGCGGCGCCGCGGCGAGCCGTAATCATCCACCCCGGTTCTCCCGCGGCAAGATTCCGATGCGGCTGCTAACGTGAAATCAGCCCAGTGACATAACAAGAGAACCGCCATGCCGATGACTGCAGAAGTACGAATGCTCGACAGTGGTTACGCCAGGGAAATCCGCTCGCTTCTGTATAACGCCTACCGACACGAACCGACCTTCGCTTATTTGTTCGAGGCTGATCGCCCCGGCTACGAGCAGCGTGTCCGCGCAACCGTGCGCGAGCTGGTCAATCAGCACTTGCTGCAGGACCAACCAGCGTTGGGGTTGTTGCTCGAAGACCGGTTGATTGCTGCCGCGCTGATCGCGCCACCACAGCGTCGACTGGACATCACCGAAAGTTGGGCTTGGCGAATGCGCATGCTGCTTACTGCTGGCTTCCGCTGCACACGGCGCTACCTTGATTACCACGCCGCGGTGCTGGGTTGTCTGCCGCCGGGGGCTTTCCATGTGTTGCCGCTGATGGCGGTCCATCCCAAGTGCCAGGGGCAACACTATGGCGAGCAGCTGCTTGAAGCATTGCATAACTGGTGTGCCGCGGACGCCGCATCGGAGGGCCTGGTGATCGACACCGGCAACTCACGCTACCTCAACTTCTACGCACGTCAGGGTTACAAAGACATCGGCCAGGTAGCCATCGGTCCGGTGGTCGAGCACGTTTTTTTCCATCCGGCGCCGCGGCAAGTCGAGGCATCCAGCGGTTAGAACGAATTTTGCGCAGGGGCGACAGTCGTACTGATGTTGTCCAAAGAAGTGTTCCCATGCTTTTGCCTAACGCTGTATATGCCGTGCTACACGCATCGACACTCCGCCAAAGCCTAGTGCGCAGCGTGCTAGCATCCATGGCCATGCCTATCCGTATCCTTCGCCGTATCGTTCCGGCGGGCCTCTTCTTGTGCTGTGCATCTGCGCTGGACGCAGCTGAGCTCGACGTCAAGGTCACGCCATCAAACAGTGCGCTGCGTGAAAACGTCGAGAACTACATCGGCGAACTGGGCGATCGCAACGAAGAAGAATTGCTGCGTTACAGTCGCATTGCCCAGGAGCAGGCGAACAAAGCGCTGCAGGCGTTGGGCTATTACCACGCTGTTATCGAAACCAGGGTCACCGGAGGCGAAACTCCCCGGCTGGCGCTGCGAATCAAGCCCGGCGAGCCAGTTCGTCTGCGCGACATCACATTGCAGGTCAACGGGCCCGCTGCCGCACTGCAGGCGTTTCGGGTGCCGCGCAACACCTTGAAGCCAGGCGCCGTGCTCAATCACGGGCAGTACGAAGCGGTCAAACAACGGATTCTCAATCAGGCCTCGCGCTATGGTTTTTTTGATGGCCGCTTCGAGCGTCAACGGCTGGCGATCAACCCCGACACCAATGCCGCCGACGTCGAACTGGTGTTCAACAGCGGGCCACGCTACTTGCTCGGGGATGTGGGTTTTGAAGGAGACTCGCCTTTTGATCCGGACTTGCTGGAGCGCATGGTGCCGTTCGATCCCGGCACGCCGTATGACTCGGAATTGATTGCCGAACTCAACCAGGCGATGCAGTCCAGCGGCTACTTCGAAGGCGTCCGGGTCGATGCCAACCCGGCTAACGCCGATCAGCAACGCATTCCCGTTGCGGTGCAATTGACCACGCGAGAGCCGCGCACGCTCGGGCTTGGTTTGGGCTACTCGACGGATGTCGGACCACGGATACGTTTCGACTTCACCCGCCATTGGGTCAACCCGCAGGGCCACAGCTACGGCATAGAGTCCGAGTTGTCGGCGCCGCGGCAGAATGTCGGTCTGTTCTATGACGTACCGCTGGACCCACCGTTGACGGACAAACTGCGCTATGCAGCCGGCTATCAGTACGAAGAACTGAGTGATAAAGACAGCCTGAGTCGCCTGCTGACGGTTGGCCCCGAGTGGCATCGCCGGCTGCCCAACGGCTGGCAGCGCGTCTGGGCGTTGAAGTGGCGTCATGAGCAGTACGAGCTGGGCGATGATTCGGGGGTCAGCACCTTGTTGATGCCGGGCGTGTCTTACAGCTTTCTGCGCAGCGACAACCGTCTCGATCCCAGTCATGGCTATCGCTTGAGGTTCGAACTGGGGGCGGCGAAGGAGGGCGTGTTCTCGGACGCTGATCTGATCCATGCCAACGCGACGGTCAAGGGACTCACCACGCTGGGTGCTCGACATCGTTTTCTTGGGCGGGTGGAAGTGGGCGGTAACTGGACCGACGAATACACCAACGTGCCGCCATCGCTGCGCTATTTTGCCGGTGGTGATCAAAGCGTGCGCGGTTACGACTACCAGAGCCTGTCGCCGACCAATTCCGATGGCGACCGGATCGGCGGGCGTTATCAGCTCGCGGTCAGCGCTGAGTACCAGTATTCAGTGACTGAGAAATGGCGACTGGCGACCTTTGTAGACCAGGGCAATTCGTTCAACTCGCTGGAGTTGCCGAGTCTCAAGAGCAGCGTGGGCGTCGGAGTTCGATGGGTTTCGCCGGTTGGGCCGATTCGCGTTGACCTGGCACATCCGCTGGATGGCGAGGGCGGAGTTCGCCTGCACTTTTCCATGGGGCCGGAGCTTTGAGGCGTAGCGTGAAAATCGTCAGCGGGATGCTGTTGGCCATACTGGCGCTGCTGCTGGTGGTTGTTTTGGCGGTCTTACTGGTGCTCGGCACGAACGCGGGGAGCCGTTGGACGCTGAGTAAAGTGCCCGGACTGCAGCTTGAGGCGTTTACGGGGCGCCTCGGTGGTCGCTGGCAGGCGGATCGTCTGGTCTGGGAGCAGGACGGTCGCCGGGTCGAAGTGGCTTCGCCGCGCATGAACTGGGCGCCTAGTTGTTTGTTGCGCAAGACCCTTTGTATCGACGAGCTGGTCACCGGCGATATCGATCTCACATTTCCTCCAGCTCCGGAGGATGAAGCAACAAGCGAACCCTTCAGTCTCCCGGATCTCGATCTACCATTCGAGCTCCGTCTTGACCGCGTCGATATCGGCGCGATCAACCTCAACGGCGTTCAACAGATGCAGGGCGCGGAGTTGCAGGCGGACTGGGACGAACAGGGCCTGGTCATTCGAGCGCTGGAGGTTCGCCGTGAAGACGTTGTTCTTGAAGTCTCGGGCCGGCTGCAGACCAGAGCCGACTGGCCGTTGGTGCTGAGCGGTAGCGCGGCGATTCGCTCGCCGAATGAGCAGCCCTGGGCAGTGAAGTTCGAAGCCGACGGCGAGCTGCGTGAACATCTCATGGTCGACGTGCAAAGCCAGGGCTATCTGCAGGCCAAGCTCAGCGGATGGGTGAGACCCTTGGAGCCGGAGCTGCCGGCGAATCTACTGCTGGCGGTGGAGCGTTTCAAGGCGACCCCTGAGTTGCCCGACGCCTTGCGTCTCGAGGCGCTGGAGCTGACCGTCAAAGGTGACATGGAACAGGGCTATCGCCTGGTGGGTGATGGAAGCCTGCAGGGCGAGGGCGGGGCGGTGGATCTCGCGCTCAAGGCATTGGTCGACTTGGCCCATGCCGATATCGAAACCCTCACATTGGCTGCCGGCGAGCAGCAATACATTGATCTGGACGGCCGGATCGATTGGCAAGACGGTTTGGCTGCCGAGGCGCAGCTGGCCTGGCGTAACTTCCCCTGGCGCCGGCTCTATCCCGACGTCGAGGAGCCTCCCGTGACATTGCGAACCCTCGACGCGCAGATCCAGTACGACGAGGGCAGTTACCTGGGCAATTTCAACGCGGCGCTGACCGGTCCCTCCGGTGACTTCATGTTGCAAAGCCCGGTCAGCGGTGACCTTGAGGTCGTTCATTTGCCGCAGCTGCAACTGCAGGCCGGACAGGGCAGGGCTGAAGGAAATCTCAGCGTCGGGTTCGCTGACGGAGTCGATTGGACGACGCGACTCGAGCTGAGCGAACTCGATCCGTCTTACTGGGTCGCAGAGCTGCCGGGAACCATCGGCGGCACGCTGACTAGTAGCGGCGCCTTGCGAGAGGAAAACCTGCAAGCCGACGCCGCCCTCGATTTGAATGGCACGTTGCGCAAGCAGCCGCTCAGGCTTCAATTGCAGGCGAGCGGTGAGAACACGAGCTGGAGCGTGCCGGCGGTCGATTTGCGCCTGGGCGACAACCGCATCCAGGGCAACGGCCGCTGGGCCGAGACGCTTGAGGCGAACCTGGCCATTGATCTATCACGCCTGGGCCAGCTCTGGCCTGATTTGAGCGGCAGAATGACCGGCAAGCTTGACCTGTCGGGCACGCCAGACGCACCTCAGGGAAAGCTTGCGTTGAGCAGCACCGGGGTAGCGTTTCAGGACAGTCGAGTTGATCAACTGCAAGTGGCCGCGAGCCTGTCCGAGGGCGAGCGGGGCCAGCTTAGCCTCGACGCGAAAGGCTTACAGGCTGGAGCGACTGATATCGGCGAGTTGCAGCTGAGCGCCGAAGGCACGCCAACAGCGCATCAGGCCAGACTGCAGCTACAGGGCTCCTTGCTCGACCTGTCGCTGGCGTTGACCGGTGGACTTGTAGGCGGTGATTGGCGGGGTCTGTTGACGAAAGCCGAGCTGGATGCTCAGGGACAGCAATGGGCACTGCGCGATCCCGCGTCGCTGCAGCGATTGGAGAGCGGCAAGATTACCTTCGGGGCACACTGCTGGGCCTCGGGCCGGGCCACGCTGTGCGCCGACGACCAGCGACTGCAACCTGACCCGCAGTTGCGCTATCGCCTGCGCGACTTCCCGCTTGAGTCGCTCGCCGAATACCTGCCGGAGAATTTGCTCTGGCAAGGAGAAGTCAACGCTGATCTTGCACTGGACCTGCCAAAATCAGGCCCAAGCGGGACCATCCGTGTGGACGCCGGGCCAGGCGTTTTGCGTATGCGGGATGGCGAGCAGTGGCTGGATTTCCCCTATCAGACCTTGTCACTGAACAGCCAGCTGGCCCCGAAACAGGTCGACAGCAGGTTGAGCTTCGAGGGCGGGGATCTCGGCGATCTGGATGTTCGACTCCAGGTGGACCCTAGCGGCGAGGTCAAGCCGATCTCTGGCAATTTCGAGCTAAACAATTTCGATCTTTCCGTCATCCGGCCTTTCGTTGCCCAGGTCGAGCGACTCGACGGTCAACTGAATGGCAATGGTCAGATTTCGGGCACGCTGCAGAAACCACAGCTCGAAGGAGTGCTAAAGCTCACCGGGGGCGAGATTGCCGGTGCGGAGTTGCCGGTTAGTTTCGAGCAGCTGCAGGTGACTGCTGTCATCGATGGTGAACGGGTCCGTGTCGAGGGTGACTGGCGCAGCGGCGAGCAGGGCCAGGGACAGATTGCGGGAACAATCGATTGGGCGCAGGCGCTAGACCTCGATCTGCGTATCAATGGCAGCCAATTGCCTGTGATCGTCGAGCCCTATGCTGAGCTCGAAATTGCGCCCGATCTACGCATTCGGTTGGCTGATGAGCAGCTGGCCGTCAGCGGCAAGCTGCGCGTGCCGCGTGGGGAAATCACGGTGCGAGAGCTGCCACCCTCGACGGTCAAGATATCCGAGGATGCGGTCATTGTCGGCGCCGAAGCGGAAGAGACGAAGCCGCCCTTGGCGATTCGCATGGACGTGGATGTTGAGGTCGGACAGGACAGGCTGCGCTTTTCCGGCTTTGGTCTTACGGCAGATCTTGCCGGTTACCTGCACATCGGCGATGACTTCGATGCGCGCGGGGAGCTTAGCCTGAACAAAGGGCGTTACCGTGCTTATGGGCAACGCCTGACGATCCGTCGCGCCCGGTTGCTGTTCACGGGTGTGCTGTCGCAACCCTATCTGGATATCGAAGCCATTCGACGTATCGAGGATGAAAACGTGATCGCGGGCCTGCGTATCACAGGAAGCGCCGAGCAGCCGCGCGTCGATGTGTTCGCCGAGCCTGCCATGAGCCAGGAGCAGGCACTGTCTTACCTTGTGCTTGGGCGGCCCCTTGGTGCCGAGACCGGAGACAGCAATCTCTTGGCTCAGGCAGCGCTTGGGCTCGGCCTGGCGGGCAGCGCATCGATTACCGGCAACGTCGCGCAACGCCTCGGCATCGAGGACTTTCAGCTGGACACTGAGGGTAGCGGTACAGACACCAGCGTGGTGGCGAGCGGGAAGCTGACCGATCGGTTGACGTTACGTTACGGCGTTGGGGTATTCGAGCCTGCCAATACGGTCGCGTTGCGCTATCAGCTGACCAAGCGAATTTTCCTTGAGGCGGCCAGCGGGCTCGCCAGCTCGCTGGACGTGTTCTACAGACGCGATTTCTGACGACTGCTAAACCAAAAACTCTCGTTTATCGACTGGCTTTGGCGCTGCTCTGGGCTACGCTGACAGGCTTCCGTATGCGGCAATCTGCCGTGGCTTCAGAGGTTGACCAGTCGGTCGCTCGTTTGCACTCAGCATCCGCTTTGGATCACGCACAAAGCGTGTGGCGCCAAGTACAGAATGTGGTGGTAGGATCGCGCGGTCGCTCCTTGCATGGCGGCTGATGCAAGGCTCTAGCACGAGTCTTGCAGGTGACGGTAATGCTCCGGACATTGAAGTCGGGGTATTACCGGGTCGTTCGGGCAGCAGTTGAACTGGTGTACTCAAACTCGCCGTTTCATTGTTCGTGCCGGCTCGGCCCGTTCAGGCAAGGATGTCTAACATAATCAATAAGGGTGCCTTGAATGGAATTCCTGCAAAACCTGGTCAATAGCGTCAACGGTCTCGTCTGGGGACCGCCCATGCTGGTACTGATCCTCGGTACTGGTTTCTTTCTTATGGTCATGCTCAAGTTCATGCCATTGGCGCGTATCGGTACGGGCTTTGCGCTGATCTGGCGCGGACGTGCCAAGGGCGATGATGAAACAGGTGAGATCAGCCCGTTTCAGGCGTTGATGACCTGCCTGGCCGCTACCGTGGGTACCGGTAACATCGCCGGTGTCGCCACGGCGATCTTTCTCGGCGGTCCGGGTGCGCTGTTCTGGATGTGGTGCACGGCGTTGGTGGGAATGGCGACCAAGTACTGCGAGGTGGTGCTGGCAGTGCATTACCGCGAGAAGGATGATCGTGGCGAGCACGTCGGCGGACCGATGTATGCGATCAAGAATGGCTTGCACAAGCGCTGGCTTTGGCTGGGTGGCGCCTTTGCCATCTTCGGCGGGCTGGCTGGGTTCGGCATCGGCAACATGGTCCAGGTCAACAGCATGGCGCTGGCGCTGGAGTCGACCTTCTCGGTACCGCTGTGGGTGACCGGTCTGGTCACCATGCTGTTCGTGGGGCTGGTCATTCTCGGCGGCATCAAGCGTATCGGTGCAGTGGCTGCTGCCCTGGTGCCGTTCATGTGCGTTGCGTACGTCATTGCCGGCATCGTTGTGCTGGTGGTGCACGCCGCTGAGCTTCCTGCGGCCTTCGAGCTGATCTTCACCCATGCCTTCTCGCCGATCGCGGCCACTGGCGGCTTTGCCGGCGCGGCGGTGATGGCCGCAATTCGCTTCGGTGTGGCGCGTGGCATCTTTTCCAACGAGGCGGGGCTGGGCACGGCCGGTATCGCACAAGCTGCCGGTACGACCAACAGCTCGGTTCGCTCCGGGCTGATCGGCATGATGGGTACCTTTATCGATACCATCATCATCTGCTCAATCACTGGCCTGGCGATCATCTGCTCGGGTGTCTGGACGGGTGGCGAAAGCGGTGCGGCGCTGTCCGCTGCTGCCTTCGAATCGGCCATGCCCGGCGTGGGTGCAGCGCTGCTGACGATCGCACTGGTCGTGTTCGCTTTCACCACAATCCTTGGCTGGAGTTACTTCGGCGAGAAATGCTGGGAATTTCTGGTCGGCACCAAGGCGATCTGGCCGTTCCGTATCATTTGGGTCCTGGCTGTGCCGTTCGGTGCAATCGCCCAGCTCGATTTCGCCTGGCTGTTGGCAGACACGCTGAATGGTCTGATGGCAATTCCCAACCTCGTTGCTCTGCTGCTGCTAAGCCCTGTGGTGGTCAAATTGACCAAGGAATACTTCGCCCGCACCCACGCAGCCTGATAACCCGGGCCGTTGCTACACGCACGGCCCATGACTGAGAGGAATTAGACATGACTGAAGTAACCCTGAAAGGCAATCCGATTCAGGTTGCCGGCAACTTTCCGCAAGTCGGTCAGAAGGCCGCGCCGTTCAGCCTGGTAGGCGGTGATCTATCGGATGTGACGCTTGCTAGCTTCGCGGGCAAGCGCAAGATCCTGAACATCTTTCCAAGCATCGATACGCCAACCTGTGCGACCTCGGTGCGCAAGTTCAATGCGCAGGCCAACGAACTGGCCAATACCGTGGTGCTTTGCATCTCTGCTGACCTACCCTTTGCGCAGAAGCGTTTTTGCGGTGCTGAGGGGCTAGAGAATGTCATCAATCTCTCGACCATGCGCGGACGCGAGTTTCTCGAGCAGTACGGCGTTCTGGTTGCAACCGGCCCACTAGCCGGTGTGTCAGCTCGTGCTGTCGTTGTACTGGACCAGCACGATCAGGTGCTTCACAGCGAGTTGGTCGCTGAGATCGGTAGCGAGCCGAACTACGACAAGGCGATAGCGGCGCTTAACTAAGCTTTGTCGATAGGGAGCGGTGCAACGCCGCTTCCTTTTATCCCGGATATTGGCGACAAAAAAACAGCCGAGTCGCCCCTCTCTTTTGCCTTTAATCAATTGGCTCAATCGGTCTGCTGACGCTTAGCTTTCAGGTAGCTGGCTTTGCTAACGCAACCGTGTTTCGCCATACCGACAGGCCTGATTTACTGCGCCGTAAAATCTTTTTCTGTCGTTGCGGTCAGAGCATCGTTGCCTACTGAATGGATTCGCTTATGTCTACCTCGCAGATTAAGAAAAAGATCGGTGTATCCGGCACAGGGATGATCGCCCACTGCTTTATTCGGCTGATCAAGCAGCATTATCAGGATATTGAAATCTCGCGAGTCCTGACCCGTCGCCCGTTGAACTCTTTTACTGATTTTCCCCTGCCTGAGCGACTCACCAATTCTATTGACCATCTGATTGATGGTGCAGACCTGATCGTGGAATGCAGCGGCGATGTATTTCACGGCACCGAGGTCATTGAGCGTGCCTTCGAAGCTGGTCTGCCGGTGGTGACGATCAACGCTGAGCTGCAGGTCACCACCGGGTCATACCTGGCTGCAAAAGGCTTCATCACCGAGGCCGAGGGCGACCAGCCGGGTTCATTGGCGGCCCTTCATGAAGAAGCCTTGATGATGGGCTTCAAGCCGTTGGTCTACGGCAATATGAAGGGCTATCTGAACCACAACCCTTCGGTCGAAGACATGAGGTACTGGGCAAAACGCCAAGGCATAAGCGTAGACCAGACCACTTCATTCACGGACGGCACCAAGGTGCAGATCGAACAGGCCATTGTCGGCAATGGCCTCGGCGCGACCATTACAAAACAAGGCTTGGAAGGCCTGGGTTCGACCAATCTGACTGAGTCGGGCAACCTGCTTGGCATGATGGCCGAACGGTTAGGGCAACCCTTCGTCGATTACGTGATTCCTTCCGGATATCCCGCGGGTGGAGTGTTTCTGGTCTGCCGCCACGACGACGACCAGCGTGCCGCTATAGAGTATTTCAAGCTTGGCCCTGGCCCTTATTACACGCTGGTACGCCCGTTCCATCTCTGCTCGCTCGAAGTCGGCAAAACCGTGCGGCGAGTGCTCGGTGGTGGTGATGTACTGTTGAACAACTCCACCGCACCAACCCTCGGCGTGGGGGCTATTGCCAAGCGAGCCATGCGACCAGGTGAGTTGATCGAGCGGGGCATTGGTGGTTTCCAGTTTCGCGGCGAAGCACTGAAGCTCGACCAGCATCCGGATCACGTCCCCATTGGCTTGCTGCGCAAGACGGCCCTGCGGCGCGCGGTCGAACCGGGTCAGCTTATCACCTTCGATGACATCGATATTCTGCCCAGCCGTGCGCTAGATATTGTCATGCAACAGCGTGCTGCGACTGCGGCAAAGCTCCTGCAGAAGCCCTCGGCGGACCATGAGCGGTCAGAATTGGCGGCGATCGGCGGTTGACGCTTATAAGGGTTGTGCCGGTGAAGTGTTTCGCTCCCGCGTTCGGTGCTCAAACATGCTTGAAAGCAGGAGATCTCGATGATCGGGATCGCCTGCTTCGAGGGCCTACTCGAACTCTCTATATGCCTGATCGGGGCAGGCCCGCTGAGCTAGACCGCATAGCCCAGTATCCGAGGCAGCCACAGCGCGATTTTAGGAAAAACGGCCACCAGAACCAGCGCGCTGCCCATCACCAGAACGAATAGCATGGCCCAGCCGACCGTTTGCTCCAGGCGGATCTTGGCAACCTCGGCGGTGACTAGCAGGTTTATCGCTACCGGAGGGGTGAACTGGCCAATCGCTATGTTCATCGCCAGTAGGATGCCGAACCACACCGGATTCCAACCGAAGTGTTGCATCACGGGAATCAGGATCGGCATCAGGATCAGATAGATGGAAATCGCATCCAGCAGCATCCCGGCCAGCAGCACTGCGATCATCACCAGGATCAGCAGCACCGCACTGTTGTCAGACAGCGAAATCAGCCATTCGGCCAGATGGCGGAAAGTACCCAGCATGGTGCCGGCCCAGGCAAATATTCCGGCCAGCGCGATGATCAGCATCACTACGCCGGAAATCACTGCTGCCTCGCCGCAGAGCCGCCACAGGTTCCTCCAGTCCAGTTCGCGTGTAACGAACAAGCCAATGACCACTCCATAGGTCACGCCGGCCACTGCGGCTTCGGTGGGTGTGAACAGGCCGCTGCGCAAGCCGCCTAGAATCAATACGGGGGCGAAGAGTGCCGGCAATGCTTGACGAAAGCTTTCACCAATCGGCGGGCGCTCAGCACCTTCCGGGTTCTCCCAGCCGTAGCGGCGCGCCAACAGCCAGGCCGGTAGCAGCAACACGAGGCCTGCAATGATTCCCGGGAAAAGGCCGGCTGCAAACAGCGCTCGTAGGTCGACGCCAGGGACCACGATGGAATAAAGAATCAGCGCAATGGACGGCGGGATCAGAATCGCTGTCGAGGCGGACGCGGCTATCAGCGTTGCCGAGAATGGCTTGGGATAGCCGGCGCGAGTCATGCTCGGCAGCATCACCATGGCAACCGCGGCTGCATCGGCCGGGCCGGAGCCGCTCATACCGCCCATGATCAGGCAGACCAGGATTGCGACCATCGCCAGACCGCCATGGCGTGGACCGATCAAGGCCTGAGCGAAGCGCACCAGACGCAGCGCGACGCCAGATTTTTCGAATACCAGGCCGGTAAGGATGAACAGCGGAATCGCTATCAGGGGGTATTTGGCAACGCCGTTGTAGGTGTTGGTACCAAGCGTCGCAAGCATGTCCGGTGAAAGGCCTGCCATGATGCCAATGGCGCCGGAGAGCGCCAGGGAAAATGCAACCGGTACGCCAATCAACATCAGCAGCAGGAAACTGGCAAGCATCCAGAGGTCAGGGCTCATCGGTGAGCCTCCCGCGCAATCGATCGATCGTCATTTGGGTCAAGCGCACGACCATCAACAGCGCCAGCAGTGGCAGCCAGACCACGTACCACCAGTTCGGCAGCCCGAGACCAGGAGATTCGGATTCCCACTGGTATTCCTCCAGCGCGAACTGTCCGCCGTACCAGAGCACCATACCGAGCACCGATGCGCAGGCCAGCCACTGCAACAAGATCAGCGGAGTACGCAGTCGCGGAAACATTCGCTCAGCAAAACCGATGCGGATGTGGCGGTTGCTGCGCATGGCCACCGACGCACCGGCGAAGGTGAGAATCACAAGGAGAAAAACGGAGATTTCTTCGGTAAAGGCGAAGGAGGCATCGGTGAAGTAGCGCACCACCACATTGCCCAGGCTGATCAGGCCGATGACCACCAGCGCCAGGGTAGCCAGCACGCGCTCAAGGCGCGCGTCCTGTCGATTATTCATGAATTTCCTCGACGCCCGGCAGCATCATGCCGCCGGGCTGAACGGTTTTTACTTTGCCACGGCGGTGCGGGCTGCTTCGACCAGGTCGGCACCGATCTTCGACGTCCACTTATCCTGCACGCTGCGAGTCGCGTCAGCGAACGCCTGTTGCTCGGCCTCGCTCAGCTCGGTTACCTCGACGCCGCGTGCGCGAATGTCTTCCAGGCGCTTGGCCTCGCTGTTGCGCGACAATTCGATTTCCCATTTACCGGCGTCTATCGCGGCCTGACGCAGCAGTTCGCGGTCGGCTTCTGGCAGCTCCTTCCAGACACGCTGGTTGACCGCGAAGATCAATGGGTCGGCCATGTAATGCCAGAGCGTCAGATATTTCTGCCCGACCTGATCGACCCGCGCCACGTCGAACACGGATAACGGATTCTCCTGCCCATCAACCGCGCCGGTGGTCAATGCGGGTTTGGCGTCCGCCCAGCTCATCTGGGTCGGATTGGCGCCCAGTGCGGTGAAGGTGTCTTGGAAGAGGGGTGAACCCACTACACGGATCTTCAGGCCTTTCAAGTCGGCGGGCGTCTTCACGGGCTTGACCGAGTTGGATAGCTCCCGGAAACCGTTCTCACCCCAGGCCAGCGGAACGATGCCGCGTTTCTCGATGGCGGCGAATGCTTGCTCGCCGGCGTTCCCCTGCGTGATGGCGTCGAGGTCGGCGCTGTCTGCCATCAGGAAGGGTAAGGAGAAGAGGTTGAGCTCCGGAACTTGTGGCGACCAGTTGATGGTCGATCCGACAGCCATGTCGATCAATCCGGAACGCATCGCGGAGAATTCCTTGGTCTGGTCGCCCGCGACCAGTTGTGCGTTGGGGTATACACGCAGGGTGATTTCGCCGTTTGAGCGCTCCTCAACCAGGTCAGCCCACTTCTGGGCGGCCTGGCCCCACGGGAAGGCATCGGAAAGCACAGTGGAAACGGAGTATTCACGAGCCGAAGCGGCGAAGGTGGCAGAGAGCGCAACGGCAGCAGTCAGCGCAGTTAAGCAACGAGTCAATTTCATGAGGCGTCCTTGTTCGGATCGGTCTTTTGGTTGTTATTGACGAACGGCCGAGCATCGACAACAGCGATCGGCTCAGTGATGGCAGGTGAGCCATCGAAACGCGCGGGTGGCGCGAAGGACGCGGCAGGCTGCCGACGGTAGGAAGCAGCAGAACTCGCAAGGCGTCATAAGCAGTGCCAGCCTTGTGGGCTAACAGCAGACCAGCCGAATAAGCTGGTCGTACAACTATCGCAGATGGCGGCAGCGAGTGCCATCGTGGCGCCTTCGTTCGTTGCGCGGGTGGTGTCACGCATCGCGCAACAGGTCGTGTGCGTTGAGCAAGCTGAAGGCGATTTCCGGGCGCTTTTCCAGGCCGCGGCGGATCGCCGCCGGGATTGATTGCCGGGTCTTGCGGCACAAGCCTGGTAGCTCCTCAATGTCAATGCGGATGCCGCGCATGCTGCGCACTTCGTTGAAACCCGGTGCGATATGAAGGCGAACCCCGAGCTGTTCATAGATTCGTCGCTGCATACGCTCAAGATCGGCAAGGTCTTCCAGGTTTTCCAAGCGGGAAAGCAAGCGGTTCTCCTCTTGGCGGGTCAGCCGGAGGATGCGCAGGTCACTGCTACTGGGCGCTTCGAGCAACTGATCGCGCCCGCAGATGCAGGCGGCAGGCGGGCAGGGCTGACGTATTGGCACGGAAGCGGTCATGGACTGATCATAGGCACGATCGTTGAGGTGTTAAATATCTCGCAGCCGAAGCGGTCCGGCACGTAGCGTCTTCTTCTGGCTCAAACAACGTTCTTCAATGCTTGTCTTGAAGAGGTAACAAGCGTATCAGCGTCTGCCGACGAAGGCCGGAACCGGGAAATGCTCTCGTCAGTTATATCGCCCAGCGGTCCCGCCAATACTGAACCTGCCTGCACCGATGAGGGCGACGGCGATGGATCCAAACAGAAACATGCCTTGAAGCTCAAGAGCCCAGCCACCCATTTGGCCGAGCGAGAACAGCTCCTGTAGATGGGCGAGCCCAAAAGCGACGAGCATGTTGCCTGCTATGAGCAACGCACCGATTCGGGTGAATACGCCCAGAATCACCAAGGCCGGCGCAATCACCTCACCTATATATACGCCATAAGCCAAAAAAGCGGGCAGCCCATGACTGGCTAGCATGCCTGCGATCCCGTCTATACCGTTCTGTAGCTTGAAAAGGCCATGCAGGAGAATAAGCACACCCAGCGAAACCCTTAACACCAGCTTTCCAAAATCATCGGCCATGGTTCGTTCATCCTTCATCTTCAGGATCGGTGGCGGCGCAAATAAAAGATAGACGACTCACGCCGGAGCTGCACTGGCAAGCCGCTGTAGAGGGCGCGGTAGGCGGTCTGCTTTGCCCGTCCGCGGTGGGTAAGTGTGTTGGTTGCAATCCCGTTTTTTGAATAGCGTCAGCGGCGCCGTGTACAGCTGGTAGCGTTTGGCGTTTCGACAGCTATAAACGAACCCCGCGCGACTCTGTTTTCTTGTGCCTTATCAGCGGGGTGACTTCTCCGATACGAGCCACTAGAATGCTTGCCCATTCTGGGGCCGGAATGCCGGCTTATGTCTGTGCAACGAGGAAAATCCATGCAAGTTTCTGTTGAAAGCACCTCCGCTCTT
>Ga0208814_1000223_pt1 | contig 39014 bp, 55 predicted proteins | sample MalvirAntarct_55_FD_184253 | JGI IMG/M metagenome (GOLD analysis project Ga0208814, IMG submission 184253) | Marine viral communities from the Global Malaspina Expedition - Malaspina viral metaG Antarct_55 (SPAdes) (version 2) | ecosystem: Environmental > Aquatic > Marine > Oceanic | place... | reverse complement strand
CTACGAACAAGATCATGTTCAACGATGCCACGCAGTTTATTCACGCGCCAACCGGCACGGTTCTGGATATTGGCGCAACTGACGAGATCGAGCTTACAGCCACGTTAATTGACGTTGTTGGCAACTTGACGGTTAGTGGAGACATTGACCTTGAAGGCGCTATTGACGTAAACGGCACGACCAACCTAGATGTAGTGGACATTGATGGTGCTGTAAACATGGCAACTACTGCTCTTGTTACAGGCGTATTGACCACAACTGCGGCTACTGTGTTTAACGGTGGGTTTGCCTCTAATGCGGCTTCAACAGTTTCTGTCACCTCCTCTAGCGCGACTGAAGTAGCAGCCTTTAAAGTTTCAGGAGACACGACACCTAGTATTGCTATCTACAGTAATAACGCAATTAGAGCAAAGTTAAGAGCCTCAAGTGCTGAGACAGCGCTTTTGTCACAGGGAACTTTGCCGTTGCTGTTAGGCACAAACAACACGGAACGCATGCGACTTGACGGGTCAACAGGCAAATTGCTAATCGGTGCTGCTACAAACACCACTGGAGACGCGGTGCAAATCGAAAGTCCAGCGAGCGGTGGCGGCTTTGGAATTCAAATCCGTAGAAACGACAACAATACAAGCCAGCAAGTAGGGCAAATTAAGTTTGGTAACGCAGTTGATGAGGATCTCGGGAAGATTTCAGTGAATACTGACGGGGCTAACAATAGTGGAGCTATTCTTCTCTCTACAGCTTCTGCCGGTACTACAGCAGAACGTATGCGTATTAATTCCGAAGGAAGCCTACTTGTGGGTACAACTGCTAACGATGGAGCAATAGCAAACACCGTGCCAGTAACTGCGGGGAGGTTTCGTACTTTGAGCGGTGCTCAAGCAGCGGCAAATAATACAGCTACAACAATGTTTACTATGCCCGCTGGCTTTGCCACATACCTTATAAATACAGGATTTAATGGAATCAACAATGCGGCAGCTTTTGGAGCTACTGTTATTGTACACACCGACGGTACTACTACATCGATTACTCAATTAGTTAATCCTTCAGGTATGACAATTTCACTGTCTGGGATGGCTGTTCAAGCAACACAGACTTCTGGATCTACATTAAATATTTCATTTTCAGCACTACGAATGTAATAAGGAAAAAGATAATGACCGCAACAAACACTTGGACAATCGCACAGGCAGACTTCGTGCTCTCAGAAGATGGCTTAACTAACGTAATTAACAACCTTCATTGGCGTTGCGATGCAGCAGAAACCAATAGCGGTTCAGAGTACACCGCTGGCAACTACGGCACTCAACTCTTAGCAGCGCCCAACTCAGACAGTTTTACAGCTTACGACAGCGTTACCGAAGCAAATTGCATAGCTTGGCTAAAAACAGCAATGGGTGCTGATGCTGTAACCGAGGTAGAAACTAGTCTGCAAGCACAAATAGATAAACAAAAGAGTCCAACAACAGGTAAAGGAGTGCCTTGGTAATGGGTTACATATTAGACGCATTCAACATTGCAACTGCTCTTGTGGCTCTAGCGTCAGCTATAGCAGCGGTGACACCTACTAAGAAAGACGATGACCTAGTGTCCAAAGCTTACAAGTGGTTAGATCTTATTGCATTAAACATTGGTAAGGCTAAGGATTAGTGAGGATGGAGCAAGGCACTAACCTAGAACTAGCTATGGAAGCATTAGAACGCATAGCACAGCATGAGAAAGAATGTGGGGAACGCTGGGGTGAAGCCACTGCTGAACTCAGGCATCTTAGAGAGACGGCTACGGCACATTCTAAAAGATGGGAACGCCTTGCTTGGCTTGTTATTACTGTTGTAGTGACAGCAGCCGCAACTGTAATTACAGCAACAATAGGAACATAGAACAATGGCACCATCATATAATTCAACAGGGGCAGGAGCAGCAGTAAATGCCGCCACAGGCGCTGTAGGAACAGGATTAGGCAGTATTTTTGGAGGACTTGGTAACTTTTTATCAGGTACTGGAGGAGACATATTAGGCGCAGGGCTAGGAATAGATGCGTTTAATGATTTAAAAGACAGAGGGAAACAGGCTGAAACTGACGCTGCTTTATTAGGTAAGCAAGCACAGAAAGATTCACAGTTTAAACCTTTTACTGTATCTACTGGTTTTGGTAATATCTCAACAGACCCTCTAGGAACAGGAGGCTACACAACTACTCTAAGCCCAGCGCAGCAACAGCAGCAGCAGGCTTTGCAGGGCATTACCGGCGGTTTGATTAGTGGCATGGGTGGCATGGGTGGTTTACCGTTCATGGGTGACATGGGTAACGGTCCAGCAGGTGGTTATGCGTCTAATAGGCCTCCTACAGAATCTCAGCCTATGATGTTTGGCGGTACCGGAGATACTTCAGATCAGTATACTACTGGTCTAACAGGGGAAAATGTAGGTGGTGGGGCTGGAGTGCCAAATCCTGCACCTTATATGCCTCAGGTAGACCAAGCAGGCATAGAGTCACAAGCCTTTGGTGGTGTTAAGGGTTTACTCTCTCAAGCACAGAATGGTATTGCAGGGAGAGAGCAGAGTATATATGACCGTATAAGGGCTACACAGCTGCCTGAAGAACAGAGGCAACAGTTAGGCCTTGACCAGAAACTAGCCTCACAAGGGCGCACAGGGCTTCGTACAGCTATGTTTGGTGGCTCTCCTGAACAGTTTGCTATGGAGCAGGCTAGAGCGGAAGCTATGAACAATGCTTCTCTAGCGTCTATAGGTCAGGCAGGTACACAAAGAACCCAAGATTTAGCAGCAGCCTCAAGCATGTTTGGTCTAGGTAGTCAGGCACAGCAGAACCCATACGCTATACAAGGCCTACAGCAAGGGCTTACGGGAGGAAACTTAGGTAACATAGCTTCTTCTATGGGTCTACAGTACATGCCTGAACAACAACTACTGGCTACTTTGAATCCCAGTATTAACCTTTCTGAAATCCAGAACACAGGAGCACGTTTTGGTGCTAATTTATACGGGGAAGCAACCGCAGCAGGTATAGAGGCGAGACTAGCAGCAGATGCCAAGAGAGCCGAAGGTTTAGCAGGTATGTATAATGCTTTATTAAACTCTGAACCAAGTGCAGGCGCTTCTGATAATAGTGAAGGTGGCTTTTTTAACTGGCTCAACAATAATCTTTTTGGTTAAGGAATAACAATGGCACTATTTAATAATTTATCAGCAAGCTTTCAAGATAATCCTGTAAACAGGGTAAGTGCTGATGGAAGACCCTTGATTGGCGGTAGCAACATTACTAACTTAACATCCAGAAGCTTAGGAAGCCTAACGGGTGTAGATGTCAGGGGCCGTGAAGAAAAAGCACAAGATGATGTTGCTGCTGTGGAAGATAAAACTTCTATAAATGGTCTTAAAAAACAAGCAGAGATTTTTGCAAGCCTAGGTACTCCAAAAGGCCTTCAAATGGCTCTTCAGCTTACAGCCCAAGCAGCAGAGTTACAAAAGTTACAATCAGAAGCTACTCGATTAGCTGCGAAAAAACTATCTGTGGGTAAGACTTTAACAGGTTTAGGGCTTAAAAATGTAGCTACACAGTTTGCTGACGGGGGACTATCTTTAGAAGACGCTCAAGATGCTATTGAAACAGAAAGAAGCAGAAAGGCTTTAGAACTTGTCAGTACTCAAACAACAGAAAGACAAAGGAAAACAAAGACTGCGATAGCTCAAAAGATGGGTGCAGATTCTTCGCTTTTAATTAAAATTGAAGCAGGTGACTTTGATGATGTAAAAACAAAAACTTGGATTGATTTTCTTAATGACGAAATAGGTATAGGCAAAGGAGCAAGTAGTAGTGATAGAAGTTTTACTACTCAAAACTGGGTAGTTTCTAGCAATGGCGGCCCAGAAAAAGCGCAAGGTATAAGTTTTGACTCTAAATCAGGTAAGTTTAGACACACAGATGATAAACTTTACACTAGAGCACAGATGAAAAACCAGTTTGGTGTAGACTTAGTAAGAAAAACATCTTCTGCTGGTTCTAATTCAGCAGAAACTTTTGGAGGTGGCACAGTCTCTGAAAAAGCTAGAAAATCGGCAGTTAGGTCAGCAATAGGTGCCTCTGAAAGAATAACTACTATTATGGAAAGCACAGTAGGTATGGATAAAAATTTCGGTCTTTTAGCTGTTGCTAATAATCCAACATTAAGAGGATTTGCTTCTATTATGTATCGTGACTTTGCTACAAAAGCCTCTGGCTTGAACAGGGCTGTAGGAGATATAGGAGACGCTGTAGGTAGAGCACTTTCTGGTGCCGCTATTAAAGACGATGAATATGACCGTCTAAAAGAAAGGTTAACTCCTATTCTTGCTGATTTTAATACACCTGAAGCAGTTATGGAAAAACTCATAACAACTACTGCTTTGTTAGAAGAAATTAGAGATAGTGGCTTAGAAGGAAAAGCAGCTATTAACTATTTAGATGATAGGCTTACTAACATAGCTAGTGATCCTATAACTGTTGAAGTTAGAGAACTAATAAACCAGCGTAAGTACAGAGAGGCATTAACAAGAAGGCTAGGTAAAGGGGAAGTAAGTGCTCTTGACATTGACGCTGAAAATATAATGCTTAACTACAGATAATAAGGGTTTAAGATGGCACAGTTAGATCTAGAAGAAGTACAACAAACTATTGTAAAGATATACAGCCTAAGAGAAGCAGAGGCTAATAAGCCAAACCCTGATGTTATAAAGATAGCAGGGTTTGATAAAGATATAAGCGGATTAACAGCAGCTTATGACGCTAAACAGCCTGCTCCTATTGCATCTAATGATACTAAAGAGTTAGAGACATTAGCGGAGACAGACCCTGTTGCTATGGGTATGGCTTTTATACAAGGTGTCAACAAAGGAGCTATAGATACTACTGTTGATTTAATACCTAACGTGGGAAATATTTTAGTAGGTAGTTTAAATTACATTGCAAGACAAGCAGGCATTGACTTTCAACTCCCTGAAGCCTCTAAAATTAGTGATGTAGTAGATGCAGTCTCTAACTCAACATTAGGTGTTAAACCTTTTGAATCTCAAAGAGCACAAATAGAAGGTGAGGTATTAGCTACTCCTTATACAGAAGGATATGACGTAGGGACTGTAGGAGACACAGCCCTTGAAAGAGTAGCGGGAGTCACTGGAGAAGTTGTAGGTGGTGGTGCTGCTCTTTCCCCACTGCTTAAAAAAACAATCCCATACGCCGCGCAAGCCCTACCTAAAGTAATAGGTACAGAAATTAAGCAAGGAGCGGGAGCAGGACTTGCTTTAGGAACTACTCAAGAATACACAGATAACCCTTTGTTACAGTTAGGTGCTGCTATTTTAGGTGGAACTGCTACTGAATTAGCTACTCTGCCTCTCTCACTGTATGGTAAGGCACAAGGTGCAGTAAAAACAGGCTTAAAAGAAACCTTTACTGAAAAAGGTATGAAGGTAGCGGCAGAAAGAAGGGTTTCTAATGCGTTAACTGCAAACACTGCTGAACCTTCTGTTGCTATACAGAATATAAAGAAAAATAGATTGCTTGTAGAGGAGGTTATACCTGAAGGTAGGCCTTCTACAATAGGTTTATCTGAAGACCCTTATTTAGACTCAGCTTTACAACAGTTAACTAAAGATTCACCAAGAATAGGAACAATAATTGCTGAGGCTGCTGATGTTAATACACAAGCCCTAGTTAAAGTACTAGAAGATTCTGCTCCCACTAAAGTTACCCCTAAACAGTTAATAGGTGTAGAGGCTGCTTCAGTAGCTGCTATAAATGCACAATCTGATAATGCTATTTTAGGTTTAAGAAGTAACATGGAAGCATCAGCAGATTTAGCTAAGGCTAAACTTGACAGTTTAGAGTTTAACCCTAATTTAGACTTCCGTATAGAAGCAGAATCTAATGTTTTAGTGAATGCTACTAAAGTAGCTTTTGAAAAAGCAAAGGAAGTACAAACTAAACTGTGGGATTCTGTAGAAAGAACTGAGCCTTTAGATTTGAAACCTTTAAGACAAGAATTGTTAATCCTTAAAACAGACATGGAAAAGGGGGTTAGAGCAAGAGCAGATATACCTAAAGATGTTTTGTCTCAAGTAACTAAACTAGGGAATAAAGATAATAATAATTTTGCTGCTTTAGAGGAATTTAGAAGTTCTATTTTACGTTCTCAAAGAGAAGCTAATGCAGCGGGTAAGGGTAATTTAGCTGGAGCCTATGGTCAAATAGAAAGAAAGATAGCGGAATATATAGACACAGCAGGAACAAGTCCTCAGTACAGAGAAGCAGCAGCTTACACTAGGTCTTACAGGGATATGTATTTTCAAGGAACTTTAGGAAGGGTGTTACAGAATAACAAAGATGGCAGCCCTAGAATAGAGCCAGATGCTGCTTTAGAAACTGTATTAAGTTCAAAAGGTAAAGGCTCTTCTGAAGTAAAAAGGTTTGTAGCAGCGTCTGAAGGACGGCCTACTGAATTTTCTGTAGACGGTAAAGCCCCTCAAGCAGGGACTCCTATACCAGCAGCGGCAGGTATTGATGCTCCTATACAAGTAGCTTTAAGAGACATGTTTTATGATGTAAAAGATAAAGCTAAGTTTCTTAAAGATTACGGGCCTACTTTTAGATTGTTCCCTAATTTATCAAGGGATTTAACTAGAATATCAGATGAGATTAAAATAACAACAGAACAAATAGCAGGTTTAGAAGGAAGATTTCCTACCTCACTGGACGAAGCTAAAGTAAAGGCTACTGCTTTATTAGGAGAAGATCCTGCAAGAGTAATAGCAAAATTAAAAACTTTAAGCCCACAGGAAGCTACTAACTTAGTTAATGTAATGAAGAAGCAAGGAGTAGAGGACGGTTTACAGGCGTTGGTACAAGCTGAGTTTATTAAACAAATGAAAATAAGCAATAGAGAGGGCTATCAATCTGGGTTAAATGCCCTTGGTCCTATACTTACTGCTCAATCAGATCCTGCAATGCGTATATTATTTGAAAATGTACTTACTCCTCCTCAACAACAAGCCCTTAGGAAAGTAGATGTGGTAGCAGGGCTTGTACTAAACAACAAAGGAAAAGACACAGGAACTACTGTTAAATTAAAACAGTCTCCTTTTGCCAGAGTTATCTCTAGCTGGGTGGGATCTAATGTGGCTTCTATGACGGGAGCTAAATCTAATCTAATACTGACTTCAAGAATTATGGGAGCTATAGACGGTGTAACAGGGACTCTTAACTCTGCTCAAGCTAGTACTGTTCTTCAGAGAGCCGCTGTTGATCCTGATTACTTAACTAATTTAATTAAACTACCTACAGCTAAAACAATAGATGGTTTTGAAGGTAATTTAAGGGGTTATCTCTATGCTGTTGGATTAGACGTTACTGAGGAAGAAAAAGAAAAAGCAAGGAAAATAGCAAATCAATAGAAACAAGGGGGCATTGCGCCCCCAGTTCCCTAAGCTACATCAGCAAACTTAACTTTACTAACGTCACCTCTCATACCGGCTTTCATGTAGGTAGTAGCCCTGCCTTCAAAGAAGTTCTGGTGTTCTACTCCTAACACATCATCCAGCCAATCCAAAGGATTATCTTTGACATTGTAGTTAGGCTTCAGTCCTAGCTGTAGAAGTCTACGGTCTGCAATGTACCTGATGTACTGCATCATATCATTCTTAGTTAATCCCTCAATATCCCCTTGTTCAAACACTAGGTCTAGGAATCTGTACTCTAGTTCCACCATCTCTCTACAGGCTTCATAGATCTCATACTTAAAAGAGTTATCCCATATCTCTATGTTCTCCTGTATAAACTCTCTGAACAGCTTAGTCATCGCCTCTACATGAAGTGATTCATCCCTGATACTATAGGTAATAATCTGACCCATGCCCTTCATCTTACCAAACCTAGGGAAGTTCAGCAGGATAATGAAGCTAGAGAACAATTGTAAGCCTTCAGTGAACCCAGAGTACACAGCAAGTGCTTTAGCTATGCTTCTCTTGTCTCCCTTAGTAACCTTCACAGAGTCTATGTACTCATGCTTGTCTGCCATAGCCTCGTAGTCTGCAAACGCCTTATACTCCACCTCAGGCATCCCTACGGTGTCTAAGAGAAGGCTGTAGGCGTGTTGATGGATACTCTCCATGTTATTAAAGGCTCCCATCATCATACGGGCCTCAGGCTTCTTAAAGATCTTCATGTACCTATCGACATACCCAGAGCTAACGTCTACGTCTGACTGTGTAAACAACCTAAAGATCTGAGTCAACAGGTTCTTCTCTTGGTCACTCATGGTCTGCCAATCTTTTACATCGTTGTGTAGCGGTACATCCTCAGGGAACCAGTGCATCTGATTCTGCTGTGAGTAATAGTCAAACATCCAAGGATGGTCAAACGGCTTATAATAATCTCTTGTCCCTAGTAGGCTCAAGCTACATCTCCTTCTTTAATAAATATACCTTCACTGTTCATGTGTCCCTTACGATCTTTGATGTCATCGTAGGCTACATTTAAGCAGTCTTCCAGTGTAGTATCATGCATAATTGCAAGTGTATTTAACACCACCAAGCAGTCCCCGATGTCATCAGTAACATCACGTTGTTTGGCTATGTTATCACCTAGTTCACCTACCTCAGACACTAGCTTTGCAAACTGTGCCAATGGGTTACTGTTGTTTATAATACCTCTGGACATACTCCAAAGGTTTACTTTATGTATTAGATCATCATTCACTAAAGTGTGTCTCCAGTACTATCAGTTTATCTTCCGCATCAGCTATCTTACCTATCAGTTCATCCATAGTATCTATTAGATTACTATGATCCCCTATAGCTACGGGGTTATCAATATACACTTGTAATTCAGATTTGCGTATATCTATAAGAGAGCTATAGTATGCTTTAAGTGCTCTTATCTTTGAATCTTCCATTGTATCCTTCCTCTAATAACTCTTTATACTTAATAGTATACTCTTTATACGTCAATGGTGCAAGCTTTTTTACAGGATCATTCATGTAGTTTGCCCACATCTGAGCACAGAAGCCTGCATAAGTAGCTATGTCGCTGTCCTGCTCCCTATAGTACTCTAGGTAAGCAGGCCATGTAACGTGTTTCTTTAGATCATCTATGTAAAACTTAGCCCTGTATACTGGGTGGTCATCCTTCACAGCTTAAACACTCCCCTTCTTCAAGATTGATTCTTGGTATCTTAATGTTGACATTCTCTGTATTTCTAGCCGCTGTAGAGCGCAGGTAATACATGGATTTGAGTTTATTAGCTCCTGCCCAATGTACGCTATTAACATACTCCAAATACTCATCATGTATCTCCTGATCTGCTGTAGCGGGTGGTGGGTTAAAGAACAGGTTTACAGACTGTGCTTGACATACATACTTCTGGCGCTGGTACGCATGTTCAATAATCCATATCTGATTAAGTTCAGGTGCTGTCTTGAATACATCTTTCTCATCTTCAGTAAGTCCATCAAGTTCCGCCACAGAGCCTTCAGCCGCCGCAATAGTTTTCCAAGTCTTCTCATTGTTTATCCCTTTAGCTTCTAGTAGTTCAGTTAAGTACTTGTTTTGTACTTTGTATGATCCTGTTAAAGTTTTGTGCGTAAATACGTTAGCCCTTGTAGGCTCAATTGAAGGAGACGTTCCACCGCATATAATTGAAGAAGAAGCGTTAGGAGCAATAGCAAGAAGGTGAGAATTACGCATACCACTACCAACCATATCAGGTGCAACCCCGCGTATCTCACCAAGAAATTTACTTGCTTCACTGGCCTGTTCTTTGATATGTTTAAAAGATCTGTTATTGAAGGAGGAGGCGTACATACTTTCAAAAGGAATGCTATTACGTTGTAAGTAACTATGAAACCCCATTGCTCCAAGGCCAATTGCGCGTTCTCTATATGCACTATAAGCGGCTTTTGCAAACCCTGCTTTACTTTGTTTAACATAAGAAACAAACTCCTCTAAGCTATCCGCTGATACATTCATACCTTCGCTTAAAATAGCATTGTCTATAAAGTGCTGTAGTATATTATCCAGCATGGTAACTAGGTCAGCAATGAACATAGGATGATCCTTCCACTCATCAAAGTACTCTAGGTTTACGCTTGACAAACAACATACTGCTGTACGGTCTTCACCTGTAGGTAGTGTAATCTCTGAACATAAGTTACTCTGGCGTATCTTTAACCCTAGATCCTTCTGTGTCTGTGGTAGAGCCTCATTACACCTGTCCATGTTTACCATGTATGGTTCACCTGTCTCTGCTCTAGTGTGCAGTAGCTGCCACCATAGATCCCTAGCTGATACAGTCTTGATAGCCTGCTTAGACTTAGGGTCTATGAGTCTCCAGCTTTCATCATTCTTTACACGCTTGAGGAAGGCATCAGAAATGTTAACACCGTTGTGTAGATTAAGACATTTACGATTAAGATCTCCACCAGTTGTCTTTCGCATAGCAATGAATTCTTCAATCTCTGGGTGGCTGATGTCCATATACGCCGCATAACTACCTCTTCTTGTAACGCCTTGATTAAACGCTAACATCTGACTGTCTACTACATGCATGAAAGGGATGCTACCAGTAGACTGACTACCGTTAGCAGTAGAAACCCCGTTACTTCTAACATCACCCCAATATCCACCCAAGCCTCCACCTCCACTCGCCAGCCATATGTTCTCATCGTAATGAGCAGATAGACCGCTGCGCGAATCAGGAACATAATTGAGAAAGCAGCTAATAGGTAGACCGCGAGTTGTTCCCCCGTTACTAAGTATAGGAGTGCTAAAACCAAACCAGCCCTTGCTAGAGTAGTGGTAAAGTCGCTGTGCAAGATCAAAGTCAGTATAGCCTTTATACGTTGCGCCAAAGACTGATGCTCTTGCGAAGGCTTCTTGTGCATGAGTCTCATCTCCCCATAGGTATCTGTCTTTTAGCGTTTCTACTGAGAACTTGTCTAGAGTTTCTTCTCTACTGTAGTCAATCTCTATACCTAAGTAGTCCTGCTTTCCTACCTTACTTAACACTAGCATTCTCCAACATATATTTAATCAATCTTTCTTCGTACCATCTTGCTTTTCGTAGGTCTTCTATAGGTTTATCTTTATATCTAAATCTCCACATGTACTTCAGGGCATTGCCTCTAAGGTATCCTATGTACTCATCGGGGGTTAGCATGGCCTCTATAGCCTCTATGCACTCCAGAGAGCCTGTATTGTAGTGCGCTGGGTTACTGATAGCATCATACTGGCTTACCATAGCTGCTTCCGCAAACCTAGGGTGCTCATTATCAGCGTCATCCAGTGGCTCTTTAACACCTTGCTTACTTGTCCATCCTGTTTTCCGTAGTTCATTCCACTCTTCAGGTGTTGCGTCATCAATCGTCTTCATCGTCACTCCAATCTTCTATTTCTTGACCCCCTAGCTCTTCTTCAAAGAGAGAGAGTCTGTTAATAAACTTGTCCTCAAACCGATCTACTATCTCTTCAGCGGTTACATCCAGAAGACTAATTATATCATCAATATCATATCTAGTCAACACCCGTTCCTTAATTTCATCCATCGTTAATGACATGATCTGCATACTCATCTAGTGTGTAAAAGTCAAACCCTTCCTTGCTGCACCACTGACCCATTGTGATCTTAGAGCCTTTCCTAACCTTCTTATTAGGGTCAGACAACACGAACACTAGCTTTGTAGGTGTTATCATGTCACGAATAGCTGTGTACTTCTGTGTGTCCCCTGATCTAAAGAAGCCTTTGGTTTCTATCACATCTCCGGTCTTCTTGTCTACAAAGTCTGGCTTGTACTTCCTATGGGTCACATATGGTATATCATAAGGCTCATATAAGAATCTACCCTTGGGCATTAACTCAGCAAACTTCTTTTCTAGTCCAGACCTATAGATGTTCTTAGAAAATCTCTTGGACTTTAGGCTCATTTACCACCTCCGTTAAGTATCTTGGGCCGCCGTAGTACTTGAAAGTACGCAGTTCTGGAAAACATGAACGCTTGAACTGACAGTAGGAACAGCCTATGTTTAATTTCATATTTCCACTTTTGCCATCCGCCACCCTTTCGTTGCAGAAATCTGGAGCCTCCCCCAACTCCACGATCTTTTTTACATGTCGTATCCTTTCAGCTATGTCACCACTGATAGCTTTATATACTGGTGCCTGTGTATCCTCTAGGTCATACTGTAACCACGCTAGGTAGCCGTTCTGCTTGTCCATAGCCAGCCAGCCTACCTTAGTCTCACCTTCAGAGTACGCATAGGCCTTGATCTGATCCACATACCCAAAGGGATCATCGTAGGCTAAGGTAGCGTCCTTGAACTTCTTGAACGCATAGGTACTGGTGGACTTGATGTCAGTTACAATACCGTCAATCTTGCAGTCCATGTGACCTATGATGCCCTCTACCTTACATACCTTCTGCTCATCAGTCACAGAGTGTCCTGACATGCGTGTTAAGAACAGTAGCATTTCCTCAATCAAATGCCCGTACATAAACTTAACATACGTTGGCCCTTGTATCTCCTCTACTGGGCCTTGGTCATTATAGTTATTCCATAGGTATCTATCGTCTTTACCTATGTTAGACAAACGTAGCTTCCTGTTATCAAAAGAATCTCTAGGAGAGAATTCCTTACGCATAAGATCCTTTACAGCTTCACCGAACTTATCAATCTCTTGTTCAACGTCCACAGAGCCGTCAGGCTGCTTTGTTGTCATGAGAGAATATATGTCCTCTACTACTGTGTTAACTGTCTTCATTGAAAGTCTCTCATGGGTAACTCTAGTATAGATGCAGCGACAGGGTGCTGAATACAGAACCACTCGCCTCTACGCTCATGTAACTTCGCTAGTAGAGCATGTGCAAACTTCTCAGCCTTGCGTCTGTTACTGGTGTCATACGTTGCTACCAGTTTATAGTCCCTGTATGGAGAACTGGTCTGATACTGCTGTAACCTGTCCTCTGCGTCTACTGCCATCCCTATTTTACACCAACTAGGAAACGCTGGGTTAACTATGATGTACACTTGTCCTTCCTTAGCTTCATCATAATTCTTTAAAGAACTAAATGCTGCTTCAGTAAAACCTTTGTAGCGTCCCGCCTTGAAAAGAGGATGTGACTTAGGAATGTATTTACCGTCAACATACATTCTATTCTTATTCTTTTTCATGTAAGACTTTAGTGTCTGCCGAGTGCCATTTTGGTTACCAGCGTACCACCACTGCCCGTCTCTAAAGTAAGTGTTCTTATTAGTGGGTTTCTGACCAAGTTGTTCCAATTTTGTACTCCCCTGCAAGTTTGCAGTTTAGGTTAAAATGTAGCCCTGCTGCCTCTAGACAAGAGACTGCTAGTCTTCCAAACTTCTCTGCGTGTTGAGCCTTGACTTCGCTTTGGACTTCATCATGAATGTTACCTACAATCTTGTAGTCTAGTCCCCATAGTATACCATAGTTATCCAGAGTAATCAAGGCCTGTTTCATAACAATTGCACCGGCACTCTGTAGTAGCGTGTTAAGTGCTGCGTGTTCAGAGCGTATAGTCAGTCTACGCCCGTCAAGGCCTCTAATCCATCCTTGAGAAGCTTCCCTTGCCACTCTAGCTTTAAGATCTGCGAATGCTGGGAGATTAGACATGAAACGTTTTTTAAGTCCTTCTCCAGTTTTTCTAGATCCTCCAGCCACAGACCCAAGCTTTGCATCTCCCGCTCCGTACAAGAGGGCATAGATGAAAGTCTTAGCCTGATCTCTTGATTCAAGTCCTGCAAGCTTTTGATTAGCGGTGTGTATGTCTCCATTAATGACTTCATTGGTGTATTCCTCATCATTCATGTAGTGTGCAAGCATACGCAACTCTAGCCCACTAGCATCAAACCCCACTAGCTTGTGTCCTGTAGGAACAGTCCAGCAGCTTCTACATTCGACACCATAGGGTGCTCTAGACGCTGGTACTTGTGCTACATTAGGCTTAGAGTGCGTCATCCTGCCTGTTACTGCTCCATTAGTATTTACCTGCCCATGCACACGATCTGTGTCATCATCAGCAGCCTCTATCCATGACTCCACCTGTGCTATACGCTTCTGCACCATCAGGTACTCAGAAATGTAGGTAGCCTCAGGTATGCCCTGTATGCCTGTGAGAACCTTCTCATTGACTATAGGCTGTCCGTTGTCTGTGTGCTGGCAAGGCTTCCATCCAAAGTGTTGTAAGTGTCTACCTATCTGCTGTCGTGAACCTAAGTTAAACTCAGGGTAGTCTATTCTAGAGAAGTCACCGTGAACAGTAGTCCACTGGTCACCTAGAAATTTAAGACCTACGACAGAGATAGTTCCATCCTTTTTTACTTTAGGGCGCACCTCCTTAACGAAGGTAGGTAAGGGTTTAAACACTCTCTGCACTGCATCCTCTAAATCAAACAGCTTTTCCTTTAGTGTTGCCACTAAGTATAGAGCCTGACCTACGTTTAGCTGCCACCCGTTGCGTACCTGCTTCTGAGTAATCTCCTGCACTCTCTGCTCTAGTTCTACAGAGTCCGTACCAAAGTCCCGTAGCTCAAACAGTAGCCTGTCATATACAGCGGAAGTTAGCTCTACGTCACGCTTGCAGTACGTCACCATTTCATCCGATAGGCAAGACCAATCACTGTGGTCACCCTTCGGGAAGTTTAGACGCTCACCCCAAGACCGTAGGGAGTTACCCTTGTCTCTCTGTGGGTCTGCTAGTCTAGACATAACTAGAGTATCCTTCACTCTGCTACTGTCTATGTCTATATCCCATAACCTCTTGAGCACAGGTATATCATACCCAAACAGATTGTGACCTATAATTAGACCATCGTTGTCTAGAGCCTTCCTGAGTGACTCTGGCGTATAGTGCTCCAGTAGTACACTGTCCTGCATTGTGACCACTACCCACACCTCAGAAGGCTTTAGGCCATTAGTCTCTGCGTCCAAAAATATAGGACTACAACTCATCATTGTCTCCCTGTGGTTTAGCTACTTCTAGCATTCTACCTGTCTGATGGTTATACTTTAACCAGCAGCAGGCTCCTGTGAGGCCAGCGTAGCGATTCTTGAGCACACGCACTGTAGTAGTATTGCGCTGTTCCTCGTTATCCGCTTGCTGATCTCTCTCTAGCCCTATCACCATGTCAGATAGCTGGGCTATAGACTGTGAACCCCGTAGTTCACTCAGGCTGATCTGTCCTCCATCCTCATGCGCTCTGCCCTGTGTACGCTTTAGGTGTGACACTAGAAACAGTCCTACTCCTAACTCAGCTACAAGAGAGCGTATATTAGTCATGATAGCGTCTATAGCTTTCCGCTCGTCTCCGTTCTCCTGTGCTGATACCACAATTGATAAGTGGTCAAGAATAATCCATTTACAATCTAACGCTTTTGCCATGTAGCGTATGCGTGCCAACAGGTTATCTTCGCTTGTGCTACCCCAGTGATCAAAAAGGTAATACCTACCTGAACCCATTGTCTCCTCCCAGTATGGAAAGGCTAACTCTGGGTCTAGATCTTCCTCTAGGTGCAAAGGCGCGTTAGCTGCTATAGACATAATACCTAGAGCACTACGGGCTACGTCCTCCTCTAGTGCTAGGATACCTATGTTATCCTCAGTAGCGTTTAGCAAGTAGTACTCTAGCTCTCTAACCATCTGAGACTTACCCATACCGGAGCCTGACGTTATCGTAACTAACTCGTAGGGTCTAAAGCCTTTAGTGTGGCTATTGAGTCCTTGCCACGGATACGGCACAGACTTAACCTTGATCTTATTGGTTAATGCGTCCCATGTATCCTTGCCACTGATGATACCATCAGGCCTATAGACTTTAGCCTCCCACCATGCGGTAGTAAACTCTTTAATCTTGTTGGCCTGTAGCATCTCACTAGCATCTTTTACAGGCAGCTTGACTATCTTTAGCTTGCTAGGACTAAACAAGTCCTTCACAGACTCCACAGCCTGCTTACCTGCCTTATCGTTGTCTAAGCACAGTATGATGTTATCGTACCCTTCCAGCCACTCTAGCTGCTCTTTAACCTCCTTGGCTGCTGCTGATGAACCAGAGCGTAAAGACACTACATCATAGGAGCCTCCCAGCATCTGAGACACAGACATACAATCAATCTCGCCCTCAGTAATTGTAAGGTACTTACCTCTACCCTTGCATACTTGCTGACCAAATAGCCCCACGCCTTCAGTACTGCCTGTAGCGAAAAAGTCCTTACTGTGGCATAAGCGCACTTTAGTACCTTTCACTTCATCAGTATCACAAGCATAGTATGGGTAGATGTGTTTGGATATTTTGCCCCGTGCGTCATACTCTACAGTAACACCATACTTAGCAGCGATATCTTTAGGTATCCGTCTATCAGGAATATCAGCAATTACTCCAGTCACTTCTAGCTTCCTCTTGAGTTTGGTAGGTTCAGTAGAGGAGAAGGCACTGTTGCCCTCTCCTTTACCTACTGCGCGACAGGAGAAGCAATAGCTACCCCCGTCACTGTACACGGCTTTAGCGTCAGATGATCCACAGGAACCACACGCTTCATGACCTACAAATTTAGAGTTCTGCGTCAATTCCTGCTTCCCCTAACTCTAGTACTCTAATGGCATTCATGTACACAGGCACTCCGTACACTGGATGTTCGTCACCGTAGCTATATGAAATACGCACACTGGAACCCCTAGGGATGTCACCCTTGTACGTTTCTCCCTCTGCGTCTATCACTTTAACCTCAAAGCGAGAAGCAAACTTACGCTGCATTGCTGCTGCGTCTCCTTCACCATATGGACGCAGGCGCACACCCTTACCCGATAACTCATTAGCTGCTGCATCGTCTAGGGTTAACACTACGCTGTAACGCCCTGTGTCTTTGCCTTGGTATACTTCAGTCTCTTTTAAGTTTACAAACTGCGCTGAACCTTCAATTACCGCCATGTTTTTTATCCTATAGATTAACGATTGAATTTACTATTGAACAGATATATATATTTATAGTCTCTCTCAATATACTAGTAGTATAACACAACTATTCTCATAACACAAGTTGATGTTGAATAAATTCTGATTCCTCTTGCATGTCTACATAATTCCTATAGATATGATCCTCCTCCTGTTGATGTATTGCTTCATTCGATACGTTAGTGCATGGAGAGCATAAATCTAAATACTCTCCCGACAACTTGCATTTCCTATCAATCTCAAACTGCTCTAGGGCAGTGTTGCACGCTTTGCATCTCATTTAATGTATCTCCTCTGGGTTTCCGTAAATGCCTGTATGAATCTTCTGTACTTCCAGTAGGGAAGTGTTCTCTAACTGCTCGGATAAAAAAGTAGCTACGATAGCAAGCATCTCACTAACCGGCATACTGTTCAAGTTATAATCTACTATTTCTTTTATCATGTTATCTATTGGGTCTTCTAATTCCCTTGGATCTGTAACGTCTATGTCGCTACTAAAGCTATCACTCATGGTCTGAGTACTCCTCTGAATCGCTAAACGTGTCACACTTGTCGCAGTAGTAGCCAGAAGGATACTGTAGCACTGTTTCCCTACCATCGAGACGCTCCCACTCAGCCTCCTGATACTGCCACTCATGGGAGCACTCAGGCCCGTAATCGTATAGCTCTCTAGCTATTGTATTGAATAGACTGCTCATTTTATCTTATCCCTCATTTTCTGTTTACGTTCTAGCTCTCTACGGACTGATACTAAGTCAATTCGTAGCTTTTGTAAAGCTATCTGGTCCATTTGATTTTCTAAGGCTCTCTCTTGGAACTTAACTTTACTCTTTTCGTGTTGTATCTTATGACTTGTCATCATAGGTATGGGTAGTATTATCATCTTACATTTCCTCAATGTTAACTATCAGCGCCTGTACTTCCTCTAGGTGTTGCCTAAGAAAGATATACGCGTCTCTGTCTTGTGTTATTTCTATGTTCATAGCAATACTTTTTTCTATGCGCTCTAGTTCGCCTATGATCTGATGCAGGCAAACGCCGTTCGATGCACTCACGACGTAAGCCCCAACAGCACTAGCAAAGTAAAACCAGCACCCACTAAAACAATTCCGAAATAGGCTATTAAATCAGTAGTCCTTTGTCTACTGGTGCAAGACGGGAACCGCTCCGGTCTATAATCTTTTTGTACTTGCATTGCTATATCCCCAATCTGCCTTTAATAGGCCAGCTATAAACATTAGCTGCCCCGTATTCTTCTGTTATCTTATCCAGCGCATTGTTGAATTTCTCTTGTGTAATGGGCGCTAAAGCTAACTCCCAGCCCTTAGCTGTTTTTGTCCATATCTTATACATTGCTCTATTCTCCTGTGCCTACTGTTAGCTGTGTCTCAATCCATACCTTCGCACCACATGGCAAAGGCTTATCAGGAGAGTAGACCACGCTTGCCACTATATTACCAGCGTCATCTAAAATATCCGCTCTATTAACTTTGCGATTGCTCTTGTAATCTTTAATTGTCAACACTGGCATTTGAGCGCCTTTGGCGTTTGCTTTTATATTGTGCTGGTTAACATGTATTAATGTTTTCATTGCTCTATTCTCCTGATAATCTGTTTAAGACATCCTGTGGAACTAGCTGGACACTATCAGCAACAGACACAAGCCATCTATTTAGGTGCTTAGTGGTGGTTACTGAATACTTCTGCTCTGTGCGTATGTACTGCCCTGAGGAGGTGCGTGCCGCTACTGGTGTCTCATAGCTAAAGAATACTACTGCGCCATTGTCTAGTGCTACTTCTGTCTGGTTTGCTGCTAATTGTCGTAATCTCATAATCATTCCTATATTGTATAAATTGGAGAGGGAGAAGGGAATCGAACCCTTGTACACGGATTTGCAGTCCGTTGCATGTACCACTCTGCCACACCCTCGAAAACCTAATTGTATGCTATAGCCTACTGATGTGCAATAGGCTATCACCTACTATTTGATTGCTCTTAAAGATTCGTCTATTGCTCCAAATGGCAGCACAACTCCTGCTAATATGATGCAAGGCCCAGCAATTGCAAACAGGTCATGGACATTCTGGTCTGTGCCATAATAGGCCCATGTTGTGTAAATACCTGCCCAGAGCAAAAGTATGGATAGCATTACTGCTGCTGATATTGTCATTGCGAACATTAATATTCTCATCGTCGTTATCCTTTTATAGTGCTTTGAATTCTGATGCAATGGCTTGCGCCTGATCCATTGTCATGCCGTTAGGATTTAAGCAAACCTTCATTGGGTGTTTGATGATGGCTAATGCTTCGCGTACTTGTGTAACGTATGTTGGCGCTAATGTTGCTATTTTTTTGCGTTCGTTTAACTTCATGTTCTCGTGTCCTTCTGTGTGTGTGTGTTAATTATATGCTATTGCCCCCTGATGTCAAGGGGCAATCACTTATAATTAAACTCCTGAACTTGTCAATGCGTCACCGATGATGTCCAATGCCTGCTTATGGGTGACACCATATAGAGACATGAGGAAAGCAACGCCGTCTTTTATGTTTATAGAGCCTAGGTTTGCTGCTTCATACATTCTAGTAAATGCTACTGTCGCTACTGCTGTTTGTTCTTTTATTGTGTAATCGTTACTCATGTTCTCTAATCCTTTTGTGTGTGTGTCGATTGTATGCTATTGCCCCCTGATGTCAAGGGGCAATCACCTACAATCAATAGGCGTAAGCTATAATCGCGCCTGCTGATTCAAATTCTAGGTCAAACTTGTGCTTGCGTGCTACTGCTTCTACTTCTGGATGTATTATCATGTCGCCGTATGGATCTATTACCAGACCATCGTACTCTTCCGCTGATAAGACTACTTCATCGTCGTACCTTATGATAACTGTAGGGCTTACGCCTTCCCCTAGATCTATGCTGCGTAGTGCTTTGAGTAGCTGTGTTGTTCTCTTGTTCATGTGTGTGCTTCCTTATGTGTGTCTGTGTGTGTGTCTGATGTGATCCATTATAAGGATATGTGCAGATCTGTAAACTGAAACATTCTCATGTTGACATGAGTATCTTTCACTTGCATGTGATTGCTTGGGTATGCTATAGGCTGCCGCCGACACTCACACTCTTGCACTCTTGTCAACTCTTATTTACTCTTGACATCTCTAGTCACATGTGCTAACCATTGGCGCAGCTACCACAGTCTGCTCTAGTTGTCAAGTGTTGACATGTGTTTCGTTGTGTGCTATAGGGCTACCACAGTCTGCTATAGATGTCAAGTGTTGACATGAGTTTCGTTGTGTGCTATAGGGCGAAACTCTTGTTGACATGAGGCGCGGGTTATGCTAGAGGGGACGGGAGGGGCTGGCGGATCTGCTGTAATATGTAGTAGGCACTTCTGTACACCAGAGGTGAAATTAGAAACTAGGGAAAACTCCCGTAATGTGGGTACTTACTAACATAGCCAAGTTATTGATTACTATAGTATTATAGTACACTACTAAATAATAGTAAAAAGGACTTGACAAGTACACAGAAATATGCTATACTATATTAGTATTCTTAGAGAGACAGTAAGGTAAAATACACATGGATGTTGATAATAAATCTCCTCTTGCTAAAAGGAAAAGAGGTAGACCTAAGAAAACAGAGGTAGCTTCTAAGTCTAGAGGTTCTAGGAAAACTCTAGGTAGACCTAAAGGTGACTCAGGTATAATTAATGAGTATAAGGCTCGTATGCTTGCGTCCCCTAAGTCTCGTAAGGTACTTGATAGTATTTTTGATGCGGCACTTAATGATGACCATAAGAATCAAGCGGCTGCATGGAAACTAGTGATGGATCGTATGCTACCTTTGAGTTACTTTGAGAAGGATGCAGCCTCAGGCAGATCATCAGTAAACATAACAATCTCAGGTTTAGGCGGCACTGTAGAAACAGATGTAGAGCCTAGTGAGCCTATAGACGGAGAGTTTGAGGATGTATAAGTACTTCACTAGGGAAGAGTTTGTGTGTCAAGCCACAGGCGAGAATGAAATAGAAGATGAATTAATCTTGGCCTTAGACGAACTTAGGGAGGCCTGTGGGTTCCCCTTTGTTATTACCAGTGGCTACAGATCACCACAGCATCCTATAGAACTAAGCAAGCCTAAGGCTGGCACTCATGCCCAAGGAATAGCAGCCGACATAGCGGTAACCTCAGGTTCTCGTAGACACACTATAGTTAAAAAAGCCATAGAGCTAGGCTTTAGTGGTATTGGTGTAGCTAAAGGTTTTGTACATGTAGACGTAAGGGCTACTGATATACCTGTAATGTGGACTTATGGATAACAAAGAATACAAAGAGACTCTAGCTAAACAAGAGGATCTTAACTGGGACGGTAATACTGAACCAGCAGTAGAACATGTATACGTTGTAAATAAAGACAACATGGAAAAGTTAAAGAAGCTAATACATGACAAGCCTTAACATTGAACTCTTAGATTGGCAAAAGCAAGTCTGGGCGGATGACACTAGGTTTAAGATTGTAGCTGCTGGTAGACGTACAGGTAAATCCAGACTAGCTGCATGGATGCTTATTGTAAATGCACTACAGGCCGACAAGGGACAGGTGTTCTATGTAGCCCCCACACAGGGGCAGGCTAGAGACATCATGTGGCAGACACTACTAGACCTAGCGCACCCAGTGGTAGTGGGTGCTCACATTAATAATTTACAAATAAAACTGGTCAACGGTGCAACTATATCCCTGAAGGGGGCAGACAGGCCGGAGACTATGCGTGGTGTGTCACTAAAGTTCCTAGTGATGGATGAGTACGCAGATATGAAACCAGAGGTCTTTGAGCAGATCCTTAGACCTGCTTTAGCTGACCAAAAAGGTGGTGCGTTGTTCATAGGTACACCTATGGGACGTAACCACTTCTATGACTTATACAAGTACGCAGAACTAGAGGACGATGTGTCCTATGAGTCTTGGCACTTTACAAGCTACGACAACGAACTACTGGACTCAGAGGAAATAGACCTAGCTAAGAAGTCTATGTCATCCTATGCATTCCGACAAGAGTTTATGGCATCATTTGAAGCTAGAGGCTCAGAAATGTTTAAGGAGGAGTGGGTTAAGTTTGGCGATAAGCCAGACATAGGTGACTACTACATCAGTATTGACTTAGCTGGCTTTGAGGATGTAAGTAAGAAAAGATCTAAGAACTCTAGGCTTGATGAGTCAGCAATAGCTGTAGTTAAAGTCAACGAGGACGGATGGTTCCTAGAGAACATTATCTACGGTAGGTGGGACTTAGCGGAGACAGCTAGAAAGATCTTTGATGTAGTGCGAGACTATAGACCTATTAGTGTAGGGATTGAACGTGGTATCTCTAAGCAGGCTGTAATGTCTCCCTTGCTGGACATGATGAAGCAGAACGGTAGATTCTTTGTTGTAGAGGAGTTAACCCACGGTAACAGAAAAAAAACCGATAGGATTATGTGGGCTTTACAGGGTAGATTTGAGAACGGACAGATTACATTGGGTAAAGGCGAGTGGAACAGTCAGTTCATGGATCAGTTATTCCAGTTCCCCGATGTCTTAACACATGATGACTTAATAGACGCTTTTGCATACACAGATCAACTGGCTAAAGTAGCCTACTCATATGACTTTGAAATTAATGATCTTGAAATACTAGACACAGTAACAGGCTACTAATGAAAACTATAACTACAGCACAAAAAGCAATGTTAAAAAAACACTCTTCTCACCACAGCGCTAAGCATATGACTGAAATGAGGAAAAACATGAAGGCAGGTAAAACTTTTACTCAGTCTCATAAAGCTGCTCAAAAGAAAATAGGGAAGTAACATGGCTAAACAAGGTTTATACAGTAATATTAATGCTAAACGTAAACGTATTGCAGCGGGTTCCGATGAAAAGATGCGTAAAGCCGGTAGTAAAGGCGCTCCTACAGCCGCACAATTTAAAAAAGCAGCTAGGACAGCCAAAAGAGGTAAAAGATAATGGACTACGGTGATAATGATGTCATAATGAGTGACGAACACCTAGAAAGCTGGGTAATGACTAAGTGTGACTCATGGCGAGACAACTATGAGTCTAATTATTCAGACAGGTTTGAGGAATACTACAGGCTTTGGCGTGGACAGTGGGCAGCAGAGGACTCTTCTAGGAAGAGTGAACGCTCTAGAATCATTAGCCCTGCACTTCAGCAGGCTGTAGAGTCCAGTGTAGCAGAACTAGAGGAAGCAACCTTTGGTAGAGGTAAATACTTTGATATTACTGATGATTTAGCTGATGCTGAAACTGAAGATGTTGTGTACCTACGAAATAAACTGCATGAAGACTTTGAAAAGACACAGCTTCGTAAGCAGGTAGGTGAGTGCTTAATAAACAGTGCTGTATTTGGCACAGGTATAGCTGAAATAGTAATAGAAGAAATTAAAGAGATGGCTCCCGCTACTCAGCCTATTATGGACGGACAACTACAGGCGGTAGGTGTAAACATTACTGACCGCACTGTAGTTAAACTACGCCCTGTGCTTCCTCAGAACTTTTTAATTGATCCTGTAGCTACTTCAATAGAAGATGCCTTAGGTGTTGCTGTGGATGAGTATGTGTCCCGTCACCTAGTGCAACAGTTACAGGAAAGTGGTGTTTATAAAAAAACATATGTAGGTCAGTCACCCAGTGACGATGATTTAGAGGCAGATCATGATCTATCTTCCTACGATGAAGATAAAGTACGTTTAACTAAGTACTATGGTCTTGTACCCCGTTACCTATTAAAAATAGGTGAGAAAGAAGCATTATTAGGTGAAGATGAAGATATTGCTGATTTAGAATTAGATGAAGATGAGGAAGACGGAGACGAAGAGGAAGCATACTATGTGGAAGCTGTTGTTGTTATCGCTAATGGAGGCATCCTACTAAAAGCAGAAGAAAACCCTTACATGATGCAGGACAGACCTATCATCGCTTTCCCTTGGGATGTAGTTCCTTCTAAGTTCTGGGGCAGAGGGGTGTGTGAGAAGGGCTACAACAGCCAGAAAGCCCTTGATACAGAACTCCGCGCTCGTATTGATGCATTAGCTCTAACTGTACACCCAATGCTTGCTATGGACGCTACAAGGCTTCCTAGAGGCTCTAGGCCTGAGGTAAAACCCGGAAAAATCATCTTAACCAACGGTGATCCTAAGTCTGTTTTACACCCTTTTAACTTTGGGCAAGTAAATCAAATTACATTTGCACAGGCCGCTGAACTACAGAAGATGGTACAGATGGCTACAGGCGCTATAGACTCCGCTGGTATTGCTGGTAGTATTAATGGTGACGCTACGGCTGCTGGTATTAGTATGTCTCTAGGTGCTATCATTAAGAGGCACAAACGCACACTAATTAATTTCCAGCAGTCTTTCTTAATCCCTTTTGTAATGAAAGCCGCTCACAGGTACATGCAGTTTGACCCAGAGAACTATCCTGTTAAGGACTACAAGTTTAATACTACCTCTACTCTAGGCATTATTGCCCGTGAGTATGAAGTAACACAACTTGTACAGTTGTTGCAAACAATGTCTCCAGAGTCTCCACTGTACAATACTTTAATACAGTCAATTATTGACAACATGAACGTATCTAACCGTGAAGAACTTATTGCTAAGATTGATGAGGCTGCTCAAGCTGCGAAGCCTACACCGGAACAGCAACAAGCACAGCAAGCGACACAACAAGCACAGATGGCCTTCCAACAGTCTCAAACAGACGCTTTAGCAGGGCAAGCCGTAGAGTCTAAGTCTAGAGCACAGAAGATTGCTATAGAAGCCCAGTTGTTACCGCAGGAACTTGAAATAAGCAAGATTAAAGCTATTACATCTAACTTACAAGCGGGAGATCAAGACGATAAAGAGTTTGAACGTAGAATGAGAATTGCTCAGACACTGTTAAAAGAGAAAGAGATTGAACTCAGGACTCCTTCACAACAGCCTATGCAGCAGGCACCTCAACCACCAGCACCGCAGCCTCTACAGGCTCCGCTGCAACTACAAGGAGTACCTAATGGTAGTAACTAGGACAGAACTAGCTGAAATAGTATCTCAGATCAATACTAAGTTTGAGGAACTAGAGCAAACTATTAAAGAAGTAAAAACTTGCAACTGTGCAACAGATAAACAGAAGGCTACAAAGGCTTCTAAGAAAGCAGCATAATGGTTGCTCCACGCAAAGGTAAAGCTAAAGTAAAAGTCACATCTAGTGGAAAAAGGGTAAGTTATGGGCAAGCAGGCCCAGCTAGAGGAGGTGGATCTAGAGTAAAGGCAGGGACTAGCAAAGGCGATAGTTATTGCGCCCGTAGTCTAGGTATTAAGAAAAGACTCTCTAAAGAAAAACAGAATGACCCTAATACACCGAATAATTTATCAAGAAGGCGCTGGAAATGTTCCGGTGCTAAATCAAGGAGAAGCTAATGCCATACGGCACAGGTACATACGGATCTAAAGCAGGTAGACCCGCTAAAAAGAAAACTAGACAACAAAAGGCTATGAGTAAAAGAAAACCTTCAGGTTCTTCTAGGGGCCGCTAATGATACTTGAATTAGCAGCCATCGTTAGTACGGTAAATGCTGCTACTTCAGCCTTAAACAGAGTAGCAGGTGCTACCTCAGATATTCAACAAATCAGTTCTTTTCTTGGTGCTCTGGGGGAGGCGCAACACGATCTTCAGAAAATTAAAAATACTCAGAGTCTTTCAGCGGCAGATGCCATACAGCATCAACTAACACAAAAACAAATATCAGACACCTTATCCGAAATCAAGGACATATTTTTAGTCAGTGGTAATTCTGGATTATGGGATAATGCTATGCAGGCTATGGCTGACGCTAGAGTTGCTAGACAGAGTGAAATTAACAAAGCTATTGCTAAACGTAAAGTTAAACTTAAAGAACTTAAAGAAGCGGGGGTGATTATCTTAATAGCTGTGATTATAGTACCTGTGGCTGTTTTTGCCGTACTGTATTCATTAGTTAAATAATTAAAATAACTCTTGACATTTACACAGAAGTGTGATATAATGTATAGGTACATTAGTGTACATAGGTATTCTTTAATTAAAGGTAAAATACAATGAAACAAGAGTTAGAAACATATTTTAATAATTACTTTGCGATGTTTAGGTCAGAAGGCTGGAAACAGCTAAACTCTGATTTACAGAGTAATGTTAATCAGATCAACTCAATAGAGTTAACAGAAGATGCTAATAACTTGTATTTCCGCAAAGGACAATTAGCAATTCTTTCAACACTTTTTAATCTTGAAACACAGATTGATAATGCCAAAGAACAAGCAGAAACAGATGACTCTGAAGAAGCTGAAGATGAGGTTATTTGATTTCAGATGCCCCTGTGGGCATAAGTTTGAAGATTTAGTAAAGTCCGATGTCACAACTTCTAGGTGCAGTTGTGGCTTGGACGCAAAGCGAATTGTTTCTCCTGTGAGATCTCGTTTGGAAGGTATTACTGGGGATTTTCCCGATGCACATGACAAATGGGCTAAACGTAGGAAGCAGCAAATAGCATACGAACGGAAACAAGGTATTTAACCCTTCCGTTATACTAAAGTTCTCCACAATACTAAGGTACGGAGTTAATAATGGCTAGAATAATAGAAAGTGAGCGTCAAGACGCAGAGTCAACAGATCAATTAGATATGTTTGATGAGAAACAAGAGGTAACTCCTGAACCACAGGAACCTTCTATCCCAGATAAATATCAAAATAAATCTGCTGAAGAACTTGTACAGATGCATCAGGAAGCTGAGAAGCTACTGGGCCGACAGAGTTCTGAAGTAGGTGAACTGCGTAAAGTTGTAGATAGTTACATACAGACACAACTCACACCAGAACAACAAGCACCCTCAGAAGTCGAAGAAATAGATTTTTTTACAGATCCTGATGCGGCTATGAATAGGGCGATTCTAAATCATCCTAAAATCAAAGAAGCAGAGGCTGTCACAACACAGTATCGTCACAGTACAGCTATGGCGCAACTAAAAGATAAACATCCTGATTTGGAAGTTATCTTGAAGGATGCTAAGTTTGCTGAGTGGATTCAAGCTTCTAAAATTAGAACTAGATTGTTTGTAGACGCAGACCAGAAGTATGACCATGAAGCCGCCGATGAGTTATTTAGCCTTTGGAAAGAACGGCAGAACGTAGTCCAACAGACTGCACAGGTTGAACAGAAGGCTCGTAAACAAGCAGTTAAGTCGGCTAGTACAGGCAATGCCCGTGGTAGCTCTGAATCCTCTCCTAAAAAAATCTATAGACGCGCAGACATTATTAACCTTATGAAAACAGACCCTAATCGGTACGCTGCATTACAACCAGAAATTATGCTGGCGTACAAAGAGAAAAGGGTCAGATAACCTTATATCTTAGGAGATATTTATTATGACTGATTCCGTATATCCCGCAACCGGCGGGTTCGTTGACAACACTAGCGCAGCAACTTTTATTCCAGAAATCTGGAGTGACGAGATTATTGCTGCATACCAAAAAAATCTTGTATTGGCTAACCTAGTCAAGAAGATGTCTATGTCAGGCAAGAAAGGCGACACAATCCATGTACCTAAGCCTGTCCGTGGTGATGCCCATGTTAAAGCAGCTAAGACCGCTGTAACAGTACAGGCAAGCACAGAAGGTGAAGTACAGGTATCCATTAACCGTCACTTTGAATACTCACGTTTAATTGAAGACATTACAGAGGTACAAGCGTTGTCTTCTTTGCGTCAGTTTTACACAGAGGACGCTGGCTACGCTCTTGCAAAGCAAGTAGACACAGATCTACACGGCTTGGCTACTGGTCTAGGTTCTGCTGGTACTTCTAGTACTACTTACCTAAACAACGGTGGTACTTTCTTCATTAACAACGGTGCTGCTGCACTAACTACTTATGTAGCTGATACTGTTGTTCCTGCTGACATCTTTACTGACGGTGGCTTTAGAGCACTAATCCAGAAGCTAGATGACGAAGACGTACCTATGGACGGACGTAGCTTTATCATTCCTCCTTCAGTTCGTAACACGATCATGGGTATTGATCGCTACGTTAGCTCTGACTTTGTTAACAACGGCAAAGTAACAGGTGGACAGATCGGTGAACTATACGGTATTGGTATCTTTGTAAGTACTAACTGCCCTGTAGTTGAAACGGCTGCTGCTAACGGTGCTTCTACTGTAGATAGCTTAGGTGCTCTCTTACTACACCGTGATGCATTGACACTTGCAGAACAGCAAGGCGTTAGATCACAAACACAGTACAAGCAAGAATTCCTTGCTAACTTGTTTACTTCAGACACATTGTACGGTAAAGCTGTACTCCGTCCTGAATCTGGTATTACCTTGGTTGTTCCTAAGTAACAATCGTTTAGCTGGGGGTTACTTAGGTAGCCCCTTAGCTTTATCTTTAAGGAGTGTAAATGTTACAGTCTCTAATTGGCCCTATAGCTAACTTAGCTGGTACTTTCCTTAAAAATAAAGCTTCCGAAAAGCAAGCAATACATGAATCCAAGCTACGCCGTATTACAAATGACGGTGATTGGGAAACTCAACAAGCTGCTGCCTCACAAACCTCATGGAAAGATGAATGGTTTGCTGTAGTTTTAAGTTTGCCATTGATAGGTGCTTTTGTGCCGTCTATGGTCCCCTACGTTGAACAAGGATTTATTGTATTGTCTACTATGCCTGATTACTACAAAGCCTTCCTAGGTGGTGCTATAGCTGCAAGTTTTGGTATTAAAACCATGTCTACTTGGGGTAAATAATGGCTGAGTCTTTTTCCTCCCTTGCTAACCCTTTCCTTGAATACCGTGATACTTTAGCCGGTGGCGCTGACTATGCGGCTATTAATGATGGAGATGAAGTAGATAACTTCTACGACACTGCTTTTGAAAAAGCGTTTACAGACACAGGGTACTTGGTTGATATAGATATTATTGGCGGCGAAGGCGGTGTAGGTGGAGGCCAAGTAGACTATAGCCCTACTCGCATACTTAATGAACAAGAGTACCGTGGCTTTGTTGCAGATACCCCAGCCTATTTAAGCGGCTTTGGGTCAAAACCTACTGTAGATAAAACCCAACAAGCCTATTCTGCTGTAAAAGATTTAACTTCTACAGAGGAACTATCAGCAGCTTTAAGTTCTTTTTACGGTTACAATGTTGTAGCTAAAGAACAATCTTTTAACCGTTCTGACTTTGGTGGTAACTTAGACACACACTCTAGCTCCTCAGACTCTAATCTTCAACAATTCCATTCTCTTGTAGAACCTATACTTAAAGATCAAGTTTCTTACTTACAAGCCACTAAAGGTTTAAGCTATCAAGATGCTTTAATGGAATCTTATAGCAGTGACCCTATGTTGCAGGCGTTGTACCACAAGTATGATGTTAAGCCTGTTAGACAGACTAAGGATGGTTCTACTTATCTTTATGATCCATTTAGTTTTAGTGAAATAAGAACTTTTGAGTCTAAAGATCCTTCAATAAAAAGTATTGGAGTAGATATAGCTAAGGCAGTAGCTCTTACCATGCTATTAGGGCCAGTAGTAGAAGCAGGCCTTACGGCAGCCAACATGGCGTTAGCCACTGCTGTTCCTGCTGCTGTAAATGCTGCTGTGGCTAGTACAGCAGTTGCTACCATGGCTACTGCTGCTACAGTATCTGCTGTTTTAGGAGGAGATCCTTTACAAGCTGCTTTAGTTGCAGGCCTTCCTATTGGTAGAATCCCTATTCCGGGAACTAACGGAATGACTATAGATCAGTTTGTAACAAACGCTGGTAAGCTTAACACAGGTCAATTTCAGGTGGTATTAGGAGCAACTCCTATGGGTACTGCTATGGCAGCAGCTAATTCTATGATACCTACAGGCACAGGAGGAGGCTCAACTACAGGTGCAACACCAGACTTTAACCCTTATATCAATAGTATTGCTGCTTCTGTATCTGCTAGTAATCTAGAAGAAGAAGAACAAGAATCTACAGTAGACTTTACTTTTAATCCTTATGCTGAATCAGAAGAAGTAGCAGCGGCAAGCAGTGCTACAACTGAGGCAGAGAACGCTAGTAATGCAGCACAGGAAGCTTTAAATACACCCTCTTCCTACACAAGTGCTATAGATGACTATGAGGGGCGTTACAAGGAAGCCATGATTAAGAACAGAGGTAGAAAGTCTTCTGCCTCTAGGTACTATCTAGAAAAAATTAGAAAAGCGGAAGCAGCCGAAAAACAAGAGTTAAATGAAAAAAGAATTGCAGCTAACGTAGCTAAAGGTATGCAGGACAAAGCCGCTAGTGAAGAGAAAGAAATAAGAAGTGCGGAAGAAAGAACCTATCAAGCAGAGAAAGCTGCGGCTTTCCAAGCATACCAAGCAGAAGATGCTGCGCGTAAAGAAAGAAACAGGATAAGATTAGAAAAAGCTAAGGTTGCTAGAGAAACAGCAGACGCACTAAAAATTAAAGAAGCAGAAGAAGCAGCAGCAAAACCGCCTGTAACAGACGTTACACCTATTGTGGATGAGCAAGACCCTATAGAAAGCGAAGTAGATATTACATATGAAGATGATTTTGAAGAGGAAATTCCAGAACCTGTAATACCGCCCCCTGAAAAAGAGATTGTAAAAAGTACAGATAACAGTGACGATGGCGGTGGCGGTGGTGGCTCTTCTGAAGGTTCAGGTGAAACAGGTGTTTCTACTCCCAGCCCTACTCCTGTAGAATCTGGAAGTAGCGGTAATATTGACGGGGAAGAAGTAGATCCTAATACTAATATTATTTACAGACAACTCATAGAAGCCGCTAATCAAGAAGAAGACGGGAGTCTTTTACAACTTGCTCTTTTAGAAGAAGCGTCTGCTTATAAAGCTAATCCTGAAATTTATGAATCTGATGCTTTTGGCGGCCCTTCTACACGCCCTTGGGACGTAGATCCTGAAAATTGGGTAGAAGATGTTGTTACAGCCGTGTATGTAAATTTATCTTCTTTAACTCCTCCTTCTACTGGCGGGAAAGTCAATGAACCTGTAGCTACAGGGGAACCTAATGAGGTGGAGTCAGACATTACTGACTCTACTATACCTTCAGATACTACAGAATTTGATCCTGACCCAGTAGGCACGGGGAAAGAAGGTACAGAGAGCGGCGGAGGGGCTACTGGTGTTAGCACAGGCAGTGGAGAAGCAACTACAGGTGGAGGAGAAGACACTACGGGAGGAAACGCAGGGTCTGGAGAAGGGGAAGGTATTGGTAAAGGTGAGGGTAAAGGTGAAGGTGAGGGTAAAGGTGAAGGCGGTGGGTCAGGCGCTGGAGCAGGCGGTGGTATGTTTGGAGGCGGCGGAGGTGGTGGCGCTGGAGAAAGGAATATTACTGAAACACTCTTCAGCGACTACGCTAGGAAATATCAAGCCCCTGCATTGCTAAACTCAAGAAGGTTTCAAGGCTATCAAGCACCTAGTTTATTTAAAGGAATAATTTAATGGCTACAACATATTTAGCTATAATGAATAGCGTACTACGCAGGCTTAGAGAAGACGAAGTATCAGAAGTAACTCAGACTACTTATTCTAAGATGGTAGGAGACTATATTAATGATGCAAAAGAAGCTGTAGAAAACTCACATGATTGGTCTACACTTAGGACTACAGTAGTAGTTCCTACAGTAGCAAATACTACAGAATATAGCTTGACAAATGCAGGAGAACGTGTTAAAATATATGGAGCTATAAACGATACTTCTAACTTTACTATGCACTATGAATCCCCTAACTGGTTTAACAATGCTTACTATATTTCAGGTGAAGTCTCAGGCACACCTGACTCTTATACTTTTGATGGTATAGACAACAATGGGGATACTAAACTAAGGGTTTACCCTAAACCAGACGGAGTGTACAGTTTACGCTTTGATTTAGTTGCTAGAGAAAACCCTTTAACCATTGACTCAAGTACTACAGTTCTACCTCAAAATGCTATTGTTCATCATGCTATTGCACTTTTATCTAGAGAGCGTGGTGAAACTGGTGGTACTACTACACAAGATTATTTTATTATAGCAGACAGACATCTAGGCGATGCTATAGCACAGGACGCATATAAAAACCCTGAAGACTTTATCTATAGGGCAGTTTAATGGCACAGCAAAGACAGAATATATACATTGGTGCTCCAGGATTTAGAGGCCTTAATACTCAAGATGCCCCTGTAGGTCAAGATGCTTCCTTTGCTTCTATAGCAGAGAATGCAGTAATAGACAGCTTTGGACGTATTGGTGCTAGAGAAGGTGTAAGTCTTATCACAAGCAGTGCTACACCTTTAGGATCTAGTGCCGGTGTAGAGGTTATAAAAGAGTTTACAGACAGGGCTGGTAATGTACTTGTATTTTCTACAGGTAATAATAAAATATTTACAGGGACTACAAGTTTATCAAACATTACAGGAAGCTTAACTGTAAATGCAAATAACTGGAAGATTGTCTCTTTTAACGGAGATGCCTATTTCTTTCAGAGAGGACATGATGCTTTAAAGTATACAGATAGCTCTAGTGCTCTTGCTGTTTTAGCGTCTGCCGCTCCTGATGCTAATGAATGTTTAGCTTCCTTTGGTAGACTATGGGCTGCTGATGTTGTTGGTAACAAGTACACAATGTACTGGACTAGTACTTTAGCAGGAAGCACTTGGAGTGGTGGCAGTTCTGGCTCTTTAGATTTAACTACAGTATGGCCTAATGGTTTTGATGAAGTAACTGCACTAGCTGAGTTTAATGACCTACTAGTTATTTTTGGTAAACGTAGTATTCTACTGTACTCAGGTGCTTCTAACCCAGCTACTATGGTACTCCAAGACACAATAACAAACATAGGCTGCATAGCTAGAGACAGTGTACAGTCTACAGGTTCAGACTTAGTATTCTTATCACATACAGGAGTTATGAGCCTAGGTAGATTAATACAAGAGAAATCTAACCCTATAGGCAGTGTATCTAAGAATGTTAGAGACGAAGTAGTTAATAATACACTTCTTGAGACAGGGAACATTAAGTCTGTCTACAGTGCAGAAAAGGCTTTATACTTGTTAATCCTGCCTACTGTTAACCTTATATATGCTTTTGACATGAGGGGTAAGCAAGAGGATGGGAGTAGCCGTGTTACTACATGGCCCTTTACAGGGGCTTTAACTGCATCAAGAGCAGAAAGTGACGGCACTGTTTACTTAGGTGTTATAGCTGGAATAGCAAAGTACTCAGGATATACAGATACTTCCGGTGTTTACACTATGAAGTATTACACACAGCCCTTATCTTTTGATGACCCATCAAGAGTTAAGATGCTTAAAGAAATTAACTTAACAATTATAGGTGGCTCTGGTAGTTCCGTAGTAGCCAACTGGGGTTACGATTACACACAAAGCTACAACAAGCAACTATTTGATGTAGACACTACATTTATTTCAGAGTACGGAGTGTCTCAGTACAACGTAGCAGCATCAGAATATAGTTCTGGTATCATTGTAGGTATCCAGAAGTTAAAAACAACAGGCTCAGGTAAAGTAGTTACTATTGGTATAGATGCTACTATAAATGGTAAAGCATTTTCTATACAGGAACTAAACACAGAAGCTATTATAGGTAGACTAATTTAATGAGTAATTATACAAAGACTACAAACTTTGCAGCTAAGGATTCCCTACCTTCAGGTAATGCTGCTAAGATTGTTAAAGGCGCAGAGATTGATACAGAGTTCAATAACATCGCTACTGCATCAGCAACTAAAGCTAATGCAAACAACGCTGCACTTACAGGAACGTCTGTATTCGCTACGTTGTCAGATGGCACTATTGCTGTTACAGGCTGGGTAGATGAAGACAACATGTCCTCTAACAGTGCTGTACTTATACCTACACAGCAGTCCGTTAAAGCCTATGTAGACTCTAATGTAACTGCACAGGACTTAGATGTAACTGATGGCTCTGCTAGTATTGACATTGACTTGGACTCTGAGTCTCTAGGTATCTTAGGTGGGACAGGCCTTACTTCCTCTGCCTCTGGTACTGGTGTTACTCTAGCTATTGATAGCTCTGTTACTACGCTCACAGGCACACAGACACTTACGAACAAGACGCTTACTACTCCTACTATCCTTACTTCGTTTACTATAGGCTCCGCTACAATCAGTGAGGCTGAACTAGAGATACTAGATGGCGCTACAGTAACCACAGCAGAGCTAAACGTACTGGACGGTATCACAAGTACCACAGCGGAACTAAACATCTTAGATGGCGTAACAAGCACTGCTGCTGAGTTAAACATCTTGGACGGAGTAACCTCTACTACAGCAGAACTAAATAAGCTAGATGGTTTTACAGGTGCTGTTGCTGATCTTAACTACGCAAAAGACTTAAATGCTACAGGGGTAACTGCTTCAGAGTTTAATATTTTAGACGGACTTACATCTACTACTGCTGAACTTAATATCCTAGATGGAGTCACAAGCACCACAGCAGAACTAAACATACTGGATGGGGTTACTAGTACAACAGCGGAACTTAATATCCTAGACGGTGTTACAAGTACTGCTAGTGAATTAAATATACTTGATGGTGTTACAGCTACAGCAGCAGAAATTAACTATGTAGACGGTGTAACCTCTAATGTTCAGACACAGCTTAATACTAAAGCGCCTATAGCTGGGGCTACGTTTACAGGCACTACTACTATACCTACTGCTGACATCAATGGTGGAGCTATAGACGGTACTGTTGTTGGTGGATCTACTGCTGCCGCTGGTAGCTTTACTACTCTAGGAGCCTCTGGTGCTATTACAGGTACTCTAGGTACTGTTGCACAAGGGAATATTACAAGTGTGGGTACATTGAGTGCTCTTACAGTCTCTGGTAATCTTATAGTAGACACTAATACTTTAAAAGTAGACGCTAGTAATAACCGTGTAGGTATCCTTAATGCTTCTCCAGATGTAACCTTAGACGTTGGTACAGCCACAGACGCAATACACATGCCCACAGGAACTACTGCTCAGAGGCCTTCAAGCCCTGCTGCTGGCTACCTTAGATTTAATAGTAGTTTATCACAGTTTGAAGGCTACACAGACGCTTGGGGCGTTGTTGGTGGCGGTGGTGGCTCTAACCTAGTTAGTGATACAATGACAGGTGATGGGTCAGATACTACTCTTGCATTAAGCAATAATCCTTTAAATGAGAATAATACTCAAGTATACATAGATGGTGTTTACCAAAACAAAAATACCTATAGCGTCTCTGGCACTACATTAACATTCTCTACTGCACCTCCTAGTGGTTCTGCTGTAGAAGCTATGACTATACAGCCTACTGCTGTTAATATACCTGCTGATGGCAGCGTTACGTCCGTTAAGTTGTCTGGTGCTTTGACTACCCCAAGTACTTTAGTAGCCACTGGCAAGATCACCGCAGACGCTGGCATAGACATAGATAACTTTAATATTGATGGCACTACGATTGCCCTAAGTTCTGGCGACTTAACGCTAGACGTTGCTGGCGACATTATCCTTGATGCTGATGGTGCAGACATAATCATTAAAGATGGCGGGACTACCTTTCTTGAAATTGACAAAGATGGCAGTAACGCAAGAATTAAAAACCCTATCTCAGATGGGGATATTTTATTCCAAGGCAACGATGGTGGTTCAGGTGTAAATGCTCTTGTGCTTGATATGTCAGCGGCTGGTGCCGCCACGTTTAATGCTTCAGTTAATGCAGGTGCAGGATTAAGAATCTCAACAGACGGCAGCGGTAACGGGGTTATAACTACTTTAGGACAAGACAAAGACATGTTCTTCTCAGGGGATGACGGTGGTTCTGGGATAAATGCTCTTGTTCTTGACATGTCCGATGCAGGTGCAGCTACGTTTAATTCTCATGTTCGCTTAGGTGATAACAAAACTGCATCGTTTGGAGCAGGTAACGATATTGAGATAACCAGCGATGGCACAAATGGAACAATAGGAGCGCCTAACGGCAACCTACTCATAGCTACAGGCGCTAATGCAGTAGTGTCTACAAACGGAACGCAAGCATTGCTAATACGGACTAATGGACAGTTTGCAGCCAGTACTGATGGCAGCTTTGCAACAAATAAGGACTACACCTTTAGAGACGGTGTTGGCATAAGTAACCCAAACTCTTCCTCGTATTCCGTGGGTACTTCTTCCTGCATGGCCGTAGGGGCAATGGGTACTGGAAGATCAATCAATGCCTCAGGCACAGTTAATGCGAGTGGTGCTGACTACGCTGAGTACATGACGAAAGCAGATGGGTGTGGAACTATCGCTAAAGGTAATGTTGTCGGTGTTGATATAAATGGCAAGTTGACTGATGTATTTGCAGATGCAATTAGCTTTGTCATCAAGTCCACTAATCCATCTTATGTGGGTGGTGATACATGGGCAGATGAAGAACCACCTATTAAAAATGAAGAAGATACAACTGAGTGGGATAGTTGGTACGAACGCACGGAAACTAAAAGAGCTACTGTTGATCGTATAGCATTTAGCGGTCAAGTTCCTGTCAACATTACAGGCTCTTTCAACGTGGGTGATTATGTTTACCCAGAGGTTAATGGAAGCAGTATTAAAGCTGTCGCAAAGTCTAGTCCCACGTTTGATGAATATAAACTTTGTGTTGGCAAAATATGGGCAACAGAAAAAAATGGAAGGCCGTTTGTAGCGGTTAAAATAGGTTAAGGAGAATAACTAATGGCTTTAACTAAAGTAAGTAGAGGTTTACTAAGCACAGGTATTGTGGATAACTCCAATGCCACTGCTATAACTATTAATAGTAGTGAAGAAGTAACATTCGCAGCAAAAATAACAGCAGTAGGTACATCTATCTTTACGGACTTAGATATATCAGGCAACGTAGACGTAGATGGCACTACTAACCTAGATGTTGTAGACATTGATGGCGCTGTAAATATGGCAACTACCGCTCTTGTTACAGGCGTATTGACCACAACTGCGGCTACTGTGTTTAACGGTGGGTTTGCCTCTAATGCGGCTTCAACAGTTTCTGTCACCTCCTCTAGCGCGACTGAAGTAGCAGCCTTTAAAGTTTCAGGAGACACGACACCTAGTATTGCTATCTACAGTAATAACGCAATTAGAGCAAAGTTAAGAGCCTCAAGTGCTGAGACAGCGCTTTTGTCACAGGGAACTTTGCCGTTGCTGTTAGGCACAAACAACACGGAACGCATGCGACTTGACGGGTCAACAGGCAAATTGCTAATCGGTGCTGCTACAAACACCACTGGAGACGCGGTGCAAATCGAAAGTCCAGCGAGCGGTGGCGGCTTTGGAATTCAAATCCGTAGAAACGACAACAATACAAGCCAGCAAGTAGGGCAAATTAAGTTTGGTAACGCAGTTGATGAGGATCTCGGGAAGATTTCAGTGAATACTGACGGGGCTAACAATAGTGGAGCTATTCTTCTCTCTACAGCTTCTGCCGGTACTACAGCAGAACGTATGCGTATTAATTCCGAAGGAAGCCTACTTGTGGGTACAACTGCTAACGATGGAGCAATAGCAAACACCGTGCCAGTAACTGCGGGGAGGTTTCGTACTTTGAGCGGTGCTCAAGCAGCGGCAAATAATACAGCTACAACAATGTTTACTATGCCCGCTGGCTTTGCCACATACCTTATAAATACAGGATTTAATGGAATCAACAATGCGGCAGCTTTTGGAGCTACTGTTATTGTACACACCGACGGTACTACTACATCGATTACTCAATTAGTTAATCCTTCAGGTATGACAATTTCACTGTCTGGGATGGCTGTTCAAGCAACACAGACTTCTGGAGCTACATTAAATATTTCATTTTCAGCACTACGAATGTAATAAGGAAAAAAGATAATGACCGCAACAAGCACTTGGACAATTACACAGGCAGACTTCGTACTCTCAGAAGATGGCTTAACTAACGTAATTAACAACCTTCATTGGCGTTGCGATGCAGCAGAAACCAATAGCGGTTCAGATTACACCGCTGGCAACTACGGCACTCAATCCTTAGCAGCGCCCAACTCAGACAGTTTTACAGCTTACGACAGCGTTACCGAAGCAAATTGCATAGCTTGGCTAAAAACAGCAATGGGTGCTGATGCTGTAACTGAGATAGAAACTAGTCTGCAAGCACAAATAGATAAACAAAAGAGTCCAACAACAGGTAAAGGAGTGCCTTGGTAATGAGCGAAGAACAAATAATCGTAATCGACAACGAAGAGCATAAAGTGTCAGAACTTGACGTATCAACTCAGGCAAATATAGCCCGTGTAAACGAGTTACGCCGTGAAATATCTACGTTAAAAATGCAGATTAATGAACGCGAACTTATTCTTCAAGCCTACACCAGAGCCATTGTTGAAGGGATTAAGCCTGTTGAAGAAGCTGAAGTAGAGGCAGGCTAATGGGCTACATACTAGACGCATTCAACATTGCTACTGCCGCTGTTGCTCTAGCTTCTGCTGTTGCTGCTGTAACTCCTACCAAGAAAGATGATAACTGGGTAGGCATCGCGCAGGTATGGCTTGACCGGATCGCTTTAAACATTGGCAAGGCCAAGGACTAATCATGAGTGTTATGACTGACGCGCAGAAGCGCAAGATGATTAAAGAGTTGAAGGGCGCAAGTAAGCTACATGCCAACCAAGCTAAACGCCTTGAGAAGACGCTTGAGAAAAAGCCTAAAAAATGACAGCGCAACGCCCTACGGTAAAAGACGCTCTAGCTGAGATCGGCGCACACGAAAGAGAATGTGCGGTACGCTATGAAAACATTGAGAAGCGTTTAGAGTCTGGGGCTAAGAATTTTGACAAGTTAGAAAAATTAATATACGGGCTTTACGTCATTGTTCTAGGGTCGGTATTAATACCGATACTTTTATCTATGGGGTAGAT
>Ga0208814_1000219_pt1 | contig 39220 bp, 46 predicted proteins | sample MalvirAntarct_55_FD_184253 | JGI IMG/M metagenome (GOLD analysis project Ga0208814, IMG submission 184253) | Marine viral communities from the Global Malaspina Expedition - Malaspina viral metaG Antarct_55 (SPAdes) (version 2) | ecosystem: Environmental > Aquatic > Marine > Oceanic | place... | reverse complement strand
CTATCGTTCTGTTACTTAAATCATTAGCACTCATCAGTGTTCTCCTTCTGTTGTTGGTTTGTTGTGAGGTCTTGGTTTCAAAAACCTCTGATATTTCTCTCATCTGTTAATCTTCGCGGTCAGGTCAGCTATCTTGGCAGCGTAGGCCGCGCTCTCGCGTGTGCCGTCCTGATACCTGTTGTCGACGCGGCAGTGGTGGAAGTCATGCACAGCCCTAGCCTCAACAAACGCGAGGAAGACATCTGGCACGTCCTCACCTGCGGCGAGGTTCAGCTCGTCTCTAAGAACCCACCCATCATCATTACTCATACCACATTCTCCTATTTTAACGACTTACGGTTGTATCTTAGGCCGCGAGGGCGGCCTTCGATGGACGTTTAAAGAACCCGAACTTCTCGTCATCCGGAGATGGAGAGACTGTAGCGGTGAACGATACACGCTGACCCTGTAGCCCAGTGTCAGTCTCATAGATCTCATCCCAAAGGCTCTGAGGTACAGTGCCGTACACTTTAAAGCCTCTGTCGTCCCGAACTACCATCTTGGTAGTGTCACCGTACATGCTGCTGACAAGCTTCAGGCTCAACACCTCACCGGTGACAACCTGACGACCTTCACCGATGGGGTCGGCAGCGGCGTGTTCGGCCTCACGCGCAGCATCCCACTCAGCCTTACGAGCATCAAAGCCGTCGATGCACTTCACCACAGCGGCACACTGCTTCTCAGACAGCTTGCCCCATTTGTTAAGCGCGATGTCCAGACTAGCGGCGAAGTCGTTCTTATACATGTTGCAGATAACCCAACGCTCAATCTCCTGAGCGCGGGGGATGTTACGCAACCAAGTTTTGTTGGCGTTGTGAATGATCTTCGCTTTAACAGCGGCTTCATAGGCTACGGGGTTATTGATATGGCTCATTACACTTCTCCTCATTGATTTCAGGATCATTCTATCAACTTACCCGAGTATAGTCAACTTAAGGTTGTATCTGTACTCAAAAGAAGCCCCCGAAAGGGCGGCTAGTTGAGTAGACCAGTCGATTAAAAGTTGTAGTCGTGGAAGGCGTAAGGCTCGGTCTGGAGCAGAAACTGACGACCGTTCGACACCCAGAGGTCGTGGTCTTTCCTGCTGCGACGGATACGGATGACTGCTGCATCAGGGTTAGATGCGTATGTCACCTTCTGACCGCGCTGGTTCTCGACGTGTCCTGAGAAACCGCCAACAACCTGATTTAGGTGACCGATGTCGAACTCAGCGTCCATACGGCGTACTTCAAGGGTCTTGTCGCTGATCACCTTCACGATCTCATAAGCGTGAACGTCAGAATATCCGAACTCACTAGCGTGGGTGTAGTTCTTAACCTCAGAGGTTATACGCCAATCTGACTTCCACAGCAGGTTGGTCAGATGATCATTAACTTCAGCGTCATCCTCACCCACCCGTTCTTGCTCACGAGCTACATAGCGAAGAAAGCTTGCCATCTGCTTCTCTTTCAACTCCTCAGCTTGCTCACGGCTTGGTGTTGCAAGATGATTGGCTCCAGCTCTCCAGCCCCAAACACCAAGACCTTCTGGTGAGTTAAAAACTTTCTGGTCAACATTGTAGTATGTAGTGTTAATCATGGTACTTCCCCTCAAAGGTTAGCCCCCGAAGGGGCGGTTAGTGTTTTACTTACGCATCTCGTCAAGCTGATCTTCTATCCAGTTGCACAATCTCTCACCGAAACCGGTGTTACCAGATGCATCAATACCAGATGGCTGCATTATGTTGTTTTCAACCCAAATCATTTTGTCTTCTTGTGCAGCGTAAACACTGGCATTCTCTGGATTGATCAAGTTAGCTACGGCGTTTTGTGCTTCTTTCATGTTCATCGTTTTTTCCTCTCACTTGTTTAATTCAGGAGAATTATATCAACCTATAACTGTATAGTCAACCATTAGTTGTATCTTTAAGCGTAAAAACTACCCGAAGGTGATTGAGTAGTAAACATATCTGTTGACGATCAGTAGGGTAGAGTCAACAGCGGTTCAGCATCCTGAACATGTGCGCCGGCACTTTGTGTCCTGTATCGAAGTGGGTGTCGCCTTTGTACGCATAGCCCACCTCTAACACGCCCTGTAGATCATTACCCCACATACGACGAGCCACTAGGCGTGGTTCGCAATCGGGGTAGTCCCACTGTGCGGGCCAGATATCTGATGCCCTCGTGCTGAAGTCCACATCGTCGATATCTGAAACGCCGTTCTGCATAACGTACTCACACCCGTACTCGTAAAACACTTCATTCTTCATATCACCTCTCCTCAAAGGTTGGCCCCCGAAGGGGCGGTTAGTTTTACGATGCTTCACTCAGTGCTTCGAGGTATACCACCTCACTATCGACCATTTTGTAGTATTTACCGCCGTTCAACTCTCCAATCTCTGGGTTATCACGCAGCCATTTTGTTAGAGCCTTTTTATGTGCCGCTTTCTTTAAATCATCTTGAAATGCGACTCGGTTCTCTTCAGCTACTATTGGATTCAATCTGCTCATCGTTTTTTCCTCTCACTTGTTTAATTCAGGAGAATTATATCAACTTATAATTGATTCGTCAACCATAGGTTGTATTTATAATTTATATGGTCTACGCTTATTCAGGACATACAACCATTTGTGGTATCATCAATATTAAGAGGTTAAAAATGAACAACGAAATTAAAGATCTTCCCGAAACTCGTCGCAACACCTTAAAGGCTCATATCATTGACGCCGTGTACAGTTTTTTAATTGTCGCCTGTGTTGTGATGATACTAAGCGTTGAAGATTGGATAGATAAGATTCTATGACCGATAAAATCGTAAAGCTCACAGCTATAGAGGGTACGCAGCCAGAACCAGAGGTTATTGACCCTGACCTGTTAGCCACCATTGAGGATTTCACAGCAGCGGCAGAGGCTCACAACATAAAAGGTTTTGCCGCTGTGGGGATTAACGCGGCTGGCGTGGTTGTTGATGCGTGGCACTCAACGATGCCGGAGTTCGCGCTGTTGGGTGCAATCGAGGCGATGAAGAATGACTTTGCGATGAGTCAGTGGATCATAGAACAAGAAGACGAATAATAATAAAACTCCTCGCTACCTTGCCGCCTTCGGGCGGCTTTTTTATGGGCCAAAAAAAGCCCCATTAGGGGCGAAAGTTGGGGTTAATAAACGATGTCCTCAACATCACCCCCACAATGCTCACAAGACAAATAGACCTCACGCCTCGGCACTACGGTGTCGCCCATAGGCTCATAGTCTACACTCACCTCTTCGTGTACCTCGGTAACGTCGATGTCGCCGCACTTTCCGCATTCATATTTCATAGTCTTCTTATCTCCGAATATTGTGTCCCAGTTATCGTAAAATGTAGCCGCTGTTGGCCTTTGCTTGCTACCCTTCCCCATAATTAGTCTTCCCAATTCTCTGGATTAAAAGGATCGTAATCTTCAACACCCATATCAAGGGTGGCCCACTCGATGTTGCCTAAGTTGTTAACAGCTTCAAAGATGAAGCGTGATGCCGCCGCAGTGTTTATCTTTATTGTGCGATAACGATGCCCTGCCTCTGACTTATAGGCTCCATCTTTAAACATGTCCTCATAGGCTTTGAGCTTCTTCCAAAACGCTGCTGACTTCATCGGCACCTCAAATTTATTACCTTTCAAGCTGCTGACGTATATGTCGTATATCTCAGCCTTCGGTGTTTCCTCTCCGAACTGTACAACGTTGCCGCCCACCCTATTCTCACGGATCTCACCATTTTGCAGGCAGTTGTAGAGCCACTCAGTGACGTTATCCAGCGCCTCTAGCTTTTGATCTGTGAGCGCATCAGTCTGCGGCACTAGGCGTAGGTTGATGTTCGACAGATTGAAGTTGCGTAGATAATGCAGCAGAGCAGATGCACCGCAGGCGTTATACCAATTGTCCAAAGCAGAGAAATATTCACTGTCTTGTTTGCGGCATTCACCTACATCAAACACTGCAAACCGTCTTTCATCAAGCGTCGCAGGAACAACGAAATCCTCGTTCGATGTAAACAGTATGCGTGTGTAGTTTGGTGCTGTGTACGCATCAACACCCTTACGCTCAATTGTGATGTTCGGGTTGGTTAACAGATCCTTTAACGCGCCCTCAGAGGCTTTCGCCCCAGCCCAGTAAGCCTCATCAGCCTGTAGCAACAATGTATCTTCAAGGTGTCGGTTAAAATTACCCGTAACGTGTTCGGCGCGGCTAACAATCTTGTGATGTGCTTTTACTAGACCACCAAGTATCTCACCAAACTTCGTTTTACCGGTTCCCTTACGGCCTCTCAGCACAAGTCCGACACCGACCTTTGTCATAGGGTTCTGAATCATCTGAGCAGCCCACGCGATAATATATGTGGCGTAAGCCTCATTGCCGTCAGCTATAACATTGGTAACGAAATCGAGCCAAGGCTCAACGTCACCCTCTACACCCTCAACTGACCAACCGCGCCAAAGGTTGTATCGCTCTAGTATCTGCATGTCTGGTGCAAAGGTCAGACCAGCAGCAAAGGTTCTGCGATCTGGGCTTTCGAGCCACATGTCTACAAGATTAATTAGTTTGGGTTTCTCGTCGCCGGATAGAACGCGACAGTTCATATGTTCTTTCTTCAAATCTTCAAGCTTGTACAGCACGATGTTGTTGTGCTTATTCAAGTCTTCACGAATGACACGAGCAGAACCCTCAACCTGTACGAATGCCCATTCCTGCATCATCCGTGGCAGACGTTCCTCGATAACCACAGCATCAACCGCCTCTTTCTCCATTGCTTTAACAGACGCGAGAGTAATCGGTGCGCGACCCTTACTGTCGAACGTCTGATACCGACGCTCACATTCGTTGTCGCGGTATTTGCTACCTTGTGATGACCACTCATCCCATATCTGCCAACCGGTGTCCTCACCATCAAAGTGATGATGCAGCGCCATCCCCACTCTCACCCACTCATCGTGATGACTGTCGGGATCTACAGATTGGAGCAGCTCACGAACACCGACCTCATCGACCTCCATTTTGGGTCTGAACATCGACAGGTCATCGAGATCAATCTGAGCAGGTGATACACCCTTTCGGGCCAACTCCCACCCCTCCTGTTGCTGCGCCAACTCTTCAAAATATGTGATGAACGCCTCTGCCTGTTCCCTGTTGATAGTCGGCAGATCAGACTGAGAGATATCTACAATGCTTTGACCACGCACCCACTTATAAGGCTCTTGAGTCGCGGGATGTATACCAAAGGCCACAAACTGCTGCCCTTCGGCCAACACCTCAACTGCGTGTTTGCTCCCGAGCGTATCCTCATACTCACAGCTTCTAATCTTTGAGAACTTACCATCGACTTTGAAAGGCAGAATACATTTTGGCTTCTGACCGACTCGGATCGCAGACTTTCCTACGTTCTCATCGAGCCACCTCAAAAGTTTATGGTTCAGAGGCGCGTCTAAACAATCGATATCAACAGCGATAGTGTTACGACATAGAATACCAACGCCTCCATCGGCGTGACCATTACCCAACCATTTATCCACATCTATATGGGTAGCACGAATATCTTGCCAACCTTTCAACATAGGGGCTTTAGCCCCCTTTTTTATGGGCACAATTTCGTAGCCTCTATCGACTAACCTATGCCCATGTTCTTTTAAAAACGCCATGCGTTACCCCGTCACTTTACATTTTGTGTGTTTAGCCTTGCCTGCTGGTTTCGTAGATCACGTCACTACTGTTATCAAAATCAACCACGATATCGGGGCATAAATCCCTCCACGACACGCTGCCATCGGTCATCAATTCCATCTGCATCGCTCTATGGGCTGGAACGATGCCCGTCTGTCGCCATTTAGATAACGCTTGCTTAGACACCCCCAGCCGTCTTGCTAGTGCGTTGCAGTTCTTAATTCCGGTAAACGAAACGACATCATCAATCGCCGCTTTCACCTCATCGGCGTACTCACTCACATAATTCATATATACCTCTTTGGATGTTATTTACAACTTTCGGTTGACACTGTAGGGATGAATCACTATGGTGTCAACCACAGAGTGAAATCGTTAGATAAAAAATGTTTAAAGAGGAATAAAGTGATGCAACATGCAATGTTAGGTGCGAGTAAGGCGCACCGCTGGATGACCTGTCCAGCCTCAATCCAACTCGAAGCCACCATCCCCAACGAACAACAATCGTTCTTTGCCGCTGAAGGTACGGCGGCCCACGCACTTGCTGAAGAGTGCCTACTAAAACAAAAACCTCCCGAACACTTTATAGGTGTTGAGTTTGAAGGCTTCGTCGTTGATGAGGTCATGGCGTCTCACGTCGCGACCTATGTTGATTTTTGTAATAGCCAACCGGCTGATGAGTCGCACGTCGAGTTGCGCGTTGATTACTCTGAGTGGGCAGCGGGTGGGTTCGGCACAGCAGATTACGTTACGCTGCACGATGGTGTGCTGCACGTTATTGATCTCAAATATGGTCAAGGCTTAAAAGTCTTCGCTAATCAGAATCAACAGTTGATGCTGTACGGACTGGGCGCGGCTTACGAGTTCACAGACAAAGTTGATACCGTCAGTATGACTATTGTGCAGCCAAGATTAGATCACATAGACACCTACTCTATGAGAGCAAAGGATCTATTCCGATGGGCAGAGGATGTCGTGAAACCTGCGGCGCGGAAAACACTATCGCCAGATCCTGAGTACAAACCGAGCAAAAAAGCGTGTCACTTTTGTAAGGCGAAGCCTACATGCCGCGCTTTAGCGAAGCATAACTACTCTCTAACACTATCTAGTTTCGACAACCTAGAAGAGCCGCTGCTTGTGCAAGTCCCGCACACATTAAACGTTGAAGAGATAGGGCATCTATTGCCGAAAATGGATGCGCTGATCGGTTGGGCGCAAGGCGTACAAAAACACGCACACAAACTTCTTACCAACGGCGGCATCTTACCCAATTACAAACTTGTTGCAGGCCGTGGTCAGCGCAAATGGGTAGACGCAGTGGTAGCTGAAGAAGCACTGATTCAGATGTTGGGAGGCGAAGCCTTCACATCAAAAATAATTTCACCAACCCAAGCAGAGAAGGCGCTTGGCAAAGCGAAATATGGAGAGATCATCGATCTCATTCATAAACCCGAAGGCCGACCACAGCTTGCACCGGACACAGACCCACGTCCGGCTGTTAAGCCAGAAGCGGCTGATTTTTTTACTGACATCTCTAATGAGGAAAAGTCCCAATGAGTACAATTACTTTAAAAAACGTTCGTTTATCCTTCCCACAACTATGGACTCCGAAATCGTACATGGAAGGCCAGACAGCTAAATACTCCGCCAACCTGCTGCTCGATAAAGATGCAGATGTGGAGCAGATAGCTATGCTGAAGAAAGCTATTAAACAAGCTGCAACAGTTGGTTTTAATGGTGAGATTCCTAAAGGCTTAAAAACCTTTTTAGGGGATGGAAACGATAAAGCCTATGACGGCTATGAAAACAGCATGTTTGTGAGCTGCTCTACTCGTCAACGCCCCACTGTTATCGATCGTGACCGCACACCTTTGGTTGAAGAAGACGAGAAGATTTACGCAGGCTGCTATGTCAACGCTGCTATATCTATCTGGATTCAAAACAACCAATTCGGCAAGCGTGTGAACTGCAACCTTCTTGCACTGCAATTCGTAAAAGATGGCGATTCGTTCGGCGGCGGCGGCGTAAAAATGAACGATGTGTTTGATGATATTAGTTCTGAACAAGCTGCTGATGCGGCTGACGATGATTTTTTAAGCTGAGTTAATTAATGGGGCTGCGTGTCAGCCCCTCTTTTTTTCGAGAGGTGCAACATGAAAGCAACACTCAGCTATAAATACAATGGTGATATATATCCAGATCTAAAAGGTAAACGTGTGATCGTTAAAGAGATCGCAGACCTTGCGGAGATACCCTATCAATTATTAAAGAATCGAATGGGGATGAAGAAAAAACGGGCATTGGATCTCAGCGATGTCTGTATCGAGGATAAAGACCTCGACCAGAAAAAACGCACAAAACGTCCATTCGGACGAAGAGTAGTAGCCGATGAAGATGTCACGTTCGCGTGTGAATGGTTACGCCGGCCATTCGTATGAACATATCTATCGACTTTGAAACATACAGTGAGTGCGACATATTTAAGGCGGGCGCGTATGCATACGCCGACCACCCTACCACCGAGGTTCTATGTCTGGCGTGGGTAGTTGATGATGGCAAGCCACACCTGTGGACGCCCGACATGGGTAAGCCGACAGAGTTGTTTGAACACATCAACAACGGCGCAACGCTCTGGGCGTGGAACTCGTTCTTTGAGATGTCTATTTGGTGTCAGGTGTTGAATTGGCCTGAAGTCCCGATATCACAGTGGAGTGACACCGCTGCCCTAGCAGCCGCCCAAGCTTACCCCCGCGCACTTGGTAAGTGTGGCGATGCATTAGGTCTCACCGGCGATGCCGCAAAATCAAAGCGCGGCAAACTATTGATTCAGCGGCTTTGCAAACCATATCGAGGGGAGCGTAGAAGAGATCCAGAATTATTCAAAGAGTTGTGCGATTACTGTCTACAAGATGTGGTTGCTGAACGTGAGATCCGTCAGAGACTTCGCAGGCTCAGAGGTATAGAGAATGATGTCTGGGAAACCGATCAGCTAATTAACTGGCGTGGTGTTCGGCTTGATCGTGACGCTATCTGTAACGCTCTAGAGATTATCAAAAAACACTCTATAAAACTTAACGCTCAGGTGACTCATATTACCGATGGTTTTATGGATTCCACTGGCTCACGCGCTAAAGCGTTGCAGTGGTGTGAATCACAAGGATATCAACTATCTGGTTACGACAAAGCAGCCATTGCTGCCGCGCTTGCCGATGATAGTTGCCCAGACATCGTAAAGCGGTTTTTGCAAATTAGGCGGGCCTTGTCGAAATCCAGCACTAAAAAATACGACTCGATGCAGAAGGTATTGGGTAAAGATGGACGGGCTCACGGCGTGTTGATGTATCACGGTGCTGCAACAGGTCGTTGGTCTGGCAGACACTTCCAACCGCAAAACCTACCACGTCCAACCATCGATGATGTCGATGAAGTTATTGATCAAATGAAACACCGTGATCCCGAAAAGATTGACGGTGAACCGATGGAGTCGTTAGCGAGTTGTCTGCGCGGGATGCTCATAGCTTCAGATGATTCCAGACTGATCGTGTCTGACTACTCATCGATTGAGGCTAGAGTATTGGGTTGGCTTGCAGATCACAAATCAGTTCTGAAGATATTTACTGACGGTAAAGACATCTACAAATTTACAGCGGCTGAGATGTACAACGTCAGTTATGAAGATGTGGATTACGACCAACGTTTTGTCGGAAAAGTCGCGACATTAGCATTGGGTTATCAAGGGGGTGTTCGTGCGTTCCAGAAGATGTCTGAGGCTTACGGCGTTGAGGTGTCTGAAGATCAAGCATTAAAAATTCGTAACGATTGGCGTGACGCTAATAGACCGATCAAGAACCTGTGGATAGCAACAGAACGTGCTGCTCGAAACGCTGTTAGTTACAAAGGAAAAGAGTTTCCTGCGGCTAAGGGTTTTTTCAAATTTGTTAGTGGCGACCTTCTTTTTAAATTACCCAGTGGAAGAATTTTATCATTCCCAGAAGCCAAGATGGTGCAGGGCGACAGGGGTATGGATCTTGTGTACAGCGGGATGAACAATCACACCCACAAATGGGGTGAGATTAAATGCTATGGGGGCTCACTGGTTCAATCGATAACACAAGCCGTTGCCAGAGATCTGCTGGCAGAGGCGGTGCTTCGTTTAGAGAAATCGGGATACCCAGTTGTCCTTCACGTTCACGATGAAATCGTCGCTGATGTGCCGAACAAATTCGGTTCGCTTGAAGAATTTGAAAAACTAATGTGCGTTCTACCGCAATGGGCGAAAGGCATACCCATCGATGCTGAAGGCTATGAGTCAGAGAGGTATCGAAAATAAAAGAGTCCTATATCGAAAAAAAAGTCACCGAAGCCGCAAAGTCTAATGGCTGGTTATCTTACAAATGGGTATCACCATCACAACGGGGTGTGCCTGATCGTATGTACTTCAAAGGCGGTGAGTTAATCATCGTTGAATTTAAAGCACCCAAGAAAAAACCAACACCATACCAAGAAGCGATTCACCGCAGATTAGCGGCAGTGGGTTGGACAGTTCACATCATAGACAACATTGAAGAAGGTAAATCAATCCTATGCTGACCAGAGAGAACCTGCACGGATACCAACAACGCGCTGTTGATTTCGTTATAGAAAACCCTAAAGCGGCACTGTGGATCGACATGGGTTTAGGTAAAACCATATCAACACTCACAGCCCTGACAGATCTAAAACAAGATAAGAAAATAACCAAGACGTTAATCGTCGCCCCACTAAGAGTAGCCACCCATACATGGCCCGCAGAGATAGCTAACTGGACGCACATAACCCTGAGTCACACAGTCATAGCCGGAAAGTCAAAATCTAAGAGGTTAGCTGCGCTAGATGAAGACACCGACCTGCACATAATAAATCGAGAGAACATACCGTGGTTGGTTGAACATTTCGGTCATCATCGCTGGCCCTATGATTGCGTGGTGATTGATGAGAGTAGTTCATTCAAGGCTCACACCTCCAAGCGATGGAAGTCGATGCGTAAGGTGCTGGGTAAAGTTTCTCGTATGGTTCAACTCACAGGCACACCAGCGCCGAACGCATTGTTGGAACTATGGCCTCAGATGTTCTTGCTTGATAGGGGTGAGCGATTAGAAAACAGCCGTGGAAAATTCCTGACAAAATACTGCACGTTGGTCGGCAACCCACAATGGAACCAGTGGGTAGTTAAACCCGACCGCGCTGACGCTATTCACAAAGCTGTTAGCGATGTTGTTCTGCGAATGAAGGCTGATGATTATATCGACCTTCCGAAGCGCGTAGATATAAACATCCCCGTGGTTCTACCACCTAAAGCGCGAAAAGTTTACGACGACATGAAGCGAGATTTTTTAGTTGCCTATGATGGTGGCGATATCCTTGCTGTAAACGCGGCTGTGCAAGTGAACAAGCTTTGCCAGATCGCTAACGGGAACCTATATACTGAAGAACGCGACTTCATTAAGATCCACAGCGCAAAACTTGACGCACTACGAGAAATTGTAGAATCAACTAATGAGCCGCTTCTCATCGCGTATAGTTTTAAATCAGATTTAGAAATATTGAAAAGGGAATTTCCACAGGCTGTTGTCATAGAAAAAGATAACACTATTCTGGACAAATGGAACGATGGTCAAATACCTATCCTTCTAGCACACCCCGCATCGGCAGGGCATGGGTTGAATCTTCAAAAAGGCGGCAGTCTCATTGTTTGGTATGGATTGTCATGGAGCTTAGAACTCTATCAACAATTTAACGCGAGACTTCACCGGCAGGGTCAAACCAAACCTGTACGGGTGCTGCATATATTGGCTGACAACACCGCAGACCAAAACGTGCTGTCGGCATTGATGTGCAAAACAGACACACAAGATTTACTACTTGATGTTGTTGAGTCCTTGAGAAAACCGAAGTAAAGGGGTATAAAGTGTATTACAACTAAAAATGGTAAATTCAAAAGTGACTACATTTTCTGAGAGATTACAACTGGCATGCGCAGAACACCCCGACATTCCAGATTACGGGAAAGGCTTACAAACCGAACTAGCTAAACAAATGAAAGTTAGTCAGGAGGCGGTACGAAAATGGTTATCAGGAGACACACAACCACGCCAACCTATGATAATTCGTTTATCGAAATTATTAGATGTTGAATATGTTTGGTTAGCACTTGGCACTTCTGAGCTTGAGTTCTCTAATTTGAAAAAAATCAACTCAAACCATAGCGGGGCTGTACACGCGCTCATCTCGTTCATGATTGGGAGGAATTACAACGTCGCGTTCGTCGATGACGTAGCAGATAGAGCCGATATCCATGCCATAGGTCATGGTGTGCAGAGAAATTTAGCTGTAAGTGTGTTTGAACATGAGAATAGTACATGCGGCAACATTACAGTACCGATGCCAGACCACAGCGTAAGCCTTATAGGGGCATTGCCTCTTCACAGATGGCCTGAATTAAAAGATGAACACCCCGAGCTTGACTGTTCGTTGATGTATGACTTTGTGTGGATCACACCCGACATTCTGAAACAACATGGTAATCGCAGCGGAGCAAGCTGGAAGTTGAAAATACAATACAACAAAAGCGCCCAAAGCTGGAAGGTTGGAAATAAAAAAATACCTTTATTCTTGGATGGGGTCGAATAATGGAAAAACCATATTACACAATGGTTGAGTTAGCGGAGCTTATGAGTATGAGTACCAAAGGCTTACACAATGCTTTGCATAATGAAACATTTCCCATTCCAACCTACAAACTCGGTAAGTTTAGAGTGGCTGATAAACAAGTTGTCAGTTACTACTTTGAACAGAAAAGACTTGAAGGCTTCAATAAATTTACAACTAAAAACTGAGATTACAATTTATGAAATCAAATAACAACCAATGGCATAGATCACAAACCACAACCGAACCGATAAAGCCGACGGGCGGTGACGATGTAAGCCACCCCGCCCACTACAACAGTGGCAGCATTGAGTGCATTGATTATTTAAAGGACAATCTCGGCGATGGCTATGAGTATTATCTTGAAGGGAATATTAAAAAATATCTTCACAGGTGGAGATATAAAAGCGAATCCAAAACCAAGCAGGTTGAGGATCTCCGCAAAGCCGCGTGGTATTTAGGGAAGTTAGTTGAGACTCAAGTCTTTAAATAACCTTTAGACTCTAAAATCTGGAGCGGATTAACATGGGTGTATCGCTTCAGTGTGTTTAAATCTTTATGACCTGAGAACCTCGACACCGCCATAATATCGAAGCCGCGCTCAAACAGGCGGCTAACACCCTCATGCCTCAGATCGTGCCAACGCAGATCGATCACTGCCGCACGGTTCCTAGACTTTCTCCATTGATTACTTACTGAGTTTGGGCTGAACGGAAATATCTGTTTGTTCTTACCTGTGAACATCCGCATTACTTCGATGATGTCCTGCGCCTCTGGCAACAAAGGTACAAGTTCATCTCGCGCTTTCTTCGGGTGTTTTCTTTGACGAATTAAAACGGTCTGTCCGTTGTCGTGCAGGTCTGACCACATAATACCTTTAACCCCCATCTGCTCACCCGCCCGCATAGCGGTAAGAACAGAAAAACGAGCAAGCAAACCCAAGTTGTACGATGTCCTCCCCTTATGCGCGTCGATCAAATCAATCTCTTCATCAGTTGCTCTACGATCCCGTTGATCAGACTCAGAGATAACACCTAGTTTTTTCAATGTTTTTCTTGCGAGTTGAAATTCTCCGAGCAGTGGTTCTGCATCGAATCGAATCTGGGCATGGTCTAGCACTACTGATATATGCGAGAAGTCACGAGCTACCGTTGAAGGTTTCACACCTCTACCGACTCCGTAATCGGTCAGAACCTGTTTTGTTAGTTGATCCAAGCTGTAATCGCCAAGTGACTTCCGCACAGCCTCAATGGTTCTGACCGTAGACTCCCCCAAAGGTCTTTGTTTAGTTGCTCTTTTTATCTCAACCATATCAAGCAGGACACGCTTACATAACACGCCAAAGTTTGTGTCATCAAGATGTCTATATTTACCAGTAACGATTCCTTCTTCCGTTGTTCTGATCCAAGAACTGGCTAGTTTTTTCTTCGGGAAAGTTTTAGTAACACTCACACCCTCCTTTCTAACAATCGCTCTCCATGAACTTCCACGCTGCTGTATAGACCCCACTTTGGTACACTCCACTTCATCATTTGGTACATTAATTATCGTCAAATCTGTACCATTGGTACAGTAACAAGAAGAAGTATAAGGAAATGTAAGGGGAATAATACATGTTCCGAAAAAAAGGATTTATCGGAACATGTACTTAAGTGGTTGAAAAGGTAGGAATATTTAACGAGGCGCGAATCGCTGTCCGGCATCGACACGAATGGTCGAACCATTCATCATCGGGCACTCGCCCTTTTAAATCAGATACTTAGCGGTATGAGGCGCGCTGGTGGTACACTAAAGTCCGAACAAACTACCCGCGAACATGGCTGTTTCTTTTTTCTTTTTCGCTTTTGGATCGTTTTCATCAAACAACATAGGCTGAGTAACTGATGAAACGAATCTCTGAGCCTGATCATTTCTTCGGGGGCTTAAGCGCCTCGCTGGGTTCAACATATCAAATGTCTCCGCTGAGCCTCGCACCGCACCCTGCACCATGCTGCCTAATGCTGGCAGCAACTGCGCCCGATTGAATTTCCTCAAAGCCGCTGAGGGTGGGTTTTCTCGCCGTTCGCGACGAGTCATCTTCTTCCGTGCCTTACTTTCAGACATAACCTTCGCATAGGCTTTTTTACCCAAACCGTAAGTGGTTTTTTGTTCTGTAGCTTTTAAATAAGAACCCCCACTGTCGTCGCCCTGAAATCTGCGGATCTGTCTATCTCTATGCCGCACAGGTTCATTTTCGATCTCTGTCAACGATGGCGAATCTTGTCTCAACACTTCATCACCACGTTCGCGACCTATCGCATCTCGACGCGCTGCATTTCTGGCTTCGACCTCACCGACCATATTCTGGTACATCTCATATGGGGATGATGTGTTTTGGTACGACTCGTCGTTGTATCGCTCCATACGATACTCGAATTCCTTTAACTCTTCTAACTCTTCCATCTCTGTTATCGTTCTATCAATACGAGGCTTCTTTTCGATATCGTCTATTTTTTGTCGAATCCTTTTGTTGTTAGATAGATAAGCCTTGTTGTAAGCACCTGCGGCTTTTTCAAACTCTTCGGGTGAACCACCTCTAGCCCAACCCTCACGATCCTGAATACCGTGTTGAGTTTCATGTAGGATTGCGTCGCGTATGGCTTTTTCGTCGTAGCCCTTCGTGCCAACAATGATGTTGTTCCCAACAACCTCTCCCTCTCCAGATTTTATCTCAGGATCGAAAGTCACATCCATTTTGGTTAAGGGCTTGTTCATTCTTGAACCTTGAACAGATTCATCATAAAGATCGAACATAGGCATTAAATCTGTATCGTCGTAAGCATTCATCAAATCAGGGTTGTCGATGACCTCTGAAAGCGGGAATGTACCCTCTTTGGGTATTTTGATTTCAGTCTTGGATGTGGAGAGTTCTGTGCGCCACTCACCGTCGGCAGCGTTCTTCTCCCACCCCGTCATTTGCCAGATGTCGTCAGAGTCAACACCCTCGTTCTCCATCTTCTTCGCCATACCCAGCATGTCTTCGGAGTTGCGACCAAACTTACTAGCCATACCAAGCAGTGAGGCTTCAGCATCGGATGCGTTAGCTCCCCCAGCCGTTAAGATGCCCGCAGTACCTAACTTCTTCTTATGCTTCTCAATAAACCTCAATAGTTTTTCGTCTATAACACCCTGTTGCAAATCATGGTTCATGCTTAAGGCGCGTATGTCGTTTGGTTCATTTTTTATAACTCTACCGTTGGCCTCGGCAAAGGCTCTTCCGTTCATAGAATCTGTAAACCTACCTAATCCCTCCCCTTGAAGACCGCCTACATATGTGGGGTGGCCCGAATCAGATAACACGGGTTTTGATGGGTCGATGATGCCGACATTTCTCAGGCTACCATCCGGTATTTGGTATTGGTCTGCGGCGGATGTTGCTGCTCTGGCCTCACCAACTGATAATCCACCTTCCACATCCCTAAATTGAAGATCAATTATTTTTGAAACCGCCTTCCTCGTATCACCAACAACATCCCTAAATTGAGCATTAGACTTTGGATCCATAACACCCAACCAATCAGGCATCACCTTTTTGATTTTTGAGTCTAGTTTCTTAATGTTGGTTTTACTCATACCTTGCCGCGCATAGTTGATCATCGCGTCTAAAGGCATGGTGGCAAAATCAATTCCAGTGGGGGCCATTGCGTATGGAAGGAGGAGTGGGTTCTTACCTGTCTGTCTCTTTAGCTCACCCGCTCTACCGTGCAGGCCTTCCACCACAGAGGGGAATGATGCCCAGACCTGTCCCTCAGATTCGGGGTCGAACATAAAATCCCGCCCACCTCTCAGGTTTACAGGATCTATATTTTTATCGTTTATCGAGTTGAGTATTCCACCTGCCGCAGACCTATCGGATTGAGTCAATATGTACGGGTGGCCCTCAAAATCATAGATGTCTAAATCACCCCCCATATCCATAGCTCTTTGATCAATACCGGTTGGTACAGTCTCTGTTTTCGCGAGAACACCTTTTCGTGGGTTTGATGCTTCCACTGGGTTAGAGAACCTAGCATCCAGTAATCGTGTTGCGCCTTTCAGCAATGGGCCTGCTTCAGCCTCTTCTGGCGCGAGTGCGGAACCGACACCCACCGCAGTTGCGGCAGAACCCGTTAAACGATCACGCCCCGCTTTAACACCCGTAGCAACGAGGTCGAATATGGAAGATGCACCAGCCATTTCAAATACCTTAGTTTGAGATCGTAAGAATAGGTTGTTCTTTTTCTTCTTCCATCAACGCGCCACGTTTTTGTTTGGCGACCTTGTCGGCTTCAGCCTCAATCCTATCGACTTCAGATAGCTGTGAGGGTGCTGGGGCTATCTCAATTTTTTCTGGTGTGTAGGGGGATAAAGGTTGCATGGTTACAGGGGCGACCCCAGTACCACCCTTAAGGTGTCCAGCCGATGGGTTTAATATACCGGCCTGCGACATAGCACTTTGAAGGCCACCTGTCGCATCGGTATATTGGGCGGGCGCGGTGGGTTCCAGTGTTGCGTGTTGCATTTTGCCGCCGCCGCCATAGCTGAAATCACTATTAACATCGCCAGAAAAAATAGAGTCTTCAATACCCCCTAATGGTGAGGCTTTGTAAGCCGCATCAAGGGTTGAACCCATATCTTTTAATGCACCCAGACCTGATGCGCTTTTTAACGCACCCATCCCTGTTGCTAGTTTAGATGTTGCACCTGCTATCAACGCTAAAATACTCATTCAGCCAACACTCCTCTATTCTCATTCTTACTGACATCGGCAAAACCATCTGTCCACGCATCAAAGACGTTCTGAACGCCACCGTTCACAGCGATTCGTTTACCAGCCTTTAACCATTCTTTTTGAGCTTTCTTAGCTCCACCTTTTGGTGCGTTGCGCAACCAGTTGGTGAACATGTCCGATTGAATACCTTTAGCGGATAGGTAATTAACTAACAACGCTCCCGAACTCATAAGTGCAGGCATGGGATCACCTTGCGCGGCACTAACAATTACAGAACCACCTGTGGCTAAACCCTCACCGGCCTGAACGAAAGAACCAGAGTTCGAGTTATTCACCATGCGTTCAACGTCGCGGGTGTTTTCCGCAAAGGTTCTCATGTCCCCAAGTATCGTCTTCGCATCTTGGTTCAAGAACACGTCAGCCGCCTCATTAGACATTTTGCCGGATTGAGCCAACACCCTTGAAGGTGACAACTGACTGCCATCAGCGTTCTGATTGCCTGTAGTCGCCTTGCCTATGTCGTCGTAATACGCAGACGCTGTTGCGGCGAAATCTTCCTCATCCAACACCCCTGAATTCTTCAAAGCCTCTGCGCTTTGAGGTTTATTAACCAGACCCGATACACGTTTATGAACCTCGGATGGGTCTACCCATTTTCCGTTTTTCATCATGTAAGGTGTGATGAATGTTTCTTGAATATCCATGCCTGTACGGTAGTGATCGTTAAACTTTTGAGCTAGATCACCGACCACATCACCCATGCTGTTCGCGGCATTGAATTTATCCTCGGTCATGGATTTATAAATTTGCTTTAACTCACCTTGTGTAACATCACCAATGCTGTCGTTAGACTTAATCATGTTACCAATGCGTGTGCGTAACGCACTTAAGGCTTGATAGGATATCTGTCCGTTCTGACCGTCAAACGCATCTGCTAACAGTTGCGGCAATGAATCCTTGATGATCTTTTGGAATGCTGGATCGTGCGAAAACGCATCACTGTATTGACGAAGAAGATTGATAGTTTCTTCAGCGGTTACCATTGTCCCATCTGGTATTACGTCAGAAAGTTCTTTACCTAAAATCTCTGAGGTTTCCATGAACTGCTGCTGATACTTTTTACCTTTATCAAGTAACTGCATCCCCGCCGTTGTTGGTGTTTGTCTTCCACCAAGGGCGCCTTGAAAATCATCAACCATACGGCCGAAACCATCGAGCATTTCGTCGTAACGTTTTTGCCAAAGGTCGACAGTCACTATTGATTTTTGTTGGTAGGCATCAAGCACCCCCAACATTTTGTTACCAACAACACCAGCCGTGGGCTTAATATCGTATTTGTTTAGCACATCATTCACAGCCTGACTTGATGTTGCGAACCAATCCCGTAGGGCCGGTGATATCTTGCCACCAACCTTTTTTACAGCTTCGGGGATAGGCAACGAGTTCCAAACCATATCCACGGCTAGATCACCCATATGTTCCCCTACACCTCGTGAGTCTGTGCCGCCTAACGCACCAACCACAGCAGAGTCGTATAGTTTGCCGGCAGCGGTTGCCCCCGCACCTGCGGCTACAATAGGTGCGCCAGTGATCGCGGTTGGCGATGTAGCTGCGGCAGCAAGACCACCACCGATCATCTCGGGTACGACACCGAGGTTTTCGGCTAGATCACCCGTTAGCGTATCCATCCGCAACAACCCCTCTGGGTTGTAGATCGTCGGCCTACCCTCGTCTCGATCAAAGAATGCGTAATTGTCATCACCAACAGGCATGGCCTCTGGGTAATGTCTTCGCAGGTTTGTCAAACGATCCTGATCAGCCGAAGCACCAACCAACATACGTGTTGTTAGAGGCGCACCCTTCTGACTTAGATCCGAAGCGGCAGCAGGGTTGTAATTTGGTGATGCCCTTCTTGCTTGCTCGGCGTAAGCTGCGGCAAGCTGATGATTATCTGCTTTCGCGGCACTATCCATTTTTGGTTGGTTTAGGTTTTTATTTTCCATTGTTCAACGCCTCTTGCCCTAAAATCCACTGATCAAGCTCGTCACTTGCTAGTGTGGTGAAATCGACAGTGTTGTTCTGTTGAGGTTGAGGTTGAGGTTGAGGTTGATCTGGATAACCACCCTCTAACGGCTTTCTAATATATTCAGGGATAGAATTAACCTCTGGGTATTCTGTTTTCTCCCCCTCAAAATCTGGCATTTCAATACGAGAGCCTAAGAAGACATCAATATCTTCAGGAGCATCTGATAGATAGTTGATCTTACTTTCGTAGTTTGATCGCAGGCCGCTATATGAATCTTCCCAATGGCCTATCAGACGGCCAGCAAGTTCCATCATTTGGTCACGCGCTTTCGCTGGGAGTAATTCACCGTTTTCAACTTGCTTCCCTAAGTTAAACAGTTTGTCAAACACACCCGATGCACCAGCGGCCATCCTGAACTCGCCCTCTCGCACAACAGATCGTGGGTCGAGCGCTTTCATAAAACTGAAAACGGCAGCGATATCTGAAAAACCTGACGCTGGGCCTTTGAGTGATTCCATTAACGATTTATAACCTGAGTAAGCCTCAGTAACTTTCCCAGCGGCAACCTCAAACTTGCCGCCGATTGCGGTCAGTTTTTCAAACACGGGTTTCATCATTACTCTGTCGTTACCAACAGCGAAAGCTTCACCCGTTGCGACTAACTTTTGCTTGTTGATAAAATCGTAAGACTCTGGCGTGTTCTGGTTGTAGATATCTAGCTGATTAGTTTTTGCTGCAAAGTCATACATCGCTTTTGCGTCTGCACTGTTACCACTATTCATATCCAAAACATCTTTTTGTCTGGTGAGATAGTCTTTTTGCACGTTCTGCATTTGTAGCTGTCTGGCATCTCTAGCTGCTAACAATTTTCCATACAAACCCTCAGTTAGCGTCTTCGAATGAGTCATCTCCCGTTTATAACCTGCATCAAGTTGCGCCGAGGGATCGTATTTTGTCGTGTCTTCACCACCTAACCAAAACAAAGGTGACAAGAACAAACGCCCTGTGTCAGCAAGGGTGTCGCCAACTTTGAAAAGTGCGCTACCTTTAGTTTTCTCATAGTCCTGCCTCAACTTATCTTGATAGGCATATTCTTGTTGAACTTTGTGATCAACAAAAGCTCTACTAGGAGTGACTACATTATCTGGGTTGTTGGGATCGCGTTGAAAACCTGCCGCTTCATAGAACGGCATGGTGTTCTTATTTGGGGTGATAGCAGGCAGGTTCGCCAACGCATCTCGAACAAACGGATCTTGTTTCGAGCGTGGGTCTTCCAGAACACCTTCTGTCGTTGGATCATAAACTGAATCAAAATAATCATTTGCTGGCATAAATTACTCCCTACCCGATACCCAAGCTGAAGCTACTACTACTACCCCGTGATTTAGAGTTCGCGGTGCTGAGATTATTTGGCGCACCAACTACGTTGTTGTAGAAGTTCAACGAGTTGTATGGAGCCATCTCTTCTTGGTAATCTCTAGCCAGAAGCTGCTGATCATAATCACGACCATACTGACCAACAGACTGAGACAGTCCAATCCCAGTGTTCATCATGTTCTGACCGACCTGCATGTTATTAACACCCGTCTGACCAATCTGCTGGGACATGCCCGCGCCAAACTGTTGGTTCTGTTGGTTAGTGTTGTATGCGTTCTGGCCTAAATTTGAACCATATTGCAAGGCCGAGTTATAGGCGCTTTGGTTTGCGAGGTTAGCCTGCTGTGATCGGTTGAGGTTTGCGTCAGTCTGGTTCGCGCTAATACCATAACCTTGACCGATCAAGCTGTTCTGTGCGCCCATGTTCGCGGCGTTAGATTGTTGGTTAAAATCAGCGTTTTGACTTGCGGTATTCGCCGCAACACCAACACCCTGACTCGTCATGCTGTTTGCAGCATTTTGGTTAGATAGATTAGTCTGCTGATTAAACCCAGCGTTCATCCCCGCTTGATCTCCAGCTATCCCCAGACCTTGTGATGTCATGTTGTTTACAGACGAGGCGTTGAATTGATTACCACCCTGCGTAAGTTGAGCATTTTCTGATGCGCGGCCCGCTTCAATACCCAACGCAGTGTTGTAGGCATTACCTCTCAACTGTGCAGATATATCACCGATCTGTTCTTGAGCGCCTCGCATCGCGATACCGTCTGCGATACCAGCGCGACTTGAACCCATGTTTCCAGACGCAGCGGCTTGGCTATTGATATTAACAAGCTGGTTCTCTTGCAGGTTACGGGTGACATCTCGACTAGCAGCATCAATCTGACTGTTGAGAACATCGTTATTGATGTAGTTGTTTAAGTTGTTTTGATTAAAACCTTGATTCTGAGCAACATTCGCTGTGGATGCCAAACCACCCGCCTGAGTTGCTAAACCACTGTTGTATCCGTTGGCCGAGGCCGCCTGTGAGTTTGCAGCTAAACCCCCAATACCTTGAGCTTGACCAAGATTAATGCCGTTGTTGGATGCCGCATTCATTTTCGAGGCGTTACCACCCATATCGTTAGCCATCCGATGATTAACACCACCACCCGTTGCGGCATGCACGTTTCTATTGATGCCTGCGTACCCCATCCCTGCCCCGATGGACGTGCCGATGTTCGACATGGCGTCACCCTGCATAGCGTTGCTTGCAAAGTTTTGCGCCGCCCCCGTAGCCGCAGCTTGGTTTGCGCCATCGCCCATTAAACCGGAGCCTGCGTTACCCTGTATAATCCCAGCTTGATTACCCGCATCTAACGCATCGCCAAGTGTGCTGTTAACACCCGCAACACCCTCAACAGGCATGGGTTCATCATAATATAAACTCCTCGTCTGACTGCGGATATCATCAAGATACGGCTGCTGATTTGGATCGACAAAGGTATTAGCATTACTACTTGACCTGCTTTTCGACTTACTAGAACCAAAAGAAAAACCCATTTTATTTACCTTATGCTATGTGAACCCAGCCGCCGTTGTCGTAGTAATACAACCCTCGGCCTGAACTGGGATTCCAATCTGTGCCATCCGCAAACACGACTTGCCCGATTTGAGGCTTTGCGGGTGGAACTGTTAGAACTGGGAGTGTGGTTGTTTGCGCCGATGTGGTGAAAGCGTTAGAAACTCGGTTGAGTTCGTTGCTAACCCATGTACGCAAATCCGCAACGGTTGTTGCTGAAGTAGACGAAGGTAAAAAACTCATCGTCCCGCGACCTCTTCAATATCTATATCAAGACCCGTGAGTCTCCAATAATCTGAGGCGCTAGTGCTTTCTATCCGTAAGGCGAAATATCTACCAGAGGATCGCACATCAATCTTGTGATCTGTTTCTATATTATAACCTGTCGTTGACTGCCATGTCACACCATCTTGTGGTGAGTTTGACACGCCGACGGACACATTAACCACACCCTGCCCATCTATCTGAGGCATGATGCCTTTTATCTGCTTGATGTTATTTGTGGGTTTACCTAAAACTTGATCGAGATCAATCTTGGTAGCTTCAACAAAAGCGTTGATAGGTGATCCCGCCGCACCGTGCGTGTTGCACATTTGTAATATCTTTGAGTCTGAATACCCAGCAGAAAAAAGGTTCAAATCTTCGGTCGCATTACTTATTGAGGATGTAGACCAATACTCTGATGAGTTGCTCCATGTGTCGATCACATCATCCCAACCACCAGTGGGGTCAATTGTATCGGATATTGTAAGCGCCCTTATATCGGGTAGGTCAATGAAGGTAAAAGCATTTTGCGCCCAGTTGTAGACCAACCCCCTGTTTGCAGATAGTGGGTTGACCGCATCAGAATCTGAATAGCAGATCCAAATCTCAGATCGATCTTCAACCGTGTGGCAAAAAACACTTCTCGCGTCATTTAGCTCATTAAAGAACGTTCTTCGAACACGTTTATCTACAACACTCTGCTTCTGGCTACCGTCATGTATGTAAATATCGTTGTGACCAACAACAAGATGTTTGTTGAAGAAAGAAGCTACCGCACCACGGTTAATAATCCCGTCGTCGTTAAATACCTCCCTAAAATTAAAAACGAACGGTGCGCCCACATAATCCATCGCAAACACGCCACGTTCCGCATAGATAATGTGCGAACTGTTTAACGTTAGCTGATCTAAAAGCACCCCATTTGCACCAGATAGCACGTTCTCACCCGCAAGATTAGTGGTGCTGGTGATATCGTAATCTAATGGAACCCCTGTAGGATCATAGGCATCAGACCAACGAACCGTATAAGGGTGATCGCTAGATGATGTTTCATAACCTGTCATCACCAAAAACGACCTAAATGGTTTTAAGCATTTAGTCGTCGCGGTCGCAGGCCACGCAGGTAAATCAGCCATACGAGAGTTTGCTGGATACATGTATTGTGGTGTTTCTGAACCGTTGTTAAACATCAAAGCAGCACCCAACTGCTCAGACTGCCAACGCTCAGAGTTACTATAATTAGTAGCGTCTGACGTTTTTGTTATGTTTGTTACAGTTGCCCCGTTATAACGGTATAGCTTATTGAGCGCCCCAATAACAAGTGTGTTATTACCATCTGACAACCAACCATGCACATGTGTTGGGTTTGAGGGTGTATATACCAAATCAGTATAACCCATTGATTTACCAATACGCCCATCGTGGAACGAGACATTGTTTCCTGATGGGAACTGTGTAAGTTCCAGATCGTAAGGCTGTTGATCGGTAACTAAACCACCAGCACCAACGTTTCTTAAAGGGATATATGTCATACAAAATACACCCAAAATTTTGTTCCATTCGCCGCTGTGCCAAACGGGCTAGAACTAACAGACCAGCTAAATGTGGAGACGAAGTAATTTTCGGCTGAAGCGTAATTTCGATAAATCACATCAGCCTTTTGAAAAGCCACTCCGTTGATGTACATAGTGGTGAAACCACTATTGGGTTGGTTGCCGTCTACTTGAAAAGACACTGACCCACTAGTTGACTGCGAACTTGTAATATATTTTATCCAGTCGTAATCAACACCGCCCGCCCAATTACAGGTTCCGTCATCGCAAGCAGAATTTGGAATCGCTAGCTCGCCCTTTTGAAAACCCGTGTAATAAACCGTTATCTGTTCATTAAACGGAGGGGGAACAGATACATGCGTGTCCGAACCTATAGTGACTCGTTGAGTGTCCAAACCACGATTCCACACCGTAACCCCACCTTTATCGACTCGATAAACAGGGGTAGAGCCTACTTTTATGTCGGTAATATTTGATGACCCAATTTTTATAGGCATACTAAGTCCTAAAATATATTGTGGCTGCGCTAGAACCTGTTGAGGCTGTGGATATGCTGAACCCATCCACGGTAGCTGCGTTCAAACCAGATGTGTTCGTGTCTACTGTCTTCAACAACGTTAATATCTCTGTGGCTGTTTGATCACCCTTTGCACCGGATTCGATACCATCCAGTTTGGTCTTCAACGTTGATGTGAAGTTTTTCTGCGAAAGACCACCATCGCCCACACTGTATGTGGTGTTGTTATCCGTAAAGAGTGCGTTTGATGGAACATCCTTTAAAACTCTGGTGCTTGCGACTTTGCCATCTAATGCTGTTTGTAACCCTGTAACGTTTGCGATTGTGTGGGTGTGAGAGTTGTTAGCAACCACAGCAGCGATGGTGATGTCGGCGGAACCATCAAAATTCGCATTACCCGTCACGTCACCAGATAAAGCGATTTTTCTCGCGTTGGTTAGTGCGCTGGCTGAACCCGCCGACACATTGTCGAGGGCGGTTTGCAACCCTGTTATGTTTGCGATTGTGTGAGCGTGAGAGTTATCACCGACAGTTGCCGTGATATCGATGTTGGCGGAACCATCAAAAGACGCACTACCTGTCACGTCACCAGATAAAGCGATGTCTCTAGCCGTGTCTAACTTAGTAGCAGTCGCAGCGTTACCCGTACAACTTCCAGACGATCCACTCACATTACCGCTAACATTACCGGTGACGTTACCAGTGACGTTACCAGTGACGTCACCAGTCAAAGCCGCAGAGATAGTTCCTGCGGAAAAATTTCCACTAACATCTCGTTTAACAACCGTAGACGCAGTGTTGGTGTTGGTCGCAGCGTTGGCTGTGACAACTGCGCTGTTAATCGCAGAGTGGGTGCTTGAGACAGCCCCAGTAAGATTTGGAAATGTTTGTTTTATCGCAGTTTTTATCAGACGAAGATGATTATCACCATCACCCACACCATCTGATGATGTTGGGTTTGTTATCACTAACTGATTTATATATGTCGCAGTTTCTAAAGCCATTCAGGTTACCCTCAAAATTATCTATTACGGCTAACACCCTTTATCTTTTCAGCAGAGCGTAGCGTTCCTAAACCGAGCATCCCCATAAGAACTGTTGTAAGAAGTGAACTATCCACGGGGGGAACCGTGAACCATATCCCCAATATTGGGGTTGCGATTGTTGAGTAGATCAGTGCAAAACAACACGACCATCCGACCGCTGGCCGCCACCCACTAACAAAAAGATTCTTGTGTGCCGCCTCAACCTTATTAACCTCTAGTTGAGCCAACGCACTTTCGTGTGCTTGTTTTGAAGCAAGCGTGGCTATATCGTGTGCCAACGCTGCCGCTTTATCCTTATCCTTGATGACCTTCCCAAGAAGACCAGTTATTGGGCCAATTAATGACCCCAAGATATCCATTACAGCTTACCTATCAACTTTTGTACGCTGTCACTTTCGTAAATTCGTATCGTCATCCATATACAAGTGAAAAGAGATGCCAGCGGGGGCAGCCAAGCCACCATCGTTCCAAGAGCTGTACTCGCAGCGGCAACATCCACCATATGCTTTGCTTCTTCCGTCATCTTTCTACCCACTAATAATTCCATACGACAGGCGGCCCCTCCCGTATATCAATGTGTACGAATGTCTTGGCGATACCGATACCAGTAAAACCTAGTGCAAACGCGTTTTTTAAAATTTCGTGTCTGTGTTTGCCGTTTAAAACCCGTATATCGGCGGCGATACCTTTTGTGTGTACTCCGCCGCCGGATGTTTTTTTAATCTCAACACTATGGCTAGGATCGCGGTAACCGCTGGTAACAATGAAGGGCCAACCGCAGACGGTGCGTAGGTGATCGAGCTTGTGAATAAACTCGTCTTCCATACGGTTCTCACCCGTCTCTTGGCAATCAAAATCTTCCCTGTTGAAATATTTGAAATCGCTAGTCACAACCACTCACCTAATGTTTGTTTCAGGGTGCGCTCCTCGTTCTCAAAGGTCGCATCATCTAGCCTTACCCTGAAAGACGTTGTCACGTCATCTGATTTAGCAAAGACGACTGTTCTGGCGCGAAGCACAACAAAGGCAAAGAAATCGCAATCTCCCGATTTATAATTACCGGCAGTCCTTCGAATGTTAAATTTCCAGTAATCGCAGCCATTCACAGAATTGATCACATCACTGGTTTTCACCTGACAACGAAGGAACGTGTTTACTTCGGTTTCTATGAGTAGATCGTAAGCGGAAGGTCTATCGGGAAAAGCTATCGCGGGGAATTCGCGTTGTAGCACGGCTGCGGCTAGGTATTCACCAGCCTGACCAATTTGAGCATTGTCCATGCACACACCTCATGGGTGTACATTCTACCTCAAGTTGTATATTAACCCAAAAATCCGCTGTGCAAAAACACTACAACTGTGGATTCATCATATATCCAAGTTTTAAAGCGTTTTCGATTCTTGCCTGAATCTCTTCCTCCGTTCCGCGATAAGGCACTTCGATGTAGGTGTCATCCACGGTCAGGGTCGCCCATTTCATATCACTTGATTCTTCCCGAATTACATATTCTCTGCTCATAGTGGTGTTGCCGTCTCATCGTTAAGGTTATATCGTGCGTACCCTTTCAAGGGGCCGTATTCCAAATTGTGTCGGTTAAATACAAACCCCCAAGTTATGACGAGATCACACTCAGTGTGAGTTGTTGGAGGTAGTGGGTATTTGATCCCGTGTAAATCACAAAAATCCAAAATTCTCTTTGGGGTTGCGGGGATGAATACACTCACCCAATCACCAAGAAGCCCCTCTTTTGAATAATTCACACTGTAGTATGTTGGGAGGATGGGCGAAATCGAAACAGGCAACTCAGGCAAAGTGTCTTCATATTTATCAAAGACGAGCTTGATGCCGATGTCTTTAGTGACCAGATCAAATTTCAATCCATAAAATGCAAAATGCGGAACGCTGCTGGGAAGGTTGAAGTGTGAATTTATGGAATCAGTCAACTCTGCATTTGGGTCGTAAAAACTAATACTGGCGTTTTTATAAGGTTCTCTATACCCATCAAACTTTCCAAAACAGTTATATTTGTCCGATTCAAAATCCACGATGTCGAGGTCGGGGAACTCATTCTTTAACTCGTCTAATATAGCCTGACCTTCAGGTGTTCCTAGACTGTGATCCTGCCTAACTACCTCCCCACCCACATAAACGTCGTCTCGAGCTAAGCCGCCATTCAATTTTGTTTCAGCAACGTTTTCAATTAACACCTTGTCTATATGGTCTTGGATTTGCTGCTCTGAGGTGTCGTCTGTTTGTAACACCTCTAGATACACATCAGGGGTCTTGTATGTTGCATACGACTCATCCCCATCTACTTTTACTTCATAATCCCTCATGTGAACGACACCCCCACTTTCGTCCTTACCACCTCATCAGCTACATTATCTCCCGATATCGTTATATCCCATGTAGCTTCTGTATGGCCGTATAAAAGCACGTTTGCAACATCAACATTGTCTTGGAACCCCTGCAACGCATCTGAGTTGTTGTAAGCCCCCGTACCAATGGTGACAAAGTAGTCACCTGCCGAGAGGGTGCGTGTTATAGCGGGATTGTAAGCCGCATCATCAAACGGACTACCGCCGTAGTCGGGATCGTCATCATTAGTTTCGATATGGTTATTATTGCTATCGAATAGCATCATGTAACCATTAGCACCGACTACGTCCGCTGTAATTTCTACCTCACCCGATGTCTCAACGGTGAAGTTTACTTTTGGGATAATCACCCCGTTAGTGGAACTGACAGAACCACTACTTAGATTGCTGAATGTGCCGGTTGTAGGTTCTGGTGTGTCTATGAACGGGTTGTCAGATGATGAGGTAACAATCCACCTCCATGTTGAGTAGGTACCATTATAAATGTAAATCGCTGAGCCCCTTAAATAATCTTGCCCGTTAACGCGCAAACTAAACCAGCCGCCATTGTTAAAACCAACATTAGGGCATTCCCCATCAATTATTAAAAATATATCGTAAAAATTACCTTTCTTCTGAAAAGAGATCTCCAAAATGTCTTGGTTGTATATTTGAGAGCCGCGATCAGTATTTGGTGGGTTTATTGAACCAAAAGCATTCGCATTAGTGCCACTACCATTGTTATAACCGTCGTGTTTGTGGGTGAGGGTAGTGGTACTCATGAACCTACTTACTGTTGTGGTGAACGACACTGTTCCAATCGTCACTTCACGAGCGTCTATGCGAGACCCTTTACCCCGTAGATCGTTGAATGATATTGGATCTCCGATATCTTTCTGGGCAAGCCCCCATCGTACATGTAAGTCGCTCAACGATATCTCTTTATCGTAGATATCATCTCTACCCGATTGGGTGAAAACACTCTGCTCGGCGTAAATGCTGTGCATCGAAATCGGCCCTGATGATTGAATCGGCATCTAGCTAACCCCCCGAACTTCCATTTCACTTTTCAGTTCATCAACCTCGGACTTTAGCTCTTTTACTGATTCAACTAACAACGCAATCACACCGCTGTAGTCAACAGTTTTTATCCCCCGCATTGTTTCGCTTATCGCTTCAGGTAACACCGCTTCAATCTCTTGCGCGATAACACCCGCGTAACGTCGGTGTGGATCGCCTAAATCATTTCGGCTGTATGTGTTGCCGCTGATTTTTTGCACCTTTTCAAGAGGGCTATCAATCGGACGAATTTCTTCTTTGAGTCGTTTATCGGAGAAAGCGGTGATGTTGCCACTAGCAGTTATAGATCCCTCGACGTTTAGGGCATCGGTTTTGAGTGTTGAGCTATTTGCATTCAGGTTCAAAGTATCTACTAATGACCCGTTATCCCTCAGATAGACTTTATACTCGCCAAACTCAGCACCATCCGCGACAGCAGAAGACCTAGCTTCGGTGTATGCAAATCGGGTGTCTTCGTTAGCATCGTTGCGGCCGTGGTAATTGCATTGGCCTAAAATGTTACTATCACTCCCTGTTTGGTTGTTTGTGAAGAGTAAATCAGGATCTTTGTAGCCATTCTCTACGTCGCTACCAGTGGCACTGGATATCTTTATTTTGTTATTAACTTCAATACCGTTCTTATCAATTCTAAGCTTCTCTACACGACCGGTATTACTTCCGTCTAGGACATCTATAGTAACCCGAGACTCTTCTTGCCCTGTTGTGACATTCTCGGCGATCGTACTAATGAAGCCATAATTCATCTGCCCACCAATGGAGTTTTCTCCTTGAAAGGCTAAACAACCTAATAGTTGGCCGTCTGCGGCGGTTTCGTTATTCCTGAAAACTACAGTTGGGTTTGAGCCTGATGTAGAGTCATGTGGCCCGTGAATAAATAATTCACCACTGAGAGATGCGCCTGTGTGATTTAACTGTAAGATACTCTCAGTAGTGCCCTGACCATTCCTAATGTGGAAGTCCATTCTACCTGTTTCAACATTCTCTGTAGGATCAACAGCAGTCCCAGAGATATAGCCGTAGTACCTACCATCACCCGCAGAGTTGTTACCATCAAAGGCGATAATGCCTAGAGTCTGGTCATTAGCAGAAGGTTCATCGTTACTGAGAACAAATGTAGGGTTGGCGTTAGTAGTTGCTGAGTTTGATTTACCCTTAAGGGTGAAAGCGTGGCTTTTAAGTGTTGAACCGTTTGTGTGTAATGAGAGAGTATCTTCAAGAGTTCCATCATTCATTAGATAGACTTTGTAAGCTCCATACTCAGAACCACCCACTACACTAGAAGACCTAGCTTCAGTGTAGGCATATAACTTACGCGCAGGAGTAGTAGCATCATCGTTGCCATAATATAAACACTGGCCTAAAACGTTGCCGTTTACGGCATCCTGATAGTTTGCAAAAACTAAATCAGGGTCGTGCCAATTGTTATCTTCGTCTGAATTACCGCCAGATCCAGCTATAAATACTCTATTGCTGACTTGAATACCGTGTTTATCAACAGTTAGAGAATTGTTTCTAGTACCATCACCGTCAACCTTAAAGTAGATAGCAGCATCTTCATCACCCGCTGTCACATCTTTTAACTGTGTTTCAATTTGAGCAAAGTCGGTATAAGTACCGGCGCTGTTGTACCCTTGAAACCACATTTGGCCTAAGACGTTATTAACTGGTGATGGGTTTTCTATATTACTAAAAACTAAATCAGGGTCTAAATGGTCAGCAGTATCACTGTGTAAATTTAGCCGCCCTCTAACATCCGCTCCGTTCTTATTAACACTAAAAGGAGTAACGTAGCTCCCCTCATCCATGACTCTAATCGTGACTTTACCATCCTCACTTCCGTCAGTTGGCACTGAAGCATAACCAGTTATAAGGCCGTAATCAGTTGTGTTATCGTTTGTATCTTTCCCTTGAAACTTAACTATCCCTAGAGATTGGTCACTACCTACAACAGCGGTTTCAAGGTTTTTGAGTACAATCTCAGGGTTAGCGTTTGAGTTTGAAGCACTATCGCCCTCGACGGTTAGACTACCTTCGGTCACACCCGACACACTAAACTCAGTTCCGGTCAACGATAAACCATCACCTGCCGTATACGTCGTACCCGTGCCAGTAACTGTAAAGTTTGGGTATGTACCAGATACGGTAGTGGTTCCTGCGCCTGTTAAAGTAACTGTTTGATCCGGTGCAGAGTTGTCAAAAGTATTCCCTGTTAGGGTGACACCGGCCCCAGCAGTATATGTGTTATTCGCACTATCGATTGTGAAGTTAGGATATGTACCGGAGATAGTAGTCGCACCAGCACCAGACAACGAGACAACTTGATCAGCTTGTGCGGCGGTGGCGTAGTCGCCCACCGCAGTTGTGGCAGCAGTCCCTAAACCAAGATTCGTTCTTGCTGTGTTTGCGTTGGCTAGATCCGATAGGTTGTTCGAGCTTGTAAGCGCCCCTGATATGGCAGAAGACACTGATGCTAATGCAGCCTCCGCGTCATCCCGTGCATCTTCAGAGTCATCCTTCGCACTTACCGCAACATTCTTCGTGATAACCGCATCAGCGGCAGAACTAGCCGCTTCTGCTGCTGATTCTGCTGCTGATTCGGCTGATTCGGCTGCTGCATCCGCAGATGCCGCCGCATCAGACTCAGACTGTGTTTGGGCTGTAGTGTTGGAGATATGCTCGAAAAAACCACTCATACTTAGTACCCGTTGTCTATTTGTGGAGTGGCTCCAGAGAACTCACTGTATCGTAGGTGCGTCATAATCCGGTTGTAGGATGTCTGATACCCCATCTCCCACTGACCACTATCCGAACCTAAAAAGTTTGCTGCCTCTACAAGTGCGCCGTACAGATAAAGCTCTGGTGCGGTTTGTATGAGGGGGTTTGTGGGGGCTGAGTCTGATAGCGGATCGACACCGTAATAATAGATCATGGTTAGCGTATCGCTTGCTCCCATCGTGGGAGTTGGAAAAAATTTAATCTTGTCGGCTTCTCTAGCGAAAAATGTTGGTGTCCCAGACGCTTCACTGTATGTGTGAATGTTCGTTAAACTCACACGCTGCAATGGTTTATCGTTGAAAAAGACATCTTTAACTTCTAAATAGTCAGATGGGATTGAGGTGTACCCCTCGGAATTTGGGGTCAACAAAACTTTCTTTTCAATTGTTGGAATGCGTATCTCATGCGCCATTCTTGTCTCAGCTAGAGAAATAAAATCTGGTATCTCGCTTGTCAGGTCAGTTCTATTTAACCAGTTAGCGATTGAGGCTTTGAGGCCACTGTAATTGGTCATACTCATAGGCGACCACCACCTGTACGCAGATAAGCGTACTCAGGAGAATTTAGTTTTTTCTTCATTCGTTTGAGGTCTTCTTTAGTAGGGGCCATCACGTTGATACCCTCGTTCATCCACTCAACCACCAAAACAGACGGTATTGAAGCAACGCGCTGCATCTCACCCATCTTTTGACCTTCAGCTAAATCTCTTGCTTCTTTGTTTGCTTTGAGAATCCCACTGACATCTTGTGAATGTGTTATGTGCATCTTGTCTGCACCTTCATCGTGGTGAAGATTTGCGATTAACTCATCAGACATGGGAACCCTCGGAAAAGAAATAAAAGAGTGGCCCCGAAGAGCCACCCTGCTTTAACGCTGTTAGGCGTTAAGTTTTTCGATAAGACCGGAAGCCTTATCATTTTCACAGACTAAAGTCTGCTCGGTAAGCATTTGACGTTTGTCAGAGTCACCATTTTTCGCTAGAACGATAGTTTGCATTGGACGCAGAACTGCGCGGCTCCAATACTCAGTGTCCAGAACCAAACAAGAATCCGACTTAAGGAACCTGTTAGGTACAACTGAACACTCACCGAATGGGCTGACATATACATCAACAGCATTCACAAGCTTAGTGCCGGTGTTGAAGTCACGTTGACGACCACCCGAAGCAGCGAAACCCGCAACGACCAAAGAGTGAGAAGGAGTAACCTGAATTTGGTTAGGATCTCCACCCTCGGAGTACACGTCCTGCAACGTTCCCAAAAGAAGTGCTTCGGTAAATGCGCGATTCGAACCAGCAGTGCTAGTTGTGTCAGCGTGGATCTGCTTGTTAGCAGATTTCAACTGACGACCAGTAGATCCGCTACCCGCAGTACCTGCTTGGTCTGCACCAACAAATGCATGCTCGATATCACGACGAAGCTCTTTACCCTTCATAGCGATGTTCATTTGCAGATCACTAGAACGTCCGTAAGTTGCAACGGATTCTGAAGTGCCAGAAGACTGAACAACCTTCGTGAAGATTTGCGTGTGAGCGTCCTTCATGGTTGTGGTGTTGTTTACTGCATTACCAGCGTCCGCGCCTTCAACGGCGGCGTTAGTGCCTACCGCAGCAAGCTCACTTTGTTGCCATTGGTGTAACGTGGCAGACGCAGTGCTAGAGCCGATAGATGAAGTAAATGGGGTCAGCGTAGGGCTGATGTCATAGATGATATCTTCAATATCTTCTTTCTTACCTACCTGATCGTAGGTTTTAAGGGTGTTAGATACGGTTGGCATAATAAATTCCTAAAGTTATGTTCTATTCAAGAGGGCTTGAACGGCATCATCCATCGATCCAGATTTCTTTAGACGTTCACGCGCTTTGCGGTAGTTGTCTTTTTTACCTAAATCTTTGGGTTCTGATTTCTTACCCGACAAAGTTTTTTTCGGAGTCGTTTTAACCTTCTTTTTCGTCTCCGTTTTTGCCCTATCAAATTGCATAGCCTTATACAGCGCCGTAATTACTCGGTGGTCATGTACCTCGTTGAACTCATCGGCATTGACACCTAACGAACCCGACGCATACTCAGCAATAGAGTAATAGAGATCGTTATTCCAATTAGGGATTGTAGATTTCAAGACAGTCAGGCTTTCTTTTGCGCGTTCTTTCAACGTCGCCTGTTGCTGTGCTTGAGATCGCTGTTTATGCTCATCAGCTTGTGCGCGAATAAAATCGTGCGTCTGCTTTGTTTGCTCGTAAACAGCTTTGGCTTGTCTATATTGATCGGGGTTTTCTACCGCCGCTTGCTCCCAATTCACGTCGTTAAAACGTGACAGGTCTGCACCGGAGGCAGTAAGAAGTGCATTCAATGTGGATTCGTAATTGGCAGTTTGTTCTTCTGCGGCCTTACGCTGTTCGCTGACAGCCTGCGTCTTCTTAGTGTAATCGGCCTGTCTCATGTAGCCGAGTTTGATCTCATCGACTGATAGCTTTTCACCATCAACCTCGATCATACCCTCGGTTATAGCATCAGGTTCGTCTTCCGTTTCTTCCTCAGTCTCCTCGGTTGGGTCTTCGACCTCCTCAGATTCTTCAGCCTCTTCTTCAACGTCCTGCGACTCTTCGATCACTTCATCGGTGATTTCTTCAACCACCTCTTGCTCTTCTTCAGGTGTTTCGGGGTTGTCCTGATCGGATTCCAATACAGCCGTAAGTCTAGCGATAATATCTGCATCACCTACTTCAGTTGAGTCCGGTACTATGGTTTGCTCGTCTGACATGGGTATTCTCCTATTTTACACAACTTCTTCTTGTGTCGCCAATTCATAGTTGTTTATTAATCCAGCAAACTGCTGAACGAACATCTGCCCCGCTTTAAACATCGAGTACAGGCGCTCCCTCTCAACATCAGCTTCCGGTGGGGTTGCTAATATTTGCTCGATAATTCCACGGTTCATATGCTCAAACGCCTTGTTGAACACTGCACTGTTTAACATCTCACTGGCGGCTGCCGCTGTGGTCGCCATCTCACCTAAATCTTGATCAGTCATCTAAAACTCCACTATGTGGTTGGTTTAATTTTCGCGTTAGCCATTCGGCCCTTTGTAGGGCGTTTCGGTAACGTGGTTTCTCTATCTAACTTTCCGTCTTTCCACTTTCTATAATCACTGAGAACTTGTTTCATCGACTTCTTCTTACCGCCGAACTTCTTCTCGTTCGCTTTCTGAATGAACGTCTCAATCGCTTTATCGTCTGCCATATATCACCCTATCGACACGTTACGTTTCTGTTCTTTCTCGACCACAAGCTCTTTATCGTCCATTTCAATGTCGTGGTTCTGCTTCTCAACATCCATCAACAAGCGGCTTTCTTTCTCTTCTTGGTCGTGTTGCATTTTCTCCATCTCAACCAACATCTTGTTCTGCTCCTTCATAACATCGAGTTCCAACTGGCCTTCAAGCACAGCGACCTGTCTTGCGGTCATACCGGCGTTGAACTTCTCAACCTCTGCGGCTTTCGCTTGAGCTTCCTGCTGTTGTGCCTGCATCGTTTGCTGCTGCTGTTGGTACTGAGGGCTGTTGGGATCAAACAAGAAAGAAGCGCCGTTCTTTATGTTTAATAAATCAAACGCACGGCTGAGCATCGCGTGACGCTGTGGCGCGCTGTACATACCGCCGAGGTTGGGATCCTGTGGGTTCATAGTGAACTGCTGATCTAGGCTCAACAATATCTGTGCTTCTTGTGCCTGCTCTTCAGGTGTCAGCGCCACAGCTACGGACATCTCTGTGCGATCACCTAAGAACTGAGGATTAACAGGTACAAACTGACCATCCAACTGAAGCAGCTTTTCCTGCTTCTCGTTCTCTACCGCTAACCTGTAAATATCGTGCATCAACGGTTTTAAGAAGTTTTCAGCAAGGTTACGTGCCATGACCATGATTCTGCGGTTACTGGCGTTCATAAACTGAGTTATCAGGTCAGAACTGTTCTGTTTGCTAACCACGGTACTGTCCATGCCACGGGCCATACGGCTCATACCACTACGCGCTTCCTTCTCAGTTTCAAGGTTCTCAATCGCTTGGAACACAGTGCCTGACAAATTAGGCATCGGCAGCGGACGAACCACATTCTCAGGGTTCGGGGAGTTAACATCGATAATCGCGCCAACCCTGTTATCCAACAGGTCGCGGGGGTTCTTAACTAACGATAGGTTAGCTACATATCGTGAGGTGTTGGTCATAAACGTGTGATCAACCACGCCACGCTTCAGGCTGCTTTGAGTTTTCTGGATATCTAACAAGACATCCGCAAGGCTCATACCGTGGAACCTGTGAGGTAATGGGAACGGTGTGAAGTATCGGAAAGGTTTCTCGCTAACGATCTCGATATCCAATACGACTGTGCGGCTGTGAAGCACCTTTAGCACTACACACTTCTGCAAGTCATCACGGAACTTCTTCAGATATGACTCATAGATCGTTACATGCTCACGATCGTGGTCAGAGTCGCTCATGTCGTTGTGACCATAACCGTCAACAGAGTCACGGCCTAAACCACCATCTTCGTGTTGGCCTTTATCCTCATCCAACTTAGCAACTATCTCAGGATCGTAACCCTCACTTAATAACTCGCCTCGCGTTCTGCTTGTGCGGTGCGAACAAAAATCTGCATCCTCTTCGTCAGTGGCGCGTGGTGTTATTAAAAAATCTTCGGGCGGTATGACCTCGATGCAGATTTTGCTCTTGTCTATCTTTCGAACAAGCTCACCGCTGTACATGATCTGAGACATCTCGACCATCTGTCCTGTCTGCGGATCTTGCACCTGTGTCATCTGCGCGTCTTCCGCGTATTCTGTGATGGTGACAGATGGGTCAGACGCTATCTGGTTGAAACTCGCTTCATCAACACCCTCAAAGGTTTCCTCGTCGTACTCGTAATAGTCCTTGTAGTAACGCTTCACGATACCCGTCTTCGCTACCAGTGCGTCGTGGATAACGTCGTGCAGGATCTTGGTTCCTTTGTTCTCGCGGTAGAAGATATAGTTAGCTAACGCAGTCGCCATCTTCGCAGGCACAAAATCCTCTGCGGTTTGAGGATCAAAACGGCAGATATTTCTATCAGCACTGAACGTCTCCATCAGCATAGCCTTTACAGACTCAACCGCATCAAACACATCCATGCTGACGTGTTGTGATCTACCAGCGCGTTCGTTACCCATCGGTTGGCCGTAGTAATATTTATAACCTTTCTCACGCTGAATACCGATCTCGCTTTCAGCGTATGAATCGGAAGCGTTGATGTTGCTCTCTAATGAGGCGAGTAGTTCACCCTCGTTAATCTCAGAAGTTATATTCATTTGTGGTATACCTTGATTGTCCGTTGGTTAATTGCTCACGCTCAACTTTGTTCTGACCGAAGCGCGTCACACTGATCGCTGCGTATCTTGTTGCATCCATCAAATCGTCAAACTCTTTGTGGATCTTGCCCTTCTTGCGGTGATACCGCCTAAACTCCTCAAACCACGGAACCAGATTGCTGAACACTCGCAACCGCCCAGTTCTATATCGCTCCAACATCTCCATCAAGGCTGGCTCGACAAAATTCGTACCGTCGGGGTTGGTGAACTTTCCGATCATCAACACGCCCGCTTCGATGTACATCTCCGCTAGTGTTCTGCCGCTGCCCTTCTCGGTGTTATCCCCATCGTGTGGGTATATGCACGGGATATCCTTCCCACGGCTCTTGATAACCGTTGCATGAATCGCAGGGATCTCACCCTCTTTCTTGTACACGTCGTACACATATATGACATCGCTGTCAGGATCGTAAGCTGTCCAGACACAGGTGGTGGGGTGCGTTATCCCGAAATCCACAGCACATAGTTTTTTGTAGTGGGCTGGTATCTCAAACGGATCACATTTAACAACCTCTTCAGCTATTGGAAAGACCATACCCTCACCCAACACCGGAATACCTTTACTCCGCATATCGCGTTGATATTCAGGGATAGCCGCCAGCAACTGCTCTTTCGTTTCTTCAGTTATATGCGGCGCGTCAGCCCACGTGACGTTCTGTAGATATTGACCTTTGTTCGGGTGATCCATGAACTGGGACACTAGTTCCGTCATCCCGTTCTCTGGGGTTAGAGTTCCGACGAGATATCCACCCTGACCATCGTTCCCCGTCGCCGTCCTTGTTAAACATTGGGGGTATATGGTCGGGTCGGTTGGCTCTTCGTCAATCCAGATGTAGTCCTGTGAACTACCCATCAGGACGTGCTGTCCCTGCGTATAACTTTTAAACGACACCGAGCTGGTGTTACCCGCCGCATGGCGCACCGCCACATCCCGTGGCAATCTTGGTGTGCCCATTGCGGGGGTTACTTGGAAGATGAGCTTTTGAGGTATTAGGCCAGAACCATCGAACTTTCCATCCCCTATATACATGCCCATCAGTTCTTTAACGATTACATCCCTTAACTGCTCACCCGAAACACCTAAGCACCAAATCTTGGTGGGCCTGTTGAACCGGACACCCTCCCACCAATCTGGGTATAAGCCTGTTAAGTGGAACGCAACCTCAGCGGCCTGCGAAGCAGTTTTGCCTACGCGGTTTGCGGCCATCAGCATTCTTTGCTTGTTAACCTTTCCGGCTTTGTAGAATTTTTCCTGCCAACCGTAAGGCTGCCAATATTTCAGCCGGTTCTGCGCCTTGTGCGCTTTTACCAAACGCATGGCCTCTGCTAATTCCGCCGCCTTTTTTTTCTGAGCCGCTGTCAGAGCAGGTACTTTCTTTTTTGAAGCCGCTTTTTTTGAAGTCTTCTCTGTCAAAATAAAGTCGCCCTATGTGTACTCAGATATGTGGGGGCGTATGGCCCCAGACAGGTACCTCGATTTTGCGAATCGGGTTCAAAATCAAGCCCCTCACAGGTTAAAAAGTGATCAATTCGTACCATTTCACCCCCATCACACCTGTAAGTCATTGATTTCATTAGGTTTGTAAGGCCATTAGGTATGGGCCACTCATAACTTATCAGGGTCAATACCCGCAGCCTTAAGCTGCTGGATGGCCGACTCCACATCCACATCGACAACGACTGAACCTGTGAGGTTAGCGTCCACCTCCTGCCTATCACGCCAGCCTGCGCGGTTCTTAAGGAAGAAGATCTGCGCTGATGTGTTGGGCTTCTCACCCGTTGCGCCTTCGAACAGGGCGTTGGTCACCGCATCGATGCCCGCCTGCTTGCCAGCCTTTAAGGTACGGTCAAACTGCTCATCGTCACGTTTGCGTCGAGAGATAGTCGAGACAGATATCCCAAGTGATGTGGCGATCTGCTCCTCGCTCAACCCTATCTTTGCTAGGTTGTAGAGCTTTTCGTAATCGATAACCTTTTGCTTTGCCAAGTGACCAGCCTCCGTTGAACATTGAATGACGCGCATTATAACGCCTTTACAACCTAATGTGGTAAATCCCCTTATGCGTTGTCAGGATCGGTTGACAGCCTCACAGTCTCACAGCCTCACAGGGCCAGAT
>Ga0208814_1000218_pt1 | contig 39394 bp, 32 predicted proteins | sample MalvirAntarct_55_FD_184253 | JGI IMG/M metagenome (GOLD analysis project Ga0208814, IMG submission 184253) | Marine viral communities from the Global Malaspina Expedition - Malaspina viral metaG Antarct_55 (SPAdes) (version 2) | ecosystem: Environmental > Aquatic > Marine > Oceanic | place... | reverse complement strand
CCACCAATAACAGTGAAATAAACATCATATGATTGATTAAATGAAATTGTACCTGAAGAGCCATCTAATTGTGCAAAGACGTACCCATCACCGACACTATAATTTAAATAACTTGTAGCATTAAAAAATGGATTACTCATATAATAATAATTGATATAATTGTTATTATACAAACATAAATATAGATTCAAAATCTAAATGTTCTAGAAATTCATAGTGAATATTAAACAATAATCTATTCAATTTAAGGATTAAAGCCATTTTTATTTCCCATGAAAAACCATCTTAGAGACAAATATTTGGGCATACTTGACGTCATTGTTTGACTATTCATTTTTAGATTGGGTCCATTATCGACAATACCTTGAATTTCACTCGTACCTAAACCATAGTTGAAGTATCTAAGTTCAGACATGTATCCGGAAAATCCACCATTCATGGCTACATGTACATCGCCGTAATTCTGCTTAGGAACACCGTTCATAATTAATCGTTTCGCCAATTTACCATTAATATAGGTGTCCAATTGGTGATTTTCAACACGTATTTGCACACATACCCATTTGTTAAGAGGAATATCCTCAATGGTGACCTTCTCCTCAATGTCATTAAATGTATTCATAACTACTACTAAAGCATTTGTATTTGGCGCAATATACAATCCTGGTGCATTATTTGGTTGATTCATACCAATGGGTGTATCAGTGTAATTAATATCATCATTTCCTTTATGGAATACGTGTCTATATTGGCCTTCTTGATAGACTAAATCATCTATAAACAGCCATACAGAATAGGTGAATTCAATACCCTTTTCTTGATTATCTGAACGAACCAGTGGTATAGACCCATTTGAATTAGGGTTCTGAGGTATCACAATCATTTTTTTAGCATCTACCATACCGTCAATTAAATAAGGAGAGCTAGTATATGAAAATAACCATGCTAGCAATTGTGTGCTAAATCTAATAGCTACAATAAAGGCGATTAATACTAATAGCAAAAAGGCTACTTTTGCTACTAAACTATTTGATTCCAAGAATTCTTTTGTTCCATTTACCATATTATTGTTATTAAAACTGTCGAATGTTCCAGCTCCTGATGAAATAGTTCCAAATTCTGACATATCTTATATATACTACATAAGAAAATTCATTTTCTTTGAACTATTATATGAACTATTATATGAACTATTATATGAACTATTATATGAATTAATACTACAATGGTTAGTACAATTAATTTAACATTTGAAATTATCTTTTGAATAACCTATAACAGCACAAGCAATCCTTTTACCAGCATTACCGGTTTTTAAGCTTTCTGTATTACCACCATTTCCACAATCATCTTCGTCTTCGTGAATAATTAAACCTCTACCTATAATATTACACTTATTGCCTCGAAGCTTTATCATGTTATCATAAAAAGTATAGCTTGCTTTGCCTTTTGAATTTGCCTCAATATTACCTAAATCACCAATGTGTCGATTCTTCATACCAGGACATCCATGTGTTTTTCCATAAGGATTAAAATGCGAACACATACTTGTACATCTGTCAGTTAAATCACCTGCTTCATGAACGTGAAAACCATGAAGGCTATTAGGGGTAAGTCCAGATAAATGTAGTTGAATTTTAATGGCATTTTCATTTATATCTTCAATAAATTTAACATATCCATTTACATCGCTTCCTGAAAATACAGCAATAGCAGAAACTGGTCCATTAGACATGATATAATATAAATGATAAAATATTATCTTTATTCTGACTAAAAATAAGAATAAAAATAAAAATAAGACTGATATTATTTAGATAATAATATTATGATTCCTATCTACCCGAGTACTTGTAATTGTAATTGTAATTGTACGTGTTTAAATAGTTACACTACCTTGTTCTTGTCCGTCTTTCAAGTATTCGATTTTTACTTGATAAGGAAAGTCAATTCCACTACCACCATAACCACTGCGGTAAATGTTGTATGCCTCTTGAGGATTCAACGAGTTGGCGTAATAATGGATATTAGAAGTATAACCAGAAAATCCACCTTGAGGAGTGATATAAACCGGAGCGTCGTTAGCAATTTTAGCTACACCTGGCAAAACACAAGTTCGCACTAATTTTCCGTCAATATAAATATCCATAGTTCTACCATACAAGCTGACAATAGCATTCACCCATTTTTGAACAGGAACGTTATCGACATTACATGTATGTGTGGAAGCAGTAGTAGATTGAGAAGAAGGATAAACAGTTGTTTCAATCTTTAGATTGTTTTCAATTGCTCCTAAAACAATGGATGGGCTAGGATTCAAATCTTTATCCAAACGTCCTAAAATAATCTTGGGTTCTCCATATCTATAGCTCCAATCCTCAATGTAAAACCAAACAGAATAAGCATAGTTAGATGCGTTACTCTGTGCTAAATCCCCGGCATCAATTTTTGTCACCTTCTTAGCATCATTTAATCCAACTAATTTCGTATTATTTCCCATAAACCATCTGACTATAAGTATTAATAGCAATACTACTACAACACCTAATGCAACTTTCATAACAGATACAGCCATAATATATAATATACTGTTAGAAATTTTCTAAATCACTGGAGGATTTAAACTTTTTACCGAACTATATAGCCAATTTATTTTTGCGCGAGAAATCGATTCTTTATAATAATTTACATTACATACGCCACCATATATGCCATTATTTGTACCACATGCCATCATGGTATTGCTATTATAAGGGATAGCCCCAGGAGTAGATGATACCAACTCATTGTTAATAAAAATATCCATTGTAGAGCCATCATAATTTACTAGTACATGATTCCATCTTTGCATTCTGAACTCGTCTGTTTCGTATAAAATGCTTTCAACGTTTCCTTGTGTCTTCAGCATAATTTTAAGTTTATTTTTAGCAGCATTGAATAAAAAATTGGGTTTGTCACCTATATTCAGTAAGGATGTGTATGTATCATAACTAGAATTCGTCTCAGGTGGAAATGAATCTATATATATCCATCCAGAGACAGCATATTTATATTGAAATTTGTCATCTACATAATTCACATCGCTAAATGATCCTAAGTTCGTCTCTTTATTCAAAACGATCGGGTCTTTTACGAGTTGATTTGAATTATGAGATAAAAATTGTTTCACTATCCATGGATAAATAAGATACAATCCGATAAGTAATATTTCTATAATAAATACAATTAAGATTGGTTTTGTAGTGATTTGATATTGATTTTTGGCGTAATCAACTAAATCCAATAATAAACAGGGGATATATGTTATCAGTTTGATAAATAATTTACTCCATGATGGTGGGCTGTCAGTTGGTGGTCCGTCATGAATCCCAAAGTATTTGACTAATAGCGTTATTATACCAATTACGATCAATGCGTTCAGTCCAAATAAAAAATAAGCACTAAAATTAGTATAATAAGAGGCCAAGTAAAAAATGAAGTATAATACTGCTATTACTAAACCAAAGAAGACAAATGTAGTTAGTATTTTTCCAAAATAACTAAGAGCTCCTGCGGTTTCTACATTTTCGGTTGATTGTTTTTTCTTCTGGTAAAACATAAATGCCATTAAAATTAAGAATCCACCGAACATGCTTAGAAATATGCTTACACCACCATTTTGTTCAGTAATAATATCATATGGATTCATTGTAAAAATAATAATAATGGAAATTATATACAGCAAAAGACCAATAATGAATCCGACTTCCATTTTGTAATTTTTCATATAATAAAGTAATATACGACCTATATAATAAATAGAATTCGCGACTTTTCCACCAAAATTCTCAGCAGAATCGTCATATATCGGGTACGGTTCCTTTTTTTCAGCTGTACTGTTTCCGCCTAGTAATAAGTTTGATTTTGTAAGTCTCTCTACATTATTTTTTTTGTTCATTGTTTCATTTGTTTTTCCCATTAATAAACTGTTAGAAATAAATTAATGACTTATAAATATTAAAGGTTTTCCATGGCTGTTTTTTTTCCATGACAATCCCTACATAAAGCTACTAAATTATCTACATGATTCGATCCACCATTCTCTAACCTTATTTTATGATCTACTTCAAACCAAGCTGGTAATTGTTTTTGACAATGACCACAGTTCCAGCTTTGTTGAGAAGCAACAAATTTCTTTTTTGTTTCACTTACACAACGCTTTGTTCCTGTTTTTCCTGATTCCATCATGCGGTTAATTTGATGTTGTTGATGCGGTTGAGGTTGGTTTGAAAAATTTGTATTGCCTATTCCTCCGAATCCTCCGCCACCCATAAAAGGTGTTTGATTCGTAAAATCAGTAAAAGGTGTAAAAATATCCAGAGTGGATTTGGCACTCGGCATAAATTTTACAATGTTAGATAACTCTTGTACTAAAGAATGAGATTGATTTGGATTCTTTTTTAAAAACAGGTATATGCTTAATCCAGCAAATGCGAATCCAGCCATTTTAAAATACTTTTGCCATGATTGCAATAATTTTATATAATTTCCATCGTAATATGTATTTGCTATAAAAAATCCAGATACTGCTAAAACTAATAATTCTAATTTCATATAATATTTATAAAGTTTTTTTTATAAATATTATTGTCATAAATGATTGTCATAAATGATTGTCATAAATGATTGTCATAAATGATTGTCATAAATGATTGTATTCGGTTGTATAAATTGTTTATCTCGTTACTCACTAGATCTAGACTTGGACCTAGACTTTGATCTAGACTTGGACCTAGACCTTGATCTAGACTTGGACCTAGACTTTGATCTAGTAGAAGGAACACGTATAGGTGAAACTCTCAAATCTTTTGCAATAGAATAATTACGTTTAATAGAATTCAATGACATTTTATTATCATAATTAATTATTTCGTTCAACTCTTTTATAGCAATTATTAGTTTATTAATATCTATTTTCTCTCCACCATTTGAATATATATGTTCTACTAAAAGTGATCGTATTCTATTCAAGTATATTTTTTTGGTTTCTTCATCCAAATCTATATTTTCTATTTTTACCTCGAAAAAATTGTAATAAATTGTCATTAACCCAAATATATCGCTATTAAACAAGTATATTTTCATAAAATAATCGGTCATATCAAACTCCATAGAAGGAGAAGTAAATTTCATTAAAATGTCGGTGATGTAATTCGATAAATAATAAAGGTAATAACCATATTCGATTAAATTATCCTTTTTCACCTCGGACAAAAAGGTATCGTCACTAATACCTGGAGAGAAAATCATCTTAAATAGTATCACATTATCGTCATAATATCCATAATATCTAGCTAATTTAATTAAATATTCGTTAATCACATAATTTCGAACATTCATTCTATTAAACAAAATGAGACCATCCTTTACACGTTGTAAAAAAATGTTGTAATTCATTTTAAATTCTTCAGATAACATCATGGAAGAAAATGGCGTATTAAATTGTAAAGGACGATTCATAATTTCAATAGGAATTTTACCGTCTTTTACTACACCTGATAACCCCCAATCAATAATACGCGCATCCATCTTTGAATCAATCATAATGTTTCTATCTTTTAAATCATTATGAATAACACCAGCTTCATTCATTGGTCGAACGCCAGATTTTATCAGCTTTACTACTAACTCGTTTAGTAAAAACATTTTGGCTCTACTTATCGCGCCTTTTTCAACTAACCAGTCTTTTAAATCTATACCAGCATTTGGCATATTCAAAATAGTCAATCGATCTAATCTGCTATTTACGTTTTTTTCGTTGATATTATATCTAGTTAAAGCATAACATTTTTTGTCAAAGTGCTTCATATCATCGTGAGATAATTTATCAGGACTACACATTTCAACATCTAATAAATAATACTTTTGATAATTCTTTATTTTACTTAATTTTGCTTTAATTTTCTCTATTTCACTCATTTCTTGTTTCCCGTGCTGTTCCACCGACATTTTGCTGACACCTTCAGTTCGCTTGTCATTTCCTTTACATTTTAACGCAGGTTTAAAAATACATCCAAATCCACCGGAAGCCAAAGCTTCACCACCCATTCTATTTCGACCTCTTTTCTTTGTTTGGATTGATTTTTTTCCAGGTTTATTACTATATTTATGTTTGTCTAGAGCATTCATTTTATTATTTGATACAATATGTTTCCTTGTTTTATGATTCATTCTATTTTGGTTCATCCTTTATATTCACGAGAGAATTATTTTTTATACAAATAATATCCACCAATTATTAATCCAATGATAATTACACCAAAAATAAGTTTTTTTCTATATTTTATCTGCTCGCGTAATATAATTTCTTTTGGTTTATATAACTCATAGTACGCGTCAAGTGCTTCAGTCATTGTAACTTCATCCTTTCCTAATTGAACATTTATTTTGTTGTGAATAAAATGAACCCATTTCAGAAAAGAATCCTTTCCTTCTAAATAAGGGGATACCGGATATTTATCTATTAAACTACTAAATTTATTTCCTATTTGTGGATGAGGGATAAAAAGGGGTAGATTTGTAATAAAATCATAATATTTCTTTTGTGTAACCTCGTTTGCTTTTAGTGGGTAGGATACAGCCATTGTCATTAAGACAAACCAGAAATGTGGTCCCCAAACAACCGGATCAAATAATTTTTCTGTCATTAAATAGAAACAATATAAAAAGATAAGTAAATAAACATATAGCGAACTATGAATAATAATAAAACCTTTAATTTATGTAATAATTGTGGAAAAGGCGGACACGCATTTCATATGTGCAAACACCCTATTACAAGTATAGGTATGATTATATTTAGGATGTTTGAAAACAAAATTCAGTTTTTGATGATTAAACGTAAGCATAGTTTAGGTTTTGTTGAGTTTATGCGAGGTAAATATCCGCTTCATAATTATGAGTATTTAATCAATATATTCAATGAAATGTCGAATTATGAGAGGGAGTTAATTAAAGATGCTACATTTGAAGAATTATGGACTTATTTATGGGGTGAGCAAATCGGTATTCAATATAGAGGTGAAGAGCGCATATCAAGAGATAAATATGAGGCATTAAAAGTGGGAATCGATGCCAAAACAACATATAATTTAGAAACAATACTCGAAGATAGTCAATCTACATGGAAAGATACAGAATGGGGATTTCCAAAAGGGAGAAGGAATTACCAGGAAAAGGATTTGGGATGTGCCCTACGTGAATTTGAAGAGGAGACCGGGTTTTTAAGAGAAAATGTTCATTTAATACAGAATATTATTCCATATGAAGAAATATTTACAGGATCAAATATGAAATCATACAAGCATAAATATTTTGTAGGTCATATTGATTCAATTGTAAAACCCACACATGTCTATCAAGAAACCGAAGTTAGTGACATGAAATGGTTACATTTTGATGAATGTATAGACTATATTCGTCCGTATAATATAGAAAAGGTGAATATCTTAACGAAATTAAGCAACGTATTAAAAAATTACCAGTTATATTAAATAAAACAAAAATATATTAATAGTTATAGATTATATTAGTAATATATAAGTATCATGGAAAAATCAAAAAAGAGGAAACCTGTAAAATTAAGAATAAAAAAAGATATACCTGAATTAACAGAAGATAATATTGAATCGGTTTTCAATGAGAATTTTGAAAAGATTGATTTAGACAATGTGGATTACAATACCTTTTTAAACAATAAAGAAGTGTTAAATAAAAAATATATTTCCGAACACGAAAATCAGTTTTCTAATTTATATCCATCATTAGATGATAGTGATTTTAACATAAAAATAGCAGAAAAAAGGGAATTCAATGAAACAAAATATGATGGTACGATTTATGATATAGAAGAGCAGGCGAAAAAACTGTGTGAAGCCGATTTTGAATTAGTTCCACATCAGCTCTTTGTTCGTAATTTTTTAAGTTTTCAAACACCATATAACAGCTTGCTTCTGTATCACGGTTTAGGTACAGGTAAAACGTGTAGCGCAATTACTGTTTCTGAAGAGATGAGAACGTATTTAAAACAATTAGGAATAGCTCAGCGAATTATCGTAGTTGCGTCGCCGAATGTACAGGAGAATTTCAAGTTACAATTATTTGACGAGAGAAAGTTGAAATTAGTAGATGGATTATGGAATTTACGAGCATGTACCGGTAATAAATACTTGAAAGAGATTAATCCAATGAATATGAAAGGGTTATCAAAGGAAAAGGTGATAAAACAAATTAATAGTATTATTAACAATTCATATTTGTTTTTAGGATACATAGAATTTGCAAACTATATAGTAAAAAAATCGGATTCAGACGAAGATGATCCGAAAAAACGTAAATCGGCAATGATACGCAAGCTGAAAAAACATTTTAGCAATCGTCTAGTTATCATTGATGAAGTTCATAATATTCGTATAAGTGACGACAAACAAGATAAACGTGTAGCGCAGGAATTATTTAAGTTAGTAAAATATGTGGATAATTTGAGACTATTGCTTCTCTCTGCTACTCCCATGTATAATAGTTATAAAGAAGTTGTCTGGTTGCTTAATGTAATGAATTTAAACGACCAACGTTCCACAATTGAAATAAACGACGTTTTTGATAAAACTGGAAATTTGTTAATAAAACCAGATGGAACAAATGCTGGGGAAGAATTATTGAGGCGAAAAGCTACTGGTTACGTTTCCTTTGTACGTGGTGAAAATCCATATACGTTTCCATATCGTATTTTTCCATCTTTATTTTCTATTGAAAATACATTTAAAACTTTGACCTATCCTACCAAACAATTAAACGGAAAGGCTATTGTACAGCCATTGGAACATTTAGATGTTTATGTAAATGTGTGTGGTACTTTTCAGGAAAAAGGATACAACTATATTCTCTCTACTATAAAAGAAAAAGCAGGTAAAACAAAAGCAGGATTGCCCAGTTTTGAAAATATGGACTCGTTTGGTTATACAGTGTTACAAAAACCACTCCAAGCACTTAACATTGTGTATCCAAATAAAATGTTGAATGTTGAAAAACCAATAATTGATACTAAATTATTATTAGGAAGCGAAGGTCTGAAAAGAACGATGAAATATACCGAGACATCGAATCCCCCTACTAGAAAGAATTTTGAGTACAAAAACAAGGATTTCGGCGATTTTTTTGCTCCTGATAAAATCGGTCAATATAGTTCGAAAATAAAGAGCATTACCGATAATATTCTCAATTCAGATGGAATTGTTCTCATTTACAGCCAGTTTATTGATGGTGGCGCTGTACCAATGGCTCTAGCTCTAGAATCACTAGGTTTTACTCGATTTGGAACAAAAGCGTCCAATTTATTCAAAACACCCTCACATAAACCAATTGACGCAAAAACATTTTTAACAAAAGATGAAATGGAGAATTCGTCCGATTTTACACCAGCCACCTATACAATGATTACTGGAGAAAAAGCATTGTCTCCTGACAAAGTATTTGATTTGAAAAATTTAACAGACGAAGACAATAAAAATGGAGAGAAAATAAAAGTAGTCATTATATCGATGACTGGTTCAGAAGGTATCGATTTTAAAAATTTAAGACAAGTTCATATATTAGAACCATGGTACAATTTAAGTCTGATTGAGCAAATTATAGGTCGTGCTGTAAGAACATGTAGTCATAAACAACTTTCATTTAAAGAGAGAAATGTAGAAATATTTTTATATGGAACGATTATGACCGATACAGAAGAAGAAGCAGCTGATTTATATATTTATCGATTGGCTGAATTGAAAGCAGTCCAGATTGGTCGCGTGAGTAGAATATTAAAAGAATCTTCTGTCGATTGTATATTAAATATTGACCAAACCAATTTTACGGAAGAAAATATGAATACAATTGTCAAACAACAATTGTCTAATAAACAGGTAATCGACTTCCCTATAGGAGACAAGGCAAATACGGTATCATGCGATTATATGGATACTTGTAATTTTAAATGCAAACCATTCAAGAAACTGGTAGATACCGATATTAAAGTAGATACTTATGATGAAAGTTTTATTATTGTCAATACAGACAAGATTATTCAAAGAATACGCGATTTGTTCAAAGAAAGATTTTTTTATACCAAAGATAAATTAATAACCGAGATAAATGTGGTTAAAAATTATCCGATTATTCAGATAAATGCTGCATTAACATCATTAATTGATGATCAAAATGAGTATTTAATTGACAAATACGATAGATTGGGTCATTTGGTCAATATCGAGGAGTATTATTTATTTCAACCGGTCGAATTAAACAATAAAAATATTAGCGTATTTGATAGAAGAGTACCAATTGATTATAAACATAGAGATATTGTAGTTCCGATTAACATGAAGGAAGAATCTGTACTTCCGGTTCGTAAAGATAACATGAAAGAAAATAATATTGAGGCCCGTAGTAATAATAATAATAATAATGATAATGGTTCTACATTAATTAATGAGATTAAGGATAAATACACAATATCTACGAGTAATATTAAAAATATTATTCGAGGAGAAGATAACTGGTATCATTTTGCGGGTTCGTTAAACACCAAAGGATTTTTCACTACAATGATGGGTCTGAGTAACGCAGAATATAACGAGTTTATTATTTCACATATATTAGACAATTTAATGTTTGATGAAACCAAACAGATAATAAATCTTGTATATTTTAAAAATACTCAATTAAGTGATATTGAAATAGAAATTAAGAAATATTATGATTTTCTATTGTTGAAGAATAAAGGTATTGTAGGTATTATCGTACCGAAAGACAATAAACCATTTTTATTTGTAAAGGGTAAGGATGAATGGAAAACTGGAGAGCAGGAAGATTATACAGATTTAGCACCTGAATTGAAAAAAATAATAATACCATTATCAAATTACAGCGTACATGTCGGATTTATAACTGTGTTTAAGAAAGAATATAATATATTCAAGGTGAAGAATATGGAAGATAAGCGAAGCAAAGGCGCCAGATGTGACCAAGCTGGTAAATCTGAAACTATAAAATTATTAAATGAGATTATTGGAGAATCCACATATTCATCAGACAATACAAAAGGTAGAAATAAACTGGAATTTTGCGTTTTACAAGAAATGTATTTGCGTTATTTTGATAAAATATCTAAAAACGGCAAAAGATGGTTTTTGACACCGAGCGAGTCAATAGTTAATACTATTGAAAAGCTATCATTCCAATAAAATTTATATTGTGCGATTTAATTCATTCTCTTGACGAATTAAATTAAAAATTGAATAATATAATTAAAGATTAATCTCTATTAATATAGTAGTAATGCAGACATCCATTGTCAAAAAAGATTTTCGCAAAAAGAGAGAGGTCAGTGTCTATATGAACACACTTCTAACGCGTAAGATTCAAGTATCATTTAATAAGATAGGCAAGAACATTAAGGAGGTACTTGAAAAGTCAGTCAAGAGAGACATAGAAGGTAAATGTACAGTAGAAGGATATGTAAAATCAAATTCTGTCAAAGTATTAACCTATTCTAGTGGAGTTTTATTTGAGAATAAAGTGGAATTTGATATCGTATTTGAATGTTTAGTATGTTGTCCAGTTGAAGGAATGCTTATTAAATGTAATGTAAAAAACAAGACCCAAGCCGGAATTCGTGCTGTAATTGGATCAGGTAACGCATCAGGTAACGCATCAGGTAACGATGAAGAAAAGTCACCTGTTGTCGTCTATGTTAGTAGAGATCATCATTACAACAATAAATATTTTAATACAGTGAATGAGAATGACGAAATTACCATTCGTGTTATTGGCCAGAGATATGAACTAAATGATCAACAAGTCAGCGTAATTGGTGAAATAGTGGAGCCAAAGACAGATAAAATAAAAATAGACAAAATGAAGAAGAAACCTAAATTAGTTATTTCAGAAAACATTTAAAAACATTTCTTATTATTTTATCATATAATGAGTGAATTGAATATCATAAAAGAACGTATTGAAAATTTAAACAAATTTCACCAAGTAGAGATACTCAAGCTATTGAAAATCTCCGATAATACAACATTGAATGAAAATAAAAACGGTATTTTTATTAACATGACTAGTTTAAGCAACAAGGTAATTGTTGAATTAGAAAAATACTTGGAATATGTTGATAAACAAGAGACGCAACTAGGTGAGATTGAACAACAGAAGAGTATTCTGTCTAATACATTTTTTAAAGATAATAAAGAGAATGCGTCTATTACATTAAATGCAGAGATCTAGTGAAATGATAAATGGCTTCAGTAAGCATATGCTAACCTTAAAAAATATGTCTAGTATTAACATGATAATGAATGATTTGAACATCGAAAAAGAAAAGACAGCTGCCCCGAAAAAAAATATTGCAAATGTATCTGATATTTTTTTCCCAAGACAACGAGACCAACTGTTTTGGTGTTTTTATCTTATATTACATGGTGAAACTGAGTATGATATGATTTCTAATTTTTTTACACTGGAAAAGGAAGTCAAGTATAAATGGATCGAGGTTTTTAGAGGAAAAAAGGAACTATTTAAACCTATCAAAGTAAGTAGAAATGTAGTTGAAGATGAATTAGCAAATGCGAAAGTAATCACAATGAAAACTATCAAAGCACTGTGTCACTTGAATGATGTAAATATTTTTTATCTTGATGACAAGAAATATTATGAAATTATGACAAATAGTGAAAAGCCGATTTATCTTATTGAAAAAATAGATGGAAAGTTTGGATTAAAGCAGAAAATACCAATTGAAAAAATAGAATATTATAGAGAACATTATTGGAAATTAGAAAATTTAGACAAGCCTTTAAAAGCAGTTTCCAGTTACAAAGTGAATGATTTGAAAGATATATGTAAAAGATTACATATTGAGTCTTCAAATATGACAAAGCCTCAAATGTATGAAAAAATATTGAATAAGTTGTAAGTTGTATTACATCGAATGAAACGGAACATGAGTCAATTCCATTAAAAATTACACCTGGGTAATTTAAAAATTAAATTCGTTTAATAATTAAGTATTAAATGAATTAAAATAATAAACCATGAAAGTAACAAATACTGATTTACTCAAGAATAGATATAAATATTCTATTGATATTCTCGAAAAGAATATTGTGGAAAATCATCTTGATGAAAAAATACTATTAGCAACGCAAAAACTCACTCCAGAATTTTGCGTTAAATATATATTGGATTTAGATATTGAAGGAGGTGGAGAGGAATCGTATATATTTGATGTTTGTTATATATTAGAATTTCAGAAACATATAACAGAAAAAGAATTAATGGATTTAATATCTATGTAAAATGGTTAGATAGAAACAGAAAACCTTTTTAGTCGGTCGCGATTACATAAATCAATGAAATAAGAACAGCAATGAAATAAGAACAACAATTAAATTTAAAATTGAAAAAAACATATATAAAATAATATGTTCAAGTATATATACACAATGCCGGATTTAAATCCCCAACAACAATTTGATAATATCGTTAATAAATATTTAGAAAACGTTTCTAGATTAGGGGATGGTGTTCCTGAATTTGAGATACGTTTTGGAACACGTGGTATAAGACCTATTTCCAAAATTGATTTCGACAACGTAATTCAAAAACTAAAATCATCTGGATTCGAATTATTAGATGTCAATACATATACATTGAAAATGCAAAGTGAATTCTTAGACAAGAAAACTGGTAAGACAAAACAGTCTAATGTACGTGTTGAATTAAATGGTATTCATCAAATCCAACAATATTGTGAAACGAATTCGCTTGACAAAACATTCCCCACTTTTACACAAAAACAATATGCCAATGTGGGAGGTAATCCGGTATATCCAGTCGATATAGATGATTTTAACTTGCGTGCCTCTTTTCAAACTGAGAAAAATGTGACTCCTCATGGAGCGTTTGCTGAAAGCATTATTTCTTCGTGGTCTGACAATAGAAAGACGTTTCGCTATTTAAATCGTACCTCATTTGTTCATAGAGATTTACCGATTCGGTTTGATTTAAGTATTGTAAAGGAGGGTGAATCCGAGGAAAAGGAATTTCGAGGAAGAAAACGATATGTAGCTAGACCGGAATATACCATTCAATCAGCCAAAGTATTTGATAATGTGGAAAAATACGAAATTGAATTGGAAATTTTGAATAATAAAGTAGGTGCTGGAACTAATTATTCAGATAGCAGAACATTGTCCAAGGCGTTGAGAAAATCGATTATATATGTTCTGTCAGGACTACAAAATACAAATTATCCGGTTCCCTATAAGGAAATAAGAAATATCGGGGATCAGTATTTAAAACTAGTCCATGGAAAGGATTATCACGAAAAAATGCGAATGAGGCCAAAAATGTTTCTAGGTCCATCTTCATCTACTCTACAAATGTCCAATATAGCACCAATCAATAACGATGCTATTATACCAAATATTCGCAATGATTATACAGTCACTGAAAAAGCCGATGGTATGAGAAAGTTACTTTATATTAACAAAAGTGGCAAAATTTACTTGATTGATACCAATATGAATGTTCAATTTACTGGTGCGGTTACCAAGAATGTGGATTTATTCGAAACAATATTGGATGGTGAGCATATTTTACATAACAAGCGTGGTGAATTTATTAATCTGTATGCTGCCTTTGATATTTATATTGTGAATAAGAAAGATGTTCGCGCGAATTCTTTCATCCCTCCACCAACCGACGAAGGAGGGAAAGAACCGATTCTAACAAAATTTCGATTGCCTGTTTTAACAAATATTGTGAAAAATTTGGCAGCAACGTCGTCGGTTTCAGATAAACCGTCACCTATTCGCATCGAACATAAAAATTTCAAGGCAGAAACTAAGAATTTGAGTATATTTCAATGTTGTAATACTATTATTGATCAACAAAAACAAGGATTATACGAATATGAAGTAGATGGGCTGATCTTTACACCAGCTTATTTTGGTGTTGCTTCTGATAGAGCCGGTGAAGCTGGTTCGCGTACAAAGCCTAGTTGGGCTCACTCATTCAAATGGAAACCACCAGAGTTCAATACGATTGATTTCTTGATTACTACAAAGAAAGATGCGAATGGAAGCGAAGATTTTGTCGGAAATATTTTCCAAGAAGGAAACAATACATCTGCGTATGAACAATTATCACAATATAAGACATTAATTATGCGTGTCGGTTTTGATGAGAAGAAACATGGATATACAAATCCATGTGGTGATGTAATTAATGATAAATTACCTAACTTTGAGAATGACCGATTTGGTGAGAGGGGAGAAGATAGTTATAAACCTATGCCGTTTTATCCAACAAATCCGTCTGATCCTGACGCAAACATATGTAATATAATGTTACAGACGGATGATAGTGGTAACAAACAGTTAATTACAGAAGAAAATGAAGTATTTGGAGATGGGGTGATTGTTGAATTTAGATATGATTTTACACGTGAAAATAAATGGAGATGGGTTCCTCTGCGAGTTCGGTATGATAAGACCGAAGAGTATAAAAAAGGATTTCCTCAGTATGGAAACGCATATCATGTAGCTAATAATAATTGGCATTCCATTCACAATCCGATTACAGAAGAAATGATACGTACTGGAGAAAATATTCCAGATGAATTGGGCGACGATGATGTATATTATAATCGTGTATCTGGAACATCCAAAACAAGAGGGCTTCGTGATTTTCATAATTTATATATAAAAAAAATGCTAGTAACAAGTGTGGCGCGTAAAGGAAATACATTGATTGATTACGCGGTTGGTAAAGGAGGCGATTTTCCCAAATGGATATCAGCAAAGTTGTCCTTTATATTTGGAATCGATATTTCAAAAGATAACATTGAAAATCGCATTGATGGAGCGTGTGCTAGATATTTAAATTACCGCAAAACATTCAAGGTTATGCCCAATGCGCTGTTTGTTCATGGAAATTCATCATTGAATATAAAAGAAGGCGATGCGCTATATAGCGATAAATCAAAGCAAATTACAACAGCAGTATTTGGCGAAGGTCCAAAAGAAAAGGATAAATTGGGACTTGGTGTCTATAAACAATATGGAAAAGCGTCTGATGGATTTAATATCAGCTCTTGTCAGTTTGCCATTCATTACTTCTTTGAAAACAAAAAAACATTCAATAGCTTCTTAAGAAATGTCAGCGAATGTACAAAAGTAAATGGTTACTTTATTGGTGATTGTTATGACGGTAGTGCTATATTTGACCTATTACGCGGTAAAATATCAGGTGATAGTGCGTCTATTTTGGAAGACGGTAAAAAAATATGGCAAGTTACAAAAGGGTATGAAAATGACACGTTTGAAAATGATGAAACATCATTAGGATACGCTATTGATGTGTTTCAAGAAACAATCAATAAAACATTCCGCGAATATTTGGTTAATTTTGAATATCTAAATAGGATGATGGAAAATTATGGTTTTGTATTGCTAACAAAAGATGAATGTAGTGAAATAGGCATTCCAAATAGTGTAGGTTCTTTCCAACAGTTATATGGTCTGATGGAACAAGAAATCAATAAATTTCCAAAAAAGAGAAATGATTATGGTGATGCTTTGAAAATGACCTCTAAAGAAAAACAGATATCATTCTATAACAATTACTTTATATATAAGAAAATTAGAAATGTAGATACACGTGCCGTTTATAATACAATGATTGGTAGTTCTAAATTTCAAGAACAATTGAATGCGGAAGAAGAAGAGGATCTAGATAAAGGCGTTGCGGAAATAGAAAAGCAACAAGCCAAAGTAACCAAGGTTCCAAAAAAATTAAAAAAACGCATTGTATTGGTACAATCAAGCAAAGATAGTTTGGAAAGTGTAGAAAATAATAAAGATACACCTAAACCCAAATCATCTAGTAAGAAAAGTACTACTAATACTAATACTACAAAAAAGAACAATAAATAAATACACTCACAATGAGTTAGTGAATATAGCTATTGATAAATATAGCTATTGATGAATATTTATAAAAACAACCTAAATATATTTACAGTATCTTAATATCATAAATGAGTTATTTTTTATTACCAGAAATTCATAATAATATAGATAATATTGATATACAATCAAATGAAAAAGACAAGCTACATGTTAGTATGACGTTAAATAGTTACTTAAACAAGGTCAAAAAACAAATCGACAATAATTACGATAGTTGGGATTACATGAAACGTTATACAAATCCATATGAATTTATTCATACTATCATTCCAACCACAAAAATGTCTGTTAGTAAAATGAAACCGTTATCGCGTTCATTTTATAAAATGGTAGAAATGGTGAATATGTTTCATTTGTTTAGTGACTGTGCCGATATACCAATGAATACATTTCATTTAGCAGAAGGACCTGGTGGTTTTATTGAAGCGACACAATATTTAAGGAAGAATAAAGACGATAAATATTATGGTATGACATTAATGGACGAAGATCCGAATGTTCCTGGGTGGAAAAAATCAAATCATTTTTTAGAAACACATAAAAATGTAAAAATAGAACGCGGTGTAACCGGTACAGGTGATTTAATGGAAGTGGATAATTTGAAATATTGTAACAATAAATACAAAAATTCAATGGATATTATTACTGCGGATGGTGGGTTTGATTTTTCCATTGATTTTAATCAGCAAGAAATATTGGCTACTAACTTATTATTAGCACAAGTCAGTTTTGCAATCTCCATGCAAAAGGTGGGAGGTCATTTTATATTAAAGATTTTTGATATTTTTACAAAAACGACATGTGATTTAATGTACTTGTTATCGTCATTATATAAGCAAGTATATATAGTAAAACCAAATACAAGTAGATTAGCAAATTCTGAAAAATATATCGTATGTAAAGGATTTAAGAAATATCCTGAAAAATTAATCAACAACATTATCCGAAACTATGATACATTAAAAACGTCTGAATTTATTAGTGGAATATTACAAGAAAATATAGATTATTTTTATTTGAACAAAATCGAAGAATATAATGCTATTTTTGGGCAACAACAAATCGAAAATATTACTGCTACATTGAATTTAATTTCATGTAAAAATAAAAATGACAAACAGGAAACGTTGAAAAAGAATAATATTCAAAAATGTACCCAGTGGTGCGAAAAGAATAATATAGCCCATAATAAAAATTTAGCATCTACAAATGTCTTTATCTTGTAGTATTGCTTCAAAATATTGCTTCAAAATATTGCTTCAAAATATTGCTTCAAAATATTTTATTTTAATAATGTATAATGATGAATAAATTATTAAAAATGTGGAATAGAAGTTCCAAAGTTGTAAAGGTAGTATCTCTAATTATCCTAACATTTACCCTTCATTTTTTATTTGTCAGACAATCATCTAATAGGGAGAACTTTGGTAATCCAACAACACTAACCTATTATTATATGGAAAACTGTGGTCATTGTAAGCGTTTTAATCCTGAATGGGATACATTTGTACAAAATTATACCGGTCCAGTAAAATTACGCAAAGTGGAAATGAACGAAGCAGGAGGCGACTTGGAAAAATACAATATTAGCGGATTTCCAACAATATTAGCTGTAGATGAAAATGGTGATAAAAAAGATTATGATGGTCCTAGAACAAGTGAAGGATTAACTAAATTTTTAAACGATATGTAATAAACTGTCTATATTCTTTTATTGGTGGATTATATAAAAAATTGAATCTATTATTTTTACAATATTTATTGTATCACAACAACATGAAGACTACTAGAGAGAATATGAGTATGAATGCGGAAATAGAATTTAAGGAAATTTCAATGAATATCCTCTATTGTACAGTCAATCGAATTATTGGAATTATTAGTTGGCTATTAATTGTAGCAAGTAATATATGTCTTCTACTATGCTATTGTATGCTAACCGCTTCGAAATATCTAGAATATATGATGATTGATATTTGCTACGACATGGACATAATCTATTTTCAAAAGGTAGCAAATGATACCATCCAGTCTGTATTGGATACAGTAAATAATTGGACTGGTTCTAGAGATTTCGTTTCAAACACAAATATTAAGAGTGAATTCGCATCTATATCTATGCTTGAACGTCATTTAGCTCCAGATTGGGCAAATGAAGACATACTTGAAGAACATAATATAAATACGGATGAAGCTTACGTCGAAATAAAGAAGGAACCAATTGTATTAAATGAAGATTCATCAGATGAATCGTCATATAATTCATCAGACGGATCAGAGAATGAATCACTTCACGAATCATCCAACGATTCATCTGACGAAGAATTAACAAATATTAATAACAATTACGAAGATAAATCCGATAGTGGTGAAATTGAAGATATTACAGAACAAGTATTGGCAAAAAGAGAAGAAAATAAAATTGTAATAGATCTTGTAAGTGATTTTGTAAGTGATGGTGAAGCAGAATCATATATGACAATATAAAAATGAAATAAAATAATAAACTAAAAACAATAAAATATTGTATCTATATCAGGTACAATATTTTTTATATTACGACATATTATTACATTATACAGGATTGTTACTTATGTTCCAATTGGATTACATGCTCCAAAAAGAAGACAATGTCTGTCCAGGACCACAATTCTTGTTTCCATTTGCGCAAACTGTTTTTTGTCCGTTTCTTTTCCAAGCCAGTGGTGGATTGTATTTGGATTTTAAGAAATAAGAAGCAGAACCATTGTATCCTCCTTGGTATTTACCAGCATTAGCAGCTGCTTCACCAAATGCTGTGCGAAAAGAGGCGCCATTTTTAGTAATTGTATCATATTTTAATTTTGCCAAACGTGTTCCATTATCGACCGCACCTTGCGTAGCAAATTGCGCATTACTTGGTTTATAAATGGTTGTATTGCTACATTGTCTTCCTGTCTGATAAGGATTTGTACAATTGTTCGTAACAAATTCTACTGAATTTTCTCCAATATTGACAGAATCATACGTTTGACCTGGTATTTCTTGAATGGATTGCTTCTGACCATACGTTTTGCATCGCGCTTTTAAATATGCTTTGTTATCACTATAATATGATTTACTTAATAAAGTAACCGCTGACTTAATTACGTTATTCTCAGGTGTATTACACATGGTCTTGGTAGTGTAAATTCCGGTTTGAATTTGATAACTATTTGACGCATCAACTAGACCAATTTGAATAGCTCCATTGTTTTGAATCTTGTTGTTGTTTGTACCTGATGAAACTTCAATATTGGCCGCAGGTTTGATACTTTTACTATTTGACTGTAAAAATTTGTTATCAAATGTCACGTATAAATTTCCACTTCCATCACATGAACAAGTATTGTCTTTGGTATATCCCCTAAATACAGTTCCACCTGGTCTATCTACAACACTTATGGAGGCAGAACTTCTACCATTTTGACCGGGTTGTCCATTGGTACTTAATTGGCGTCTCCAATGTTTCATAGGATATGGACGGGCAAAAGGTCCAATGTAATTTTGCGCAATATTAAAATTGGCTTCAGCTGATGTTTGAGGATTATGTCCCAAATTTACATTTGGTCTAATAAGACCACCCATTACTCCAGCAGATACGGGAGGCATTCCATTATTAGAATCACCTTTTACAGGCACCAATGGTTGGCGTGTAGATGTTAAAGTATTTGAATAACTAAAATTAGCGGGTTTAGACATTTTAATATATAGTAAAGAAAGAAAAATAACTGGAAGGTATCTGATTTATTGCCTATCTAAGTGAATTACTTGGGATGTCATATTATTGACAATAATGATATTATTATTGGTACAAATAAAATACCAATAATATATAAAATGTTTATTATACAGTTCATAACGCTATTTTTTAGCTTACTTATACTATTTGCTTTTATCCGTCATCTCACTAAACCTACCATCGTTGAAGGTGCTACTGGTAAATATCAGAATTATTCAGACGATCCTCTTATTTTAGCAAAGAAAAACGCTGCTAATATTGAGGTATTAAAACAAAAAATCGATGAAATATCTGGATTATCCGGTACAGTTAAAACAAATACAGATACCATTGATAAAAACTCAAAATCTATTACTAGTTTAATGTCATCCATGTCGCCCTCATCAAACAAAGACTCACAGAAAAATCAGGCATTAATAAAGGACGACCCTGAAACATTTAATATGTAAATATATATATATATAATACAGAATGTCTAATGGTAATTTTTTTAAAGAAGTTTTAGATGATGTCAAAGGAGTAGAAGAGAGAATATTAGGACCAGACTATCAATATTGGAAGCAAATTAAATCACCGGGTCAAATGGGTATGAGTTCAAATGGCTCTATTTCAACCATTGCTAAAGATGTAGGTGGTTTAATAAATTATGTCGAAGTATTGGTTACCGGTAAAGGTAAGGCGTCTGTTACTGGAAATCCACTAGGAAACAAATTTTTTATAAAAACTGCAGCTACCTGTAAAGATAAAAAATCTAAGGAAATCGTGGATAGGTATGTCTATGTAAATAATGTGCCCAATGGTTCTATTCCATTTATCAGCAGTGGAATGAATATGAATTTTGGCGAGTTTGAAGGATTGGTTCCTGGTACATTAAGTAATGTATCCGCATTAAACCCCATGTTAATGTTTCAAGCCTTTATGTCCGGGTCCCAACCAGAATGTGAAGAAATTACTTTAGAGACAATTGATGTAAATAATAACAAGGGTACAGAAACAAGACACGTTACTACAACTGACTTGAAAAATATGAATTCATGTGATTTTAAACCACGTTATAATAAAAATCCGATAACTGGACAGCCATGTCGTGAAGCATTTGGTAATAGAAAAACTGCCCAACTACCAGACGACTTTTTAGTAAAATTATTTTATGCTTCATTCAGTGTATTAGGTGTATATATCCTTATTAGTGTGATGAAAAGAATAAAAGAGAGAAAATAAGAAATAGAAATATAGTATATTTATCTCCTTTTACGAGTAGCCTCTTTCTTCATGGTTCGTCTTTTTGTTTTCGTTTTCGTTTTCTTGGCTCTTTTGGACGCGTTTTTTTTCATTTTCTTCGTTTTTTTTGTTTTTCGCCCACCTCTTTTTGTAGGAATGCGGTTTTTCGACATTTCTGATTTTATCATTTTTGATTTATCAGATGAGCTCATTGTCTTCCAATTGGATCCATATATTGCTTCTGCGTGTCTTGAAAAAGCTTTTATTAACTCGGGATCTTCTTCCATGATATCTATCAACTGTTTATGGACCGCAGGGTCATTTATGGCTCGCTCTCTCAACTGAGACATGCGTTTATTCTCTCTCTCTTCACTTTTACTCTTAGTATATGACATAGTTATATTATATACTAACATATTTACTTGCGGCTACGACGTGAATAAGGTCTTCCTTTTCTACCGCTTCTTGACCTAGATTGACGTTTTCCTTTACGATTGTAATATTTGTCTCCCTTGTGTGTAACAAAATCTTTGCGTCCTTTACGTGTTCTGGAGTTCATTCCTTTTTTAGGATTACCGCCTTTCATTGATTTACGTCTTCTTCTTTTTCCACCCATTGTAGGACTAGGATTAGGACTAGGACTAGGACTAGGACTAGGATTGGAATCAGATTTTTCAAACATTTTTGTAAATCCGGACCAAGCATTGGACGCATGTTCCGTTAAAGATGTCTTTTTTTCTGCTGGTGGTTGTTGCGATGTATTAGAATAATCCATATTTATTATATAATAATCGTAGAAAAAATTATATAATATCAAAATCAATAATTAAACACAATTAAACAATAGTCTAAAGTTTAACGCGCTTGTAAAGTTCTAAAGCAGCTAAACCTCCGGCAACTTGGGCAAGAATGTAAGGGATTAAATCATTCTTGGGTAATTTACCAGCAGCAACCATCATAACAGAAACAGCAGGATTAAAATTTCCACCGGATATAGCACCTCCCACAAGAATAGCAATGGCTAACGCAGCACCAATGGCTAAAGCATTACCTGTAGCAAGAATTACATACAAGAAGAAAAGAGTTCCTAAAAATTCAACGAGATACTTGTTCATTATATAATTAATAAATAAAAAATAATTAATGAAGACTGTTAAATAAATTTATACTTATTATACTATTATCTGTCTATTTCCAGTTCCAGTGACACTCGATCCGCCTCCAGATTTGAATGGATTTGCTAAAGCACCCTTCTTTTTTGGCGCTACTGTACCGCCTCCTCGAACACGCGCTAAAGCACTATTGCGATAGGAATCTTTCTTTTGAGCTTGTCCTTGAAATGAAACGGTGGATTTTAAAGTAGAACCTTTTCCAATAGCGTTTAATTTTTTTAGAGCAATATGTTGTGATGAATCATAATGACCTGACAACAATGTTCCTCCTCCAGAATCCTTTACGTACGCCTTTCTATTATTAGAAAATGTGGAATCGCCAGCCGAAGGGGAGAACTTTTGCGGCATACCCATTTGAGCATCTACTATAGCATTATTACCTCTATTTTTTATAAGCACTCCTTGTGATGGTGGTCCTGGATAACGATATGTAAATTGAAGACCTGACATTTTATATATAATACAGCTATATATAAAATTACTTTATTCTATTTTATTTTCAGATACATTTTATTTTTACACGATGTTACATCGCTTAATGACGTACTCTCATAATAGCAGTATAAGAACCATTGTTAGAACCACCAAAACTCCAATCATTATATGTTTTATTTTCTGCTTGTTGTCTTTTAAATTTAACATAATCCGACCCGTCATACACCCATTTAACATTTGTAGTAGCACTAGGAACTCCTGACCCATCTGGCTTGGCGAAAATACTTCCTCCTAAAAATCTAGCGGTGGCATTTGCCGCTAATTTAGTTCGTCCTGTATTAACTTGATTAGAACCACCAGATGTATATGCCACACGATTTAATAAATCACCGGCATTATTAACAGCACGAAAAGGGGTAATGGCTACTTTATGTCCATTTACTACACCGGTAGCAGCTTGTCCATTCCATGCTTGACGAAGTGTAAATCTCATTCTCTCGCGATTTGAACCACCTTCCATTCCTGTTCCAGAATTACCATTAGCTGTACCACCTAGAGTACTTAAAGATATTCCCGCTCTTCCGCTATTAACGTATCCTAAATTATCATTTTGATTTCCACAAGGCATATATATATATCTCTCATATAAAAAATTTTTATTTTGAAATTGCTAAACTGTAATTTGTTTATTATGTATTTTATTTTGTATTTTGTATTTTGTATTTTATTTTGTATTCGATTATGTCATAATCCTTGGAGCAATATTCATTGTCTGTAATTCTTGAAACAATAACTTACACGCATATGGAATTTCTACATAGTTAAAATCCACACGATTATTACATGTTTTACATACATGTATATTCATTTTATTGTTATAAGCGGCGACCATACCACACCGCTTACATACATTTACTTGGTATTTATCTGACGCGTCATATAATCTTCCTCTCGTAAATCTAGAAGCACCATGTGAAACCATACAATCTCTTTCCATTTCACCAAATCTTAAACCACCATCACGACTTCTACCTTCAGCTGGTTGTCTTGTCAAATTTACCATGGGACCAATAGAACGACTATGTTGCTTATCATTTACCATATGCTTCAATCGCTGATAAAACACAGGTCCCATAAAGATGCTTGTTTCGATTTGTTGTCCGGTTAATCCGTTGTACATGAGTTCATCTCCAGAACTTTCATAACCAACCTTTAACAATTCCTTACTAATCGTTTCAATAGATAAATCACCAAAAGATGTACCATCTCCAAATAGACCTAACTCGACCAATACCTTACCTAACAATGTCTCCTTCAATTGACCAATTGTCATTCGAGATGGAATAGCATGAGGATTAATAATAATATCTGGCTTTACTCCTGCTGCCGTGAATGGCATATCACATTCTGGAATAATATTACCAATGGTTCCCTTCTGTCCGTGACGACTACTAAACTTATCTCCAATAACTGGACGCCTAACAGTTCTTACCCGAACTTTACAGAAACTATAACCATCGCCATTTCGATCAATGAAATTTTTATCAATATAAGATTCCTCATTGGTTCTATATGTTCGACTCGAATCTTCGTATTTGATAAGCTTGGTATGATCATTTCTATTTTCCTTAATAGGAACCACCTTTGAAATGATGACATCGTTATTCTCTAAAAGCGTATTTTCTGGAATAACACCTTTATTAGTGACCTTGCCATAATTTCCATACTTCATACCTTTTGTCTTATTTGGGTCAGGCTTACATCGAATTTCTTCGTCTCCGTTAATCTTCTTATCTTCATCCTTCTCGGTGTGATAAATAGTCGCTTGAAACAAACCCCTATCAATAGAACCTTGATTAAATAACAAACTATCCTCCTGATTATAACCACTGTGTGTCATAATGGCTACAATAACTGGGGTTCCTGCTGGAATTTTATCCAATTTTACCATACTCATCAAACGAGTATCAACTAATGGTCTAGCAGGATAAGTAAGTACGTATGCGGTTTTATCCATGCGTGTATCGTAATTAGTTACATATACACCCATCGCTTGCTTGCCCATAGCAGATTGATAGGTGTTTCTAGGACTTTGATTATGATCCGGATATGGAATACATGAAGCTAGAATACCAAAGATAGTGCTAGGGTGAATTTCGCAATGAGTATGTTTATAGACAAATTGGCTTGATTTACACAAGTCCTTTGGCTTCATAGCAATCATACTAAAGCTTTGCTCTTCTGGATCAATATATTCAACCGCAGAATCATCGATATTACAGTTTGTTAGTAAATCATTCCATTCTAATTCGCCGCTTTTTATTTTATCAATGGTATCCTTTCTCAAAATAACAGAATTGTCTTTTACACGAAGTACCGGACGAATTAATCTACCAGCATCAGTACAAACACGAATCTCACCATTTTTATAGTCAAATATAACAGAAGCATAAATATTAATCATCCCTTTATATTTAAATCCTTGAAGCATTTTAAACAATGTATATGGGTCGTCACTAATACCTACCCACGCACCATTCACGAATATTTTTACTTTATTTTCCAATTCAACACATGTTAAATCCTCTAGAGGAGTGATGTAAGGCTTTATGTAATCATGGATAGGACCACTGTTGCTAGGAATAGTAATATGCGTCATATAACTAAGATTTTTTACTACACCTACACTAGCACCCTCTGGTGTCTCTGCTGGACATAGGAACCCCCATGAACTATTGTGCAATTTACGAGGAGGAATTAGCTTACCACTCTTGTCAATCGGCGTATTAATACGACGCAAATGACTCAAACTTGAAATATAAGTCAGTCTATTTAATACCTGAGCAACTCCAACCTTGTTACTATTCACATTTTTTATTCCAAAATCACCAGTAGATAATGCTCGCTTGAGACCATTTTCAATTGTAGTAGATTTGATAATTTTATAGATATTGGTTGTATTTACAATATTCAAATAGTCCTCCGTAGAACGCCAAGAGCCGTTATTTATTTCGCGCACGATTTGCTTTTGCATATCTTTGACAAGCTTATTAAAGTAATTACGATACAAATTATTCAAAAGTGTTCCAGTCAAATCAATGCGCTTATTCAAATAAGAATCTCGGTCATCCGGTTGAATCCATTGAAAGCTACATCTCAGTAGTTTATTCGTCATGTAACCAAGCATGTAGATTTTCTGAGTCATATTATGGCAATGAGGAAATAAATCATTCTTTAATATATCTGTTGTAAATTCTTGCTTCTTTCTCATACCAGACTCTTTGTCCATATTGATAGGAGTGTACATAGCATGACCCATTAAATATTTAATAGCATCATCGCGTGTTAATATATCATTCGCATCTACAATACTTCCTTGAAGTCCGTATTTCATTTTCTTATATTTCTTCTCGTCTATATTCAAAATAATCTTTTCACAAATCTCTTTATCCGTCAATACTCCCAATGCACGGAACACGACAAACAAGGGTACTGGATTTTTTAGTCTAGGTATTTGGATATATATAGATGGTCCAAACCCGGTATTCTTACTAGATATCATCATGGTAATTTGCTTTGGACTTATGCACTTGAAATCAGGTACTGATTTGATTTCAGCAGACCAACTCCATTTGTTATTGTTCTTACTTACATTGAAACAATATACACGATTTTCAGCAGCACGCTCTTGTCCAAGAACAGTCTTTTCACTGCCATTAATAATGAAATATCCACCAGCATCAAACTTACACTCACCACTGACATTTTCATCAATATGTTGATATTGATTCAAAACACAGACAGAAGATTTCAACATGATTGGGATTTTTCCAATATGAATCTTGGGTAAATTTTTATAAAAGGTTTGACTGTTTTCTAGATTTGGACCAGTGCGAACAACATACTTTATATTCAAATCAATTGTCATCATAGAGGCATATGTAAAATTTCGAAGCCGGGCTTCTTGTGGAAACATCATTTTTGATGCCCCATTGTTTTCATGGATTTGAGGTCGATACAAATTGAAATTTTCAAAGGTAACGAATAATTCCAAACTATACTTACCACTATCTTTGTCGAAATCATTCTCTGAACAAATTTGCACTGGATTAAACATATCAATCGTTTTCTGAATTTGATAAGTAACAAAATTATTATAAGATTCTATCTGATGTCTTACAAGTTGAGCCAAATGCTGATCCTTGAAATACGATTCAATAATAGCCCATGGAGTCTCCATCCCTTTTTCCACTCCCTTCTCTAGTCCGGCCTCCACTCTCTTCTCCCCAATATCTTTTAATGTACTTTCAAAATCAGTCATATTTCTTCGTTGTTTAATCTATTAATTTATCATTTTTTCAAATCAATTTATTTTTAATTTATCATTAAAAATAATCAATGATATAGAGTAAAAATAAAATATTCTTGTAATGTATAATAATAAAATGTCGAATAATAACAATAATCTGGATAGAAATCCCAGAAAAAAAAAGAATCGTCGCCGTAAAAACAAACGTTCTACGTCTATTGATGATAAAACACGATTTACAATCGACAATAGTCAAAATAATCTACATAATCTACATAATAACCCATTACAATTATCTAATGAACTAATTTTAAGAAATTTACGATTTAATCCTACTATAATAGATACTTCTGAAAATATACTTATCGATAAAAGTAATATAAACCTGAACAAGGAATGTAATACAATGAAATACGAGTCACCCATTATTCAATCCAACAAACTGATAACATGTCTTGACAAACATAGTATTAATAAAAAAAACACAGATACGACAAAATCATCTGTCAATATCGACAGAGAGAAAACCAATATTTTATTAAAATTTTTATTGAAGCAAAGTGAAGAAGATTTTTACAGTAAATACAAATCTCCGTTTTTTTCTGGTATGCCTACTATTCCACCATTATCTATTGAAAATAACATGCCCTTCATCGATGAAGAGCTGAAATATATCGAAAAAGAGCACATACATATTAATGAGTCAGTAGAATGCTTGCTCGACCTGATTCATCTATGCGATAAATACCCTTTAGCGGATAACATAGAATATAATATCAATATGAAGGCACTTCATAATATAAAACCAGCCTTAACGGAGCTTCAAAATATGATTGGAATGAAATCTATTAAGGAAAATATTGTAGATCAAATCCTATATTTTATTCAAGATTTACACAATATCTCTCCAGATAATGCGGATTATTTACATACGGTTATTTGCGGACCTCCTGGAACTGGTAAAACGGAGGTGGCCAAGATTATGGGAAAAATATTTAGCAATTTAGGTATTTTAAAACGAAATGTATTCAAAAAAGTTACTAGAGACGACTTGGTAGCGGGATTTTTAGGGCAAACCGCGATAAAAACGAAAGACGTTATTAAAGAATGTTTGGGAGGTGTATTGTTTATTGACGAGGCATATGCTTTAGGAAATTCTGAAAAACGTGATTCATTTTCAAAAGAATGTATTGATACTATTTGTGAAGCATTGAGTGATCATAAAAAGGATTTGATGTGTATTATTGCCGGTTATGAACATGAATTGAAAGATTGTTTTTTTAGCTTTAATCCTGGTTTGGAATCAAGATTCACTTGGAAATTCACGATAGATGATTATGATCATAAAGAATTATTACAGATATTTGAAAAGAAAATAAAAGAAGCAGGTTGGGACGTAAAAGAACCATTAGAAGATGAGTGGTTCGAAAAAAATAAATCCTATTTTAAATACTATGGTCGCGATATGGAAACTCTTTTATCAAAAGTGAAAATAGCGCATAGCCGGCGCGTCTTTTGTTTAGCAAAGGAAGAAAAAACCAAAATAAACAAGGAAGATTTAGAAAAGGGGTTTGATATGTACAAGAAAATGGGAAGTAATGAAAAAGCAATGAAAGAACAAGAACGATTGAAACAAATATATAGTACTATTTATTGCTGAGTTTATTTCTGACATTATTACTCAGTTTATTTACAGATAATTTATGTATTTATTTTGTATTATTTTATATAATACAAAATATATCATGTCCGATAGTAAAAAGATATTAATCAATGACTCATTTTTAACTTCAAGTAGCACAACAAAAAAAAATAAACGAGGAGGAAAAACGAAAACGAAAAAAGATAGACCTAAACCAGTAATTAAACCGAATTCCTTGAAAAAAACGTTACTTGAAAAAATAAAAAAACATCAACAACATGAAAAAATGACTACAGATAATTCTATAAACGATAAACCAAATGACCCAAAAAATGGTAACACAAATGATAGCAGTAGCATGTTTCACGATAATTTTATGAACTCGCTCGAATATTTAAACAAATTAAACGAAAAAAACACTGATAAGAAGAAACAAACAAAACGAAATAAATCCTTGAAAAAAAAAGCGACAATTGGAGGTAATACAACACATTTAATTCAAAGTCCTACAGAACCACTTATATCAGTTGATTTACCTATGGATTTTGATGATCGAACAAATAGTCCAATTATTCATAGTAGTCCAATTATTCATAGTAGTCCAATTATTCATAGTAGTCCAATTATTCATAGTAGTCCAATTATTCATACATCAACATTGAATGAAAATCCATTATATGTAGGCGGAGGTAATAATATTAATTCATTTTCCCAACCGGTAAAATCACAACCAGTACAAACAATACAACCACAAACAATACAACCACAAACAATACAACCACAACCAATACAACCACAACCTATTCCTCAAGTACAGTCAATACCAATTACCCATGATTCACCATATGGCTGTTTGAAAGGGGGAAAGAAACCAACATATCGCACATACCATAACAAAACTTTGAAAAATAAACCTCTTACTATTGAATTGTCAAATAATAAAACGAATACAAACATGGAAAACTTAGATCGCAAGAAAAAGCTAGCAAACCTGAAAAAATCCTACAAAAAAATTCGTCAGAAAAAAAGAACGACTAGAAAAAGCACATTTACTTTAGGAAAAATAGGTGGAAAAGTATCAGTATTGATAAAAAATAATTCTACAAGAAGAAAGGTGAAGCGAGAACACGGATTATTGAAACAAAAATCAATCACTGAAATAAAAAAGCATTTGTACGATAAGAATTTATTGAAAATTGGCTCTACTGCTCCCAATGATGTTCTAAGAACTTTATACGAACAATCTATTTTAGCTGGTGATGTTACTAATATAGCTAATGACGTACAAATTCATAATTTCATGAACAAATAGATGAAACACAGTAGAGAATACAAATTTGAAAGAATAGACCAACCACCAAACCCTTATAATAAAGAAAAAAGGAAGAGCTCGTCAAATATATTCTAATGTCTATGGAAAGGGGGGGGGGGAACTTTTACACCACCATTTGTGAAGAAGGAAAAAAAATGACCGATAATTTCTATTTTATGTTGTAGGATAATCTTGTATCATCTTTCCTTTTGATCGGTGTAATAAAAATATATAAATATAAATATATATATATATATATAAATGGCTGTTACATATACCACGGTTAATGGTATAACAACCGCAACTTTTACAGGAACTGGAGAATTAACTGGAGCTACATCTCAATTAACTGGAGCAACTGTAGCCATCATTGTAGGTTATAGTAGCATTGGAGCAAGTGCGTTCTATAACGCGAGAAGTTTGACCTCTATTACCATTCCGGCAAGTGTTACCAGCATTGGATCAAATGCGTTCGGCAATGCGATAGTTTTAGATACAGTAACATTTGAAGCAAATTCTCAATTAGGCAGCATTGGATACGGTGCGTTCCAAGGTGCGACAAGTTTGACCTCTATTAACATTCCAGCAGGTGTTATCAACATTGGATCACAGGCGTTCCGCGATGCGTCAAGTTTGACCACAGTAACTTTTGCTGAAGGTTCCGAATTAACCAGCATTGGCTCAGATGCGTTCCGCGATGCGTCAAGTTTGACATCGATTACCATTCCAGCAAGTGTTACCAGCATTACATCATATGTGTTCAATGGTTCAGGTTTGACCGAAGCAACAATAAATGTTGATGGATTGGGAGGTAACGATTTTCCTTCTGCGCTTGGCTCAGGTCAATCCATTGGAGGAAAAACCGGCGTGACTATCATTGGATATAAAGTATTTACAGGAACTGGACCCTTAACTGGAGCTACAAGTCTATTAAACGGAGCATCTATAGCAATCATTGAAGGTTATAGTAGCATTGGAGATAATGCGTTCCAAAATGCGACAAGTTTGACCTCTATTACCATTCCTGATAGTGTTACCAGCATTGGCTCAGATGCGTTCTCTGGTGCGACAGGTTTGACCTCTATTACCATTCCTGATAGTGTTACCACCATTGGCACAGATGCGTTCCTTGGTTCAGGTCTAAACACTGTTTATATAGCAAATAATCATTTGTCTGGTATATCCTCTCCTAGTACAAATGTTGCGTTCTTTGGAGAAACCGTTACTACATCCAACATTTATTACTCAGATGATGGAACGACCGCTACATTTTTAGGAATTAGTGGTGACACTTTATCAGGAGCTACAACTCAATTAAACGGAGCAACAATAGCTATTGTAGAAGGTTACACTAGCATTGGAGCAAGTGCGTTCCAAAATGCGTCAAGTTTGACATCCATTAACATACAGGCAAGTGTTACCAGCATTGGCTCAGATGCGTTCTCTGGTGCGTCAAGTTTGACCTCTATTACTGTAAATGAATCCAATCTGAATTATAAAGATATTTCAGGAGTGTTATTTGATTCTAATGGAGAAACCTTAATTCAATATCCGATAGGTAACACTAGAACAGAGTATGAAATACCAACAAGTGTTACCAGCATTGAAGCAAATGCGTTCCAAGATGTGACAAATTTGCCCTCTATTACCATTCCAGAAGGTGTTACCAGCATTGGCTCAGATGCGTTCCTAGATTCAAGTCTGAACACTGTTTATATAGCAAATAATCAACTAGGTATAACATCTCCTGATACAAATGTTGCGTTCTTTGGAACAACTGTTACTACATCAAATGTTTATTACTCAGATGATGGAACGACCGCTACATTTTTAGGAACTGGAGAATTATCAGGAGCAACAGTTGATTTAAGCGGAGCATCTATAGCAATTATTGAAGGTTATAGTAGCATTGGAGCAAGTGCGTTCAATAATGCGACAGGTTTGACATCTATTACCATTCCAGCAAGTGTTACCAGCATTGGATTACTTGCGTTCTCTGGTGCGTCAAGTTTGACCTCTATTACTGTAAATGAATCCAATCTGAATTATAAAGATATTGATGGGGTATTATTTAATTCTAATGGAGAAACCTTAATTCAATATCCTGTAGCTAGAACAAGCTATGAAATACCAACAAGTGTTACCAGCATTGGAGCACATGCGTTCAATGGTGCGTCAAGTTTGACCTCTATTACCATTCCATCGAGTGTTACCAGCATTGGAGATAATGCGTTCCAAAATGCGTCAAGTTTAAAGACAGTAACATTTGAAGCAAATTCTCAAATTAACAGCATTGGATCAAGTGCGTTCAAAGATGCTATAGCATTGACCTCTATTACCATTCCTGATAGTGTTATCAACATTGGAGGACAGGCGTTCAATGGTACAAATTTGACCGAAGCAACAATAAATGTTGATAAATTGGGAGCCTCTAATTTTCCTTCTGCGCTTGGCTCAGGTCAATCCATTGGAGGAAAAACCGGCGTGACTATCATTGGATATAAAGTATTTACAGGAACTGGACCCTTAACTGGAGCTACAAGTCTATTAAACGGAGCATCTATAGCAATCATTGAAGGTTATAGTAGCATTGGCTCAGATGCGTTCAAAGATGCGACAACTTTGACCTCTATTACCATTCCTGATAGTGTTACCAGCATTGGATCAAGTGCGTTCCAAGATGCGACAAGTTTGACCTCTATTAACATTCCTGATAGTGTTACCAGCATTGGATCAAGTGCGTTCTCTGGTGCGTCAAGTTTGACCTCTATTACCATTCCAGCAGGTGTTACCAGCATTGGATCAAGTGCGTTCTATCAGGCGTCAGGTTTGACCTCTATTACCATTCCATCGAGTGTTACCAGCATTGGCACAGATGCGTTCAATGGTTCAGGTTTGACCGAAGCAACAATAAATGTTGATAGGCTAGGAGATACCAATTTTCCTGCTGCGCTTGGCTCAGGTCAATCCATTGGAGGAAAAACCGGCGTGAATATCATTGGATATAAAGTATTTACAGGAACTGGAGGATTATCAGGAGCTACAAGTCTATTAAACGGAGCATCTATAGCAATTATTGAAGGTTATAGTAGCATTGGAACAAGTGCGTTCCAAGATGCGACAAGTTTGACCTCTATTACCATTCCTGATAGTGTTACCAGCATTGGATCAAGTGCGTTCTCTGGTGCGTCAAGTTTGACCTCTATTACCATTCCAGCAGGTGTTACCGGCATTGGATCAAGTGCGTTCAATGGTGCGTCAGGTTTGACCTCTATTACCATTCCATCGAGTGTTACCAGCATTGGCACAGATGCGTTCAATGGTTCAGGTTTGACCGAAGCAACAATAAATGTTGATAGGCTAGGAGATACCAATTTTCCTGCTGCACATGGCTCAGGTCAATCCATTGGAGGAAAATCCGGCGTGACTATCATTGGATATAAAGCATTTACAGGAACCGGAACCTTAACTGGAGCTACAGCTCAATTAAACGGAGCATCTATAGCAATCATTGAAGGTTATAGTAGCATTGGAGCACATGCGTTCAATGGTGCGTCAAGTTTGACCTCTATTACCATTCCTGATAGTGTTACCAGCATTGGAAACCATGCGTTCAAACAATCTGGTTTGACCTCCATTGAGATACCAGCAAGTGTGGAAAGCATTGGAGAATTAGTGTTCTATGCTGCGTCAAATTTAGAGACAGTAACATTTGAAGCAAATTCTCAATTAGACAGCATTGGAGCACGGTCGTTCAATAATGCGACAGGTTTGACCTCTATTACCATTCCAGCAAGTGTTACCAGCATTGAAGAAGATGTGTTCAGGAATGCGTCAAGTTTAGAGACAGTAACATTTGAAACAGGTTCTCTACTTGACCGCATTGAGATTAATCTGTTCCGAGATTCAGGTTTGACCTCTATTACAATGCCTGATAGTGTTACCAGCATTGGAGCAAGTGCGTTCCAAGGATCAGGTTTGACCTCTATTACCATTCCAGCAAGTGTTGTCGATATTGAAGGCGGTGCGTTCAAAGATGCGTCAAGTTTGACCACAGTAACTTTTGCTGAAGGTTCCGAATTAACCAGTATTGGATCAAGTGTGTTCAAAAATGCGACAAGTTTGACCTCTATTACCATTCCTGATAGTGTTATCAACATTGGATCACTTGCGTTCTATGGTGCGTCAAGTTTGACCTCTATTAACATTCCACCACTTGTTACCAGCCTTGAAACACAAACGTTCCAAAATGCGTCAAGTTTGACCGAAGCAACAATAAATGTTGAAAGGTTAGGAGATTACCTTTTCCCTACTGCGCTTGGCTCAGGTCAAGGCATTTCACATAGTAGCTCAGACTTGACTATCATTGGATATAAAGTATTTACAGGAACCGGAACCTTAACTGGAGCTACAGCTCAATTAAACGGAGCATCTATAGCAATTATCGAAGGTTACACTATAATTGGCACAGATGCGTTCAAAGATGCGACAAGTTTGACCTCTATTACCATTCCTGATAGTGTTACCAGCATTGGAGATTATGCGTTCTCTTTTGCGTCAGGTTTGACCTCTATTACCATTCCATCGAGTGTTACCAGCATTGGATCAAGTGCGTTCAATGGTGCGTCAGGTTTGACCTCTATTACCATTCCATCGAGTGTTACCAGCATTGGCACATATGCGTTCTATCAGGCGTCAGCTTTGACCTCGGTAACATTTGAAGCAGGTTCATCTCTTAACAGCATTGACGAGGGTGGTTTCGAGTTTGCGTCAGCTTTGACCTCCATTACCATTCCAGCAAGTGTTACCACCATTGGCATAGGTGCGTTCAATGGTTCAGGTTTGACTGAAGCAACAATAAATGTTGATAAATTGGGAGGTACCTATTTTCCTGATGCGCTTGGCTCAGATCAATCCATTGGAGGAAAAACCGGCGTGACTATCATTGGATATAAAGTATTTACAGGAACTGGACCCTTAACTGGAGCTACAGCTCAATTAGACGGAGCATCTATAGCAATTATTGAAGGTTATAGTAGCATTGGAGCAAGTGCGTTCAATAATGCGTCAAGTTTGACCTCTATATCCATTCCAGCAAGTGTTACCAGCATTGGCTCAGATGCGTTCAAAGATGCGACAACTTTGACCTCTATTACCATTCCTGATAGTGTTACCAGCATTGAAGCAAATGCGTTCCAAGGTACGTCAAGTTTGACCTCTATTACTGTAAATGAATCCAATCTGAATTATAAAGATATTTCAGGAGTGTTATTTGATTCTAATGGAGCAATCTTAATTCAATATCCGATAGGTAACACTAGAACAGAGTATGAAATACTAACAAGTGTTATCAGCATTGAAGCAAATGCGTTCCAAGGTACGTCAAGTTTAGAATTTATAATCATAGATAACGATCATGATATAGATGGCACTATATATTCTTCTTCCGCTGTAGGAGTTAATTATGATAGTTTTTTTGGAAGCTCATCGATTATAGCCTATAGTGTGACAGCAGAAGAAGCAGGATCATCAATGCTTGACAATACAGATTTTAACAATGTTTTAACTACTATTGGTATTGATAAGATAAATATGACAAATGTCCTTGATAGAAGATCAGTGATTGTAAACGGTCGAATATTTACTGGAACTATCACTCTTCCATCTGGGGATTTTGATAGCCTAACAGATGAAAATAAAACAGATTTAATTGCGGAAGTAAAACGTATTTACGCTAGTATAATGGGGATACCCGAGGATCACATCAATGTTACTTTAGAAAGTGGTTCTATTATAGCGAATGTAGAAGGATTTGAATCTGCGGACGCAGCGTTAGCTATATGTTTTCCTGCTGGAACACCTGTCACTACAGACCAAGGAATTATTCCTATAGAAAAGCTCAATACGGATAAACATACTATTGATGGACAAGAGATTGTTGCGATTACACAAACAAGACCTCTTTTCAAAGAAATAGTGTTAATAAAAAAGAATGCTCTAGCGACAAATGTCCCTTCTCAAAACACTGAAATCAGTAATAACCATACGGTATGTTACAAAGGCAATATGATAAAAGCCTGTGAATTGGTAACAAAATGCGAAAGAGTCACGTTTATTCCATATAATGGCGAAACCTTGTATAACGTGCTTCTCAAAAAACACTCAGTCATGACAGTAAATAATATGGTATGTGAAACACTAGAACCAAATAATATCATGGCGAAGATATGTGGAGGTAAATACAATATATGTGATCAACATAGATTATGTAATGAGTTATCGTCAATTATCAAAGCAAATGATATACGAGGTTATATTAAACTAGAACATTCAATTAGACAAACTAAGACAAACTAAGACAAACTAAGACAAACTAAGACAAACTAAGACAAACTAAGACAAACTAAGACAACTCTATGTAAGAATAAGGAAATCTCAATAAATAAAATTGTTATATAATTTATTTTATTACAGTATCAATGACTTATATTCATATTTAATATCACTTGTTAAATATGTATTCTTTCCAATTGCGCGAATAATTTTATTTGTTTCTTTTTCGTCGTTTTCTATATCCGTCATGGAATTACAAATTAAGGTTGTCAGTTTTGTCTGAATATTGTCCTCCTTTTCCCATCCATCATTCACGTCTTTCCATTTATTTATCAAGGTTCGCTGTTTATAGGCCAAATTACGTATGCCTACTAAAACACGAATTAGTTCATTGTCTTTCTCCCAAGCATTATCTTCTTTCACGTAGAGCGTTTTTCTAGACGCGTCTGTACAGTGTATGGGTCTCTCTAATATATCCAATTGACTCAATCCATTTGTTATCATGTTTGTAATCGTCTTTGTCAGGCCATTTTCTATAGTATCATCGTATGTTTCGGCGGTTATTGGTAATGTATCAATAAAATCAGTCAAATTCATCGCATTCTTACAATGATCGTTCAAAAACATCTGAATATTGAAATTCTGCGTATTATGACTATTTGTGTTTGTCGTATTGTGAGAATTATTTCCTATCGACGGCATTATCTCCATCATCTTCTCCATGACGTCTTGATTCTTCAAAAGTAATTTGATTAATAGTTCCTTATCTATTTCGCTAGAAGATGTAGGTAGATTTGTTATACTACATTCACTTGATATATTTACATTCTCTTTTAAATTACTACCACTATCCGCTTGACTAATGTAGCAATGTTTTTTGTGATTAAACAAACTTTGACGATGTTTGTATATATTTCCACATTCGCAGACGTGTTCTGCTGTGGCGATTTTTGGCGCGTTTTTGTCAGTATTTGTAAGTATTTTGTAAGTATTTTGGTGTTTGCGTGTCAAACCATGTCGCGAAAATTCAGATTGCTTCCTACATGAATAGTTACATTTGTCGCAATTAAATATTTTGGCGATTTTCGGCGATTTTTTGTCAGTCATGTGTCAGTATATTATACACTTATACAATAAATGCCTAAACCTTTTTCATAAATACTTAAAAAATTACAGTAACAAATGAAAACAGTTTGAAATGGAAATGAGAGCATTAAGCTCTAAAACACATTTTCACGTTTTTTTCATTTCTATTTTCAAAAAATCAAAAAACACACAAAAAAAGCATGTTGATTTTTGATTTTCCCAAAAGAGAATTGAAAAAATAGTAAAAAGTGAATTACCTACATGTATCAAAAACAACCAAGCTTTTTCGGGTCAAAAACAGTCCCTACATATGTAGGGGGCTACCTACATGCCCTACATGAAATTTTCAGAATTTTGAAAAATGAAAATCATCAAGCGCAATTTACCTACATGAAAACCATCCCCTTAAAAACCGAAATTCAAAAAGTTACTTTGCATTGACTGGTTTTGGGGGGATAAAAAAACGCATAAAATGGCCTTTTTATTTATCCTCGTAATATGGGAAATACGCATTTATATATGGATTTAGTAAAAATAGCTGATATGAAAACGATCCGACAAATAACATATATCTTTACATTTTAATATTTTTGTATTTTTAATCTTGATACAATATAATATATATTATGAAACTTCCCATTTTCACAGGTTTTAAAGCAACCTCTTATTTTAAAGCGTTTATTCTGAACGCAATGACTGCCGCAATTATATGCGTTTTAGCAATTGAATTTAGGCTAGCATTGGAAGATGAAAAAAATTCATATTATGGATTTTGGTCAAATGTTTATAATGAGAAAAAAATTACAGAAGCTCATAAAATGATAGTAACTTTACTAATCACGTTTATTGTATCTATCATAGTATATCATGTAATGTATTTCATATTTTTATTTGGTGGTGGACAATTAAATTTAATACCGAACAAAATAGCAAATTTAACTGAACTTTTTAAAGAGCGAAACGTGTTATAAATTATATAAACATTACGTGATTTGGTGTATGATTTATATAAGTATAAATATAATACAATATTGTTATTGTTATTGTTATTGTTATTGTTAATATAT
>Ga0208814_1000217_pt1 | contig 39395 bp, 37 predicted proteins | sample MalvirAntarct_55_FD_184253 | JGI IMG/M metagenome (GOLD analysis project Ga0208814, IMG submission 184253) | Marine viral communities from the Global Malaspina Expedition - Malaspina viral metaG Antarct_55 (SPAdes) (version 2) | ecosystem: Environmental > Aquatic > Marine > Oceanic | place... | reverse complement strand
CCACAATAATAATAATAATAATAATAATAATAATAATAATAATAATAATAACACGTCTAACTATGTAAAAAATATTAATCCTATTAGCATTAGAAATAAAGCAAATGATAAGATAATGGAAGAATATTTTCAAACCAAATGTGATATATTACAGTTTGATACAGACGAAGGAATATTTGAAATTTCTAATGATAAAATATACAAGATTATAGAAAATCCGGATTTAGAACATTACCAGTTTAGCAACGAAATTTCGTTTATGATTCAAAATCAAGAGACTATTAGAAAGGAGATATACTATATCCCTCTACGATATACCTATATAAAAAAGGAGATGAAAAAGTATAAACTACACTCATCTAGTTTATTGACATTTGTACTAGTGAATGATAATGAAATATATTTTGAAACTTCAGAATTGGAAATAACTGAGTCAATAAAGGAAGACATGATTACGTTTTTATCATTGTTAAAACTTTATAAATAATATATAACATGCTTCCATGGATTATTCAAATGAGTATTATATCATTGGTTTTAATAATATTAGTTCATTATTTATTTACTTTTTTTAAGACAAATTTAACAATTCCCAAAGTAAAAGATTTAGTAAATAAACCTCAAAAACAATATGATATATTATTTGATACTATGAAAGAAACAAATATTCATCCTAGAAAATCGACTCCCGACGATAATTCTGATATGAAAAATGAATTGAAAAATTACCTGAAAGAACTCAGCGATAGTAAAAAATCGGCAAGTTCTACGACACAATCGGGAAATGGAAATAACGGATTGTCTTCACATCATTCGTCATTAAATGTTAATGAAAATGGTGGTTTATTAACGAATGATAATTTAATAGGTGGAGCAATGTCGTCTAGCAATTATTCGTCTTTTTAAATCTTCAAGGATGTAATATAATTTACAGATTATATAATATGGTAATTAATAATTCTTAATCTAGTATAAACGATTACCTTAATTGGTTTAAAGAATATATTATATACTATGTTATATGAAGCTTCATCACAATGACAAGAATAATTTATTGAGGCGATTACCAAATTTGAAACTTTCTTATGAAAATATCCATAAGAAAGTTTCTAGCGAGATGTATTTCTTAATCCCAAAAGGGAAGAAACATCTTGTTTGGTTCACTTATTTTCAAGATAAAAAGGTTTGTATTTTTGTAGAGATTAATCCAGGATCGCAAAAATCGATTTCAAATATGGTTATTGTTCCACAGTCGTTCGAAAAAAAAATGGTACTAGGAACCATTTTGTTCGGAACTCTCTTTTCCATGAATGATAAATCTTTTTTTTCTACCGAAAATATTCACTATTATTGTGGGAAAAATATTGAGAATGACAATGAACTTTCCAAATTAAATTTGTTGAAACATATATTTGATAATAAATTAAAACAGACAATTATTACAAAACATGGTATATGTATAGGTCTTCCAGTTATCGAGTCTAGTTTCGAAAATGCTATATCTTGTGCCAAGCAACTACCATATGAAATTTATTCTATTCAACAGCGAAATTTTCAAGATAACAAACATTTATATAATTCTACGTTATATAAATCATCTACTGTAAATGAAGCGGAAAATAGGATTTTTGTAGTAAAAGCAGATATACAAAATGATGTATATCATTTACATGTAAAAAATAATCAGAATCATTTAGAAAAATATGATGTTGCTGCTATACCTGATTACAAAACGAGCGTGATGATGAATAAAATATTTAGAAAAATTAAGGAAAATGCGAATTTAGATGCATTGGAAGAAAGTGACGATGATGAAGAGTTTGAAGATATTCGAGAAGATAGATTTGTATTCTTAGACAAGAGCATTACAATGGAATGTTCTTTTCAAAAAAAGACAAATACCTTTGTTCCTATCAAAATAGTAACAGATAGACAAATAGCAACACTGTCATCCATAAATGAATCAAAACAATATTTAGAACAATCTAATGCGCGTAAAAATACACAACATAATTCATATAATAGAAACAATAATTACCAAAACAATAATTACCAAAACAATAATAATAGAAATAGAAATAACAATAATCAAACATATAATGGTAATCATTCCAATAATACAAACAAGTCCAATCATACACCTAATCACAACCATCGCGGACAGAGACAAACCTATAATTCACACAGCCAAATAAATCATTATAGACAGTCATTTAATCAATAATTCTTTTTATCACTGTATTATATATATGTCAATTATTTCTCTATCCCCAGAAACAGTTAATTCGCAAAATGCTCATTTTCCAAATCCGGGATTTTCAAGTAAAGTTGGTGCGGTTACAGGATGTGGTGGTTCCGGAAGTGATTTAGCATTACAACAAAAAGGGCTTTATCAAGTTGTAAAAACTGGTGGAAAACGAATGAAACAATCGAGAAAAACTCGTTCCAGAAAAAGCCACAAGAGACCAAGTAAAAAGAGAAAAACAAAGAGAAGTAAGAGAAGTAAAAGAAGTAGAAAGATGAAAGGTGGTGTTGGGCATGAATTTTCACAACAACAAACTCTAGCAGAGCGTTCAGGTGTTGGCGCAGGACATTCAGTTCATAGAGGAGAACATTCTACCTATGAACATAATGGTATTAATTCGGATACTAATATGAATGCGTCTATGCAAGCCGGTCAGGCTGGTGGAAGCTCATTCGGAGAAGGCGGGTATCCCTATTACTCTTATAAACCGTCTGATGGTGAAAACTTGTCTCTATTTGCCGGATCTGGTTACCCTCCCATTTCTCGCGGTCTAAATAGCCAATGTGGTGGAAGAAGAAAGGGAAGTAAAAGTAAAAAAATGAAAAGTAAGAAAGGTAGAAAAGGTGGAAGAAAAATAACCAAACGAAGATCATCGTCAAAAAGACAAAGAGGTGGATATAGTCAATATATGTCCAATATAGCAAATGCCCACAATTATTCCACTGGTGCTCCACCAACATTGACCGCTGGAAGTTCAGCATTAGCTAATCCTTCTCCATATACCCCAAGTAACGATTGTTTAAATACCTGGAAACATTTAGGCGACACTGCTCCTTATAACCAGGTTTATAATTAAATAAAAAATATGTTGATATGATTAGTTGAAATATATTAACCGCGTACTCCTTTTTATTTATAATTTTATCAAGCATACCCCTTTTAAAGGTTCTTCCTTTTTCTTGATTCGTTTCATACTTTCTACGCTTTTACTAGGGTCATAAATCGTTTGCCAATTACCAGTCATGTAAGAATCATTATCGATTGAAATAATATTGTATTTCTGTTTTATATAATATTGTCTTCTTTTTTGCCATTGTTTTTCAAATATAACATGACTATCTACAATATCTATTACTAAAGGTGATGTATGTTTTGTTCGCAAAATTCTACCCACTGATTGACATACATCCGTTTTAGGTGATGCCATAATAAGTGTCGTCAATGTTTTAATATCAAGTCCTTCTGACGCCATGGCATAAGTAGCAATAATGACTTTCTTTCCTTCACTTACTTTTAAATCCGCCTCTTTCATACCACCAATATAATATCCAACTGTAGCTATATTACGATGCTCGATTGCCTTGTGTAAATAGGTTATCAATGATTTATTATGCGCTAAAATCATTATTTGCTGATCCGGATTTTGTTGTAATTCATTCTGTAATACTTGTAGGATGAATTCAGACCGACGATTATAATTACATAATTTAGAAATCATAGTACTATACAGAGGATTTCCTCTATAATCGTATTTAATCTCGTTAAAATCGTCATCATCTACCTTGTATTGAATCGATTTTACAATGACTTTGTGCTCACTTGTATCCGTTTTTTCCTTGTGAACAACATCACCTAGGAACATTTTAAATACTTTAGTAAGTCCATCTTTTCTCTGCATTGTTCCAGAAAGCCCCAACGTATAATTGGTAATCGTTTTCATCATACATCGACTGAATACTTCTGCTCCTAAATGATGTGTTTCGTCATAAATCGAGAGTCCGAAACTATCAAATAAATTGTCTGGATAGTCTTTCTGTGAAAGCGATTGCAACATACCAATGACAATATCCTTGTCTTCAATATCGATAACTTGTCCCTGTATTTTACCAACTCTTGCTGTAGGTAAGAATTGTTGAATTCTCTCTATCCATTGATTTAAAAGGAATGATTTATGAACAATGACTAATGTCTTTTTTTTTAGTTTGGATACAATATACAGACCCATTACGGTTTTTCCTTTCCCTGGATCCACGTCTAATAAACCACCACCACTATCTTTCACAAAATGAATATATTTATTTACAATGTTTATTTGAAAATCTCTTAATTCGCCATTAAATTTAATATCAATGTCATCTCCTCTAGACAATTTATTTTCCGACGGATTTCCAAAATTATCTTGACCGAAATATCTAGGAACATAAAATTTGTTGGGTGATTCGCGGTACAATGAAAATGGATCTGGTTGTACTGGCGATTTAGGGATATATGCCTTTACAGTTAATTCGTTGCGAATAAATGTTTGTTCTTTCTCATTTAAATTTGATTTTAAAAGTGAATATCCTTTCTTTCCTAAGTAAGTCATATTATAGTAATAGTAATGTTATAATATGTTAATAATCATTTATATTATTCAATTTTTAATATAATAATATGATATATGGAACCTTACCAAAATCTATTCAAAAAGAGCAATTACCACCACCTTGCTCTACTAGTCGTTTTAGTTTTATACAGCGTTTTAAACATTCAAACGCCTTCCATGTTAGCTAATTTAATCGATAATATTTATGGAAACATTATTGTTATCGTAGCTGCGTTTTATTTATTCGCTCATTGCCACCCGATTGTTGGGGTTGTTGGATTATTTGCCGCCTATGAATTAATTCGTCGTTCTAGTCATTCTACAGGAACTCTTGCCATAGAGAGATATTTACCCACTGAAATCAAAAAGAGTGGTCATTTTAGCGCTTTTAATCAGTTTCCTGTTACTTTGGAAGAAGAGGTTGTTAAGCAAATGGCACCTTTGGTAGAATCTGCTGGTCCTAGTAACTTAAATTATAAACCATCCAGCGATGATACTCATGGCGCTATGGATGTACACGACACTACCTCTGTTGTCTAACTGAACTACAATTTATATATTTTAGCATTCTATAAATAATGAATTATTATTTATAGAATTTAACAATTATTCCTTTCTCATTTTTTTGAATAAATATTTCCCACCATATACAATTCCAGAAGCTACTACAATACCAAGTAATACGTACAAGAATGGTTCCACTTGCTCCATAGATATAGTAGGTCCCATTGTACCAGTATTTGTATTTACACCGTCCGGTCCTTCTTGAACCAGAATATTCCCTTTTTCATCTACCGGCTGACAATCAATATAAATATTATCATCATTGCCTTTAGAATTTGCACCGTTTTTATTGTAAAAAAAAGCAGTTGTCTTTACTGGAGTAACAGTTGTTGATATCACTTGTTTCAACTTTGTCAATAACGAAGCTTCTATATGTAGAGCGTCGTCTATGTTATAAACAATGTATGAATAGGTTCCATTACATGGAGTATAAGGTAATGTTCCAGTGTAAGAAAAATAGCCTTTTTTATCTGGTATAAAATTGTCTAGAGAAAAATTTCCACTAGACGTTGTCGCCGACTCATTTATATTGGGAACTCTCAATGCGGCTTCTGTAATCAAGGTGTTTAATTGTACAGACCCTTTATCCGTTTTGGCGCCAGATATAAATGGTACTGATACGATTAAATTTTTTCCAGGACCATTATGAATAATAAGTATTTCTCCGTCTGCGCGTTTGGTTTCATAGGTATGTAGAGATGGTTGATATATTCTTACTTGTGTGACATTATACATTTCGCCATTATATTTTACTGGGTTTGATTTTCCAGAATAATTTAATGTCAAATAATTACCTTTATTAGACATATTAGGATTATATGTTCCATATTTATAGTTATAATCACATTTTAATACACATGGTCCATCTATTGAACTCATTGCTATATTTATTGGAGATGTAGCAGTAGTGCAAGCGACAGGAGTTGTATTCATATTAATATACGTTTATAAAATAAATACAAAATAAATACTTTTCTTAAAGTAGTATATATAATGAAACTCTCTAAAAACAGATTACATAAAATAAAATTAAAGCGAAACGACTCAAGAAAAAAATATAATTTAAGAAGAAAAAAGGGAGGTAAATATGAAAATTCACGAAAAAAAGGAACACGTAATACTCATCTAAAAAATAAAACAATGAAAATATATGTAGGTGGAAAACCACCACTACCTAAATTATCAATGAATAAATTATTTACTGACTGTAAATGTAAGACAATACCAAATGATGAATCTACTGACGAATCATTTGTTAATAAAACACGAGATGAACGTAGTACGTTTGTAACAAATTATTTCCAGTATGTGGATAATTCGAACTGTGTCATGGATGCTAAAAATAAATTAGTCTCTTATTTAAAAGCTCTATATAGTAAAAATGGCGACGGTTCAATAGATGAAATTGGCGAGTTGATGGAAATATATGCTAATAAAATTCCTACGAATTCTTTGACAGAAAAACAACGTATGGATTATGCTATAGATATGAATGTTATAAAGGGAACACAAGCTTTTACTACTACTGCGTTATCGAAGGAAGAGCTAAAGAAAAATAAAGAAGAACAAACAACTCGTGAAGAAAATATGATGAATGAATTAAGAAGTCTATGTAAAATTAATAGTACTATAAAATTACCGGAAGATACTCCGGAAACAATGAAACATATTAAGGATGTTGCTAAAGATGTAAAACAAAATAATCCAGATAGCAAACTTTTTACTGAGAATAACCTGGAATTTAAAAAGGATAATGTAAATTATTATCATGCAGAGACAACATCAGAAGGTGAATGTATGTATAGTTCATTTATATTTAGCATGTTTTATAAAGGAATTGGAAATTGGTATGGTAAAGGTTGGGTACCTGAGATAAAAGTATTGGTTGGTGATAAAATAAATTATATGGGGAATTTACGTTTAGTGCTTGCTAAGTATATATGTAATAATCTAGACGACCTCGTCAAATCTCAAACAGTTAGCATTATACAACTATTAGAAGCAATGAAACGTATCCAAGGAAATGGATGGGGTGAAGATACAGAAATTATTTTATTAGCCAAAATGTTTGATATCTGTGTTGGAGTGTTTAAACAAGTAGGTGGTAAGAGTCGAGAAAATACATTTGAATTGTATAATAGTAAGGGTGTAAATATACAAAACGATAGTGGTACTGACGATGATAGGAGCAAACAAATAGAAACGAATTGTGTCTCAAATAATAAGGAAAATATTCTCTATATACTGGAAATAAGAAATACGTTAGGCGAAGCAGGAGGTCATTTTCAAGCACTAATTAAGAAGGATGTTGTAAGTAATGTGCAAAATAATAATCCTGAGAACACAAATACGAAGACACCAATTCCAGAAATTAGCGATAGTTTAAAACAGTATGAATGTGATCCTGACAAAATTGACATAACCGTACCTGATAATATTGAAGAGGCGGAAAAGAAATATCATACAATTGACAATTCTATAACACAATGTCCTAAAAATAAACAAATCGATTTACTTGATAAATGGTTTGAGTATATAGAAAATTTTAAATCCAAATTTGGGAAGGAGCCTATGAGTATGTCAATCAATGAAAAATGTAAGCATTTGTTCGTAGGTGAAATGAATTATGAAAATGTTCCTGATGAAAAAGACGCGGCCGAAAAAAAACTAGGTGACTATCTAGATCTAATTAATAAAGATAAGGACGCAAATAATAGCGCCTGTTATTATTCTATTGACGCAGCATTAAGTATTTATATGAATAATTTAAACAAAAAACATCCAGCCATATTAAATTCGAATGACCAGACATCTGAAAATAAAGATAAACCATCCGAACAACCATCAACCTCAAAAAAATGTCCGTCAGAACAAATAATCATAAACGATTTATTTAAACCGGAAAATAAAGAGGATACATGTAATCGAAAAAAGAAGATATTAATGCAACTATCTCCTGATAAAAATCTTGACTGTCCTGAATCTGCTGGAGTAAAATTTCAAGAGTTCAATAATAATTTTAATGACATATGTAACAAACAAGATGATTCTGGAAAAAAGGACTGTGATGATAATTTTAATAAATACGATGAAGATATCAGTAATATAGATTGTTCAACTATAACAAATATTGTGCTTAAAAAAAAGCTTAGTCCTGATAACAAAAATAATGTAAATTGTAAAGAAGAAGCCACTAAATATTTAAATAAATATGAAACTGAGTATAATAATCAATGTTTTAAACTAGCAATTGAAAAAGCAAATCAAGCTGATAAATTTAAACTATTGGTCACTAAATTGAGTAGCGATATTTTACAGCTAGAAAAACAATTAGCGAATGAAAAAGATGAGCAAAAAAAAAAGGGATTACAGAAGCAAATATCAGAGGAAAATGAAAAACTGACTAAAATGGAGGACGAATATAAATTAATGAAACAAATAGCGGATGATATTAGAGGAGTAGTAAGTGAAGATTCTATTAATGAAATTTTAAAATTAAATAATGAGAGAGAAAAGGCAAGAATAGAAGTTAAAAAAATAAAGGCTGAAATAACAGCTGCGCAAAGTAATAATGCAGCTAAGGATGTAATAGATAATTTAACCGAAAAAGAAAAGGCAATGGATGATAAATACAAACAAAGTATAAGTAGCGCTAATAGTTATGTAACTAATGTACGTAAAAATCTTGCTTCGACTGGAACAACACCTGGAGCAACACCTGGAGCAACACCTGGAGCAACCCCTGGAGCAACCCCTGGAGCAACCCCTGGAGCAACCCATGGAGCAACCCCTGGAGCAACCCCTGGAGCAACACCTGGAACAACACCTGGAGCAACCTCTGGAGCAACACCTGGAGCAACACCTGGAACAACACCTGGAACAACACCTGGAGCGAACTCCAATTTAAACGCAAATAAAAGAGCATTAGAAATGAAAGCCGAAGCAGAGAAGTTTCGTTTAGATCAAATTAAAAAAGCTGCCGCCAAAGTTAAAGCACAAGAAGCTGTTAAAAAGACTGAAAGAGAATATAAGGAATCTCAAGAAAAAGCTGAAAATATTAAAAAGAATAATGGAACAAAAGAAGAACAAGAAAAAGCTGAAAAAGAAACTGAAACTGCGAAAGCAACTCTCGATCAAGCTAACAAAAATGCTAATGAAGCTAATATTAATTTAGAAAATGCTAATAAAAAGGTTGAAGAACAACAAAAGAAATCGAAAAAAACTAGTTGGATGCCTTCTATGCCTAACATGCCTAACATGCCTAACATGCCTAACATGCCTAACATGCCTAACATGCCTTCTATGCCGAAATGGTCATCTTCATCTGAAACAGAACAAACGAGAGATTTAAACGGAAACATTGAATTAGAAATTAACGAAAAAGATTTCAATTCAGAACTAAAGCGTGTTAGTATAGAGGTTTTCATTCCTAGAAACGCCCAAGTAATAGTCAAAGATTATGCTAAAAATACCGCAAACGAAACGTTACATAATATATCAACGATAGGTGTATAGATGTATATGTTACGATAAAGATGAAATAATAAAATTGATTACTTTTAATAATATATTTATAATATAAAAAGTAATCAATATGGTAATTGAATACATTCTAAAAATTTATGAATACGTAGCAGATATTCTTTGTCCATTTGCTTTAAATCAATATAATTTAAAAGATGACGACAATATGGAATCTTACGATCATTTTGATGAATACACTAAATTAATTACCATTACCGACAAAAAAATATATAACTATAATTATAATTATTATAATGATAATGATAACATAAGTGATAGCATAAGTGATAGCATAAGTGATAACCGTAGTGATAAATTACATATAACTAATAGATATCCTTTTAAAAAATCACAAAGTTATAATGTTCCGCGATATTATTGTGGTTTTTGCTCTAAAGTTATAAATTTACCAGAATTTATGTATCAGGACAAAATATTTTGCACGATTCAATGTAGAAGTCGTCAAATTATTGTCGATAAAAAAGACCTAGTGAGAGAACATCATAGTCTTAGCATATAAAAATATGTATGATTATTCATATTATGCAAATGGAATATATCTCATGGTAGCGTTATCATATACAGTTGCTTGAAATGTAGCATCTATACCATCTACATATACTGTATCACCATTGGATATTTCATCACATCCATATTCACTTGTACAACTTTTTGATTTGAATGAAACTGGAAGTTTTAGCTGATTGTTACTATCATTCATGGTATAATATTGCCATTTATCACGTCCTACATATAACGGTCTTCCCATTAAAGGTAATAACGTTTCTGGACCATTCATTCTTTTTAATAGTCCAATTTGTCGGTAACTAGTATCTACCGCACGTGTATTTATATTAATAGGAATGCCTCCACGGACATCATTTGACATAATGACGCGTTCATCTTTGAGTGGAGGTGTATATGGATTCATTAATACGTCATTTTGAACATTTGAAAAAGAATAACTGGGTCTAGGAAATATACCAAGCATTGAACTGATACTTGAATGACCACTTTGTGAATAATTATCACTATTTCTATTAGCATTATTCGAGGGTCGATGATTCTCATTGACAGGTGAGGATTGTCTGATATAAAATAAATATAACATTACAGAAATCGCAATAATAACATATATAAATGTGAAATTTTCAAAACAAATTACACCTGGAGGACATTTTGCCATTATTATATTTATAATTATATTATAAAACGAGATTTAATATAATTATTTTTATTTTATTCTTCATTCTTCATTCTTCATTCTTCATTCTTCATTCTTCATTCTTCATTCTTCTTCATTATTTTTTTCCAGTAAATTTGGATAACATACCACCAAGACCTTCTAATTTACTTAAATCCATGTTATTCATAAATGATTCGGCTGTTTTTATAAATGGCTCCATACCCTTAATATTGTCCATTAAATTTTTCTGTTGCTCTAAAAGTGTCTTTGTCTGTCCCGTCAAACCCTCAATTCCTCCCTCACCAACCTGATTTTGAAGATTTTCATATGCTTTTTCTAATGTACCAGCGTAATCAAGCTTGTTGGGTTTTTTTGCCGGATTCATATCACTGGTTACACCTTCAGGTTCCTCCTCGTCATGAACAGTTACTGGCTTCTTAGCAGCTAATGTATTATCTTTTTTAACTTCTCCCTTTTTCGCATCTTCTCCTTTCTTCTGACTACTCATTCCTTCTTTAACAAATCGACTTTTACTAGAAGCAAATATAGAAGTTGTTACTATTGCAACAAGTAGAACAATAGTCATATTTTTACTAAAGTATGTAGATAAAAATCCAACAATCAAAAAGAAAGCAACGGCTTCCGTGTTTTGTACCATCAAAAACCCGACTACATTTAAAATAGCCAATATAAATACAACATACAAAACATTCTTGTCATTTAATAATTTATCCATCTTAGGCATACCAGACATCTTAGGCATCTTAGGCATTGATAATTTCATTACTATATATACTAATAATAGAAAAAATTGATTACGAATATATTATATATTTCTAAAGTAACAAATAAAGCAATATGTCTAATTATAAATTGGCTATCCTAGAACCCTATATGCCATTAAAGCATGGTATTTTGGCTAAACAAAATCATCATTTATATGGACATTACTTAATTCTAGATACAATCGAGTTAAAGGAGTTCTATGAAAATATAAATGAATTGAATCGGGATACGCAAAATATGAATAAAATGTATAATGATAATTTGAACAAGATGGCATATGAAATGAATAATACGCAACTTCATCCATTTATACGAAATTATCGGAATATCATGTCTAAGGATGATAAACAATTTGCGATTCAGATTATTGACCCGTTATCTATTTCCACTGGCCCTAATGAATGGGACGAATATTCGGTGGGTATTAATAAAACCCATTGGATACGGTTAATTCAAAGAAGATGGAGGGAAACACAGAAAAAAAGAGTAAATAGCAAAAAAAATATTGGTAATATAAAATATAAAGAAGTACATGGGCAATGGCCATCTAAGTGCAATATAAAATTCAATCTTGGTCTTTAGTTTTTAGTCTTGGTGTTTAAATATTTATCTAACAGAATTTATTGAAATTAGATAAATATTCATATAATTTTACATCTTCAAATGTATAAATAATAATTAACGTCTTTTAGAACCCTTTCCCTTTCTTCTAGACTTTTTTGTTCTCTTTCTGCGTCCCTTTCCTCTCTTTCTAGATTTACCATAGGTATATCCACCCTTCATAGCACCTTCGGTATCTTTAAACATAGAACCATCCACGGCGTCCTTACTATTTTTGGCAGCAGCGGCGGTAGCAGCAGCATTAGCCATATTTCTACGATCATCTGTGGCATCACTTACAATACCAGATGAACCTGTAGCTTGCTTTAATCTACCTAAATCACTGCTTAAATCGCGAATATTCTTCTCTAATTCACCCATATCAGACATTGTCTTTACATTTTCAATGATTGATTTAACATTCTGCTCTTGTAAAGGACCATACTTATTTTTAATCAAATCTTTACAAGCTTGTTTAGCTGTATTACCTTCTGATTTAATAGTAGCGATATTTTCTTTCATTAATTTAACACTCTCCATCATATTATTAATCATTTTGTTTAAGTTACCGCGTTTCTCAGTAAGCATTTGAGCACCTGTAGAAGCAGCCTTAGATAACTCATCTAGTCCGGCCATTTTTTGTAGGGTTTGCTCCCAATCATTGTCATCGCTACCAGCCATTATATATATATTTATTTATATAATAAAATTTATCCGGTTTTTATTAGGTTTGCTAAAGAACTCTTTATTTTACGCAGTTTCACTTCTACATTTTCTAATTTGCTAGAAAAATCCTCTTCATCGTCTGTATATCTATCTAAATTATCTACATCTACTAAACTATCACCTAGTTTTATATTTACTAGTTCTTTGTGCTGTTCATCTATAGTTTTATTTATTTTTTTCAATGTTGATACATAACCTTTACTTTCACGGGTTAGGTTAGCAACCTTATATTGTCTTTCAACCAGTAATTTTTTTAATTCCTGAAGAGAGATATTTATATTTGTATTTGTATCGTCAATATCAATATTCATCATATATAATTACTATAAGTATATAAATTTTATTAGGGATATACTTTAATTTATCTTACATATCTTCATCCGCGTCGTTTTTTCCTACTAAATCATCCAATTCATTTTTCAAATAGGTCATTTCTTTTGTAATTTCTCTCTGTTCATGTTTTGACTCTCTTAATTTTGTATCAGTAAGTTGTAGATCATTTGTTATATTATCAATGTATTGATTCAACATGTTTAAAAACATTAATTGTTTCTCTTTCTGAGAGATTATATGTTTATTATAGGTGTCATAGTCTTCAGAAACGCCTTTTAAAAATGTATTTTCTCTCTCACTGTCTGCCAGTAGTTTTCTTTTTGCGCACAACATTTTCTTGCGATTTTCTAATTCGGCCTTCATCTGAAATATTTTATGGTCTCGTATAGCTAAATTCATCTATTATTATATATAGAGTAATAAATTATTTTACCCTTACATACGAATTATACAACTTCGAGTCGCGTAATAATTACTTACAGTATGTAGTGAAATGACATTTATACGTTGTGTAAAACTCTAAAAATAGTATTTGAATACGATAACCGACAATACGAATAATCCGTTGATATTTTTGGCAAACACATCAAGAACATTATATAGGTTGTTTTTATTTTCATGAGATAATAAATAAGCTATACCATACCCAGACCATAATATAAAATTAAACCAAAACAATGCTTGATTTACTGTCTGTTCTTGAACAAATGTAGTATAAATAGCGTAGAAAGCATAGCATAGTAATAACGTACCTACTAAAAACCCACTTAATTTACTAATAATATCTAATTCGCCGAGATATCCTAAAATTAGCATTAGTGCATTGGACGCCAATATTTTATTTATTATATTATCATGTTCATTGTAAATACTTTCTAACGATAAATCACGAGTTGAGATATTATTTGATTTCCTATCAAAATAAATCATGAAACATACGAGTGAAAATAACATGGTAGGAGTAGTGAAAAACCAATCATAATACCTTACTACGGAAATATCCGTTTTTATGTTACTAAAATTATAGACGAGCCAAATATAGAAGGAAAATTCGACAAATTGAACAATTGTTTCTAGGACCAATACTTCATGTAATATTTTATCTTGACTGTCTAATTTGATAAATGTACCGAACAAAACAAGCAAACAACCGCTATAATAAATTGAACTGCGAGAGAATAATATGCTGATGTATATATGCTTTTATTCATATAGAATAAAATGATATAATTATTTTACTTAATGAAAATACAATACAATACATATTATTTTAGTTCAAATTCACTAATATAAGTATAATTATACATTATACATTATACATTATATGTCAAAAAAAGATATTATTGTCTTTGACGTGGATGGTACATTGACTGAATCTTCATTGGAAATTATCGACGAGAATGCTAGTATATTAAATCAACTAAAAGATAAATATGAAATAGCTGTATGTGGTGGAGGAACACTGGATAAAATATTAAAACAAATGAAAAATAAGATATATTTTGATCACTATTTTAGCGAATGTGGTTGTGTATATGATAAAAATATGTCCTCTATAACAAATAACATGAATCTTACTACTATATACAAAAAGAATATTCGAACTCATTTTTTGTATGATAAAATTAACATACTTATTAAAGAATGTCTCTCTTATTTTAGCAAAGTAGATTATACTGTAACAGGACACTTTATAGATTTGCGATGTGGTATCATATATGTATCTTGTATAGGAATGCAAGCAACAGAAGAAGAGAGAAAATACTTTAAATCGTTAAACAAAAATGATATTATTAGAAAGGAATTGTTAGAGATATTACATAATAAATTACGCGAGTTAAACCTTGAAAATGAAATAAGCGTTACGTACGGAGGAACTGTCGGTATAGCCATTTATCCACGTGAATACGATAAAATCCAAATACTAGAAACCATTACAAAAGACAATTATGATAAGATTATATATTTTGGTGATAAATATGAAATAGATGGAAACGATCACTTACTTATTCAATCAGATAAAGTTATTGGTCATAAAATAGATACAGTAGAAGATACATATAGAATATTAAAAGAACAATATCTATAAATTCGATTATAATCGATTAATATTATATTATATATTATATTAATGTGTGGCGTATCCGTTGTATTATGTAAAATAAACAATACGAATAATACTATTAACAGCATTACTCTGTTATTGCAAAGTTTAGCAAGCTTACAAAATCGCGGATATGATTCCTTTGGCCTATCCTGTATCATGAATGACAAATTACGTATTCATAAAAAAGCATGTTTAGATACTTCTATTGACAATTTCAAAACATTTACTGAGGAATTATCAGAGTATAAATCACCTATTAGTATTGGACATACGAGATGGGCTACGCATGGGATTATTAGTGACGACAATGCTCATCCGCATGTTTCGAATTCAGGTAAAATATGCTTAGTTCATAATGGTATTATTGAAAATTACAAATCCTTAAAAAAAATGTTACTCGATAAAGGTTTTACATTTTACTCGGAGACAGACAGTGAAGTTATTGTGAATTTAATAGATTATCATTTACACAATGAGACGTCAGAAGGAGCAACGATTGATTTGGCAATCATGAAAACAGTTGAGATGCTTGAGGGTACATATGGTTTAGTTATTCAATGTATCGACAATCCTTCAAATGTCTATATTATAAAAAATGGATCTCCTATATTGATTGGAGAGAATGACAACTATATAATGGCGTGTTCTGAGTCTTCTGGATTCTTGGATCAAATGAAACACTATTATGCTCTAGAAAACGACAATATGGTCACTCTATCGTTGGCAGATGGTATTGTTACAAACATAAAAAGAACGAAAATACAAAATAACAATGTGACTATGAACATGACGTCTGAACCATATGACCATTGGACATTGAAAGAAATCATGGAACAAAATGAATCACTTTTGCGAGCCTATAACAATGGAGCAAGAATAATCGATGATAGAATTAAATTAGGAGGTCTTGATAGCATTAAAAAACGTATTCATGATATTCAAAGTGTCATTTTCTTAGGATGTGGTACTAGTTTGTACGCATGCCATATTGGACGTCACTATTTAAAACAAATGGAATGTGTTAATAATAGTATGTGTTTTGATGCGGCTGATTTCGAATTAAATGATATTCCAATGAATGGATTAACTTTACTAGTCATGTGTAGTCAATCTGGTGAAACGAAGGATTTACATCGCGTTCTTCAATTAATACAACATAGAAAGAATATTATTACTATGGGGGTGATTAATGTGGTTGATTCTATGATTGCGCGCGAAGTTGATTGTGGTATCTACATGAACGCTGGACGAGAAGTGGCCGTAGCCTCTACCAAATCATTTACAAGTAGTGTTACTATATTCAAAATGTTTTCATTATGGTTTAGTCAAGAGCTAAAAAACGTGAGCATGAGTGAAGCAACCAGTCAGTCTATCAAAAATATACCTTATCACATAAAGGGGATAAATGACAATCTAATAAACAATAACCACGACTGTTTAATTAAACCGTCTCATATAAACATGTTAAATCATGAAAATATATTTGTTCTAGGTAAGGGTAGTATGGAACATGTATCCAAGGAAATGTCTTTGAAATTAAAGGAAATATGTTATATACACGCAGAGGGTTATTCTGGAACCGCATTAAAACATGGACCATTTGCTCTATTACAGTCAGGATATCCTGTTATTCTACTGATTAATCAAGAGAATAGGGCAAAGATGTGGAATGCATATAAAGAGATTGAAACGAGGGGTGCAAATATATTGGTCATTAGTGAAATCGCCGAATTAGGAAAAGAAATAGAAAATGACCGATGTATCATGGTTCCTGAGAACAAAGAACTCCAGGAAATTATTTATATGACGGTTTTACAACATATTTGCTATCGTCTTTCTATCAAACGTGGAATTAATCCGGATAAACCTCGCAACTTGGCCAAAGTGGTTACAGTGGAATAATAATATTTGTTTTGTATATTATTCAGGTGTAATATACAAAAATGACATGTAAATTATAGTTATATAATAATGAATAAAATCGCATTTGTAACAGGTATAACAGGACAAGATGGTTCTTATCTAGCAGAATTACTTATTGAAAAAGGTTATAAAGTATATGGAATCGTTCGTCGTACTTCTCTTCTATATTCCCATACACGATTAGATCATATTCGTGACAAACTTATCTTGGAATATGGTGATTTATCGGATGGTTCGTCTCTAACTAATTACATTACAAAAATGACGAGAGAAAATGAGGGGTTTGAAGTATTTGAGATTTACAATTTGGCAGCACAGAGTCATGTACAGATATCGTTTGAAATTCCTGAATATACTTCCCTAATTGATGGACTAGGTACATTGAAATTATTGGAGGCGATTCGTACATTACCCCTAGATGTTATACAGCGGACCAAATTTTATCAAGCCGGAACGAGTGAAATGTTTGGAGCTGTTTTGGAAAAACCACAAAAAGAGACGACTCCATTTAATCCTCAATCTCCATATGCCTGTGCCAAAGTATATAGCCACTATTTAGTGAATAATTATCGCGATGCTTATGACTTGTTTGCGTGTAACGGAATTTTGTTCAATCATGAATCACCTAGACGTGGAGAGAATTTTGTAACGATGAAGGTTGTTAATGGTGTCAAGAAGATTGTAGAACAAGAACGTGAAAATAAATCAGATTATGTATTGAAATTGGGAAATATTGATAGCAAGCGTGATTGGGGGCATTCAAAAGACTATGTCTATGGAATGTGGCTCATGCTTCAGCAAGATAAACCAGACAATTATGTATTGGCTACTGGAGAAACCTATACAGTAAGAGACTTCATAGAAAGATGTTTTGCCAAAGTTGGTAAAGAGATTGAATGGCAAGGTGAAGGTGTTGATGAAGTAGGTAGAGAGAAATCAACCGGAAAAATAGTAATTAAAATAGATAAAAAATATTTTAGACCATGTGAAGTTGAATTCTTATTAGGTGACGCCACCAAAGCAGAAACAGAATTAGGTTGGACTAGAGAATATGATTTAGACGCACTTATAGATGATATGATGAGTTAAAATGAAATTTTTATAATATATTTATACAAATATACTATGAACATAGTGATAACTGGAGGAACTGGTTTTATTGGGTCAAATTTATGTAAAAAATTATTACTGGAAGGTAATAGAATAACATGTATTGACAATAATTTTACAGGTTCTATTGAAAATGTTAAAGAGTGTTTAGACAATCCTAATTTTACTTTTATAAATCATAATGTCATAGAACCAATACAAATAGATAATATATCTAAAATAGATCAAATATATCATTTGGCTTGTCCTGCATCCCCAAAGGCATATCAATCTGATCCGCTATTTACATTAAAAACGAATATTTTTGGAACAATTAATTTATTAGAATTGGCAAAAACTCATAATGCTAGAATTTTATTATCTTCTACATCAGAAATATATGGAGATCCGAAAATATCTCCACAAACAGAAGAATATTGGGGGAATGTAAATCCTATAGGAATTCGTTCATGTTATGATGAGGGAAAACGAGTCGCTGAAACATTTATGATGGAATATAAAAATAAATATGGGTTGAATGTAAAGATTGCTAGGATATTCAATACATATGGTCCATTGATGAATAAAGATGACGGGCGCGTAGTTAGCAATTTTATTAATCAATGTATAAGAAATGAACCGATTACCATTTATGGTGATGGAGAACAGACAAGGAGTGTATGTTATATTGATGATCTATTAAATGGATTAGTTAAATTAATGAATAATAATGTTACAAACGGTCCTGTTAATTTAGGTAACCCAAACGAATTGACCATAAAAGAGTTGGCTAATGAAATAAAAAAACTTACTAATAGTAGTTCTATTATTAGTTATGAACCATTACCTCAAGATGACCCAATGAAACGAAATCCAGATATATCAAAGGCAAAAAATATGCTCGATTGGGAACCAAATATTGGGTTGGAAGAAGGGATTCAAAAGACAATCGATTATTTTATCGAGAAAATCTAGTAACAAATATTACACAGTATTAAACAATAGGTTGTTGTTAAACAATAGGTTGTTGTTAAATAATATATTAAAAATGATTTAATATATTATAGAATAATGATTACTATTGAAATAATGGGTGGTATAGGAAACCAATTGTTTCAAGTGTTTCATTTAATATCATATGGACTAACACATAAAGTACCCTTTTATTTTGAATATAAAGACACTCTGGCAAGAACAGATAGACCGTTTTATTGGGAAAGTTTTCTCTCATCTTTAAAACCATTTGTAAAATCAGTATATGAACCAAATTTACAGATTTATAGAGAAAATGGATTTCATTACACTGTGCCTATTCCATATAATCAAATAGGAAAACCATTTAAATTTTATGGTTATTTCCAATCCTATAAATATTTTCAAGAAAAAGAACAAGATATATTTAAATTTATTAAACTGAGCGAACAGAGAGAAAATATCAAATTAAAACATGCTACAATTTGCGATTTTAATAATACGATTTCTCTTCATTTTCGAATAGGAGATTATAAACATCAGCAGCAAAATCATCCAGTAATGGGTGTGAAATATTACAGAACAGCATTACAACATGTGATTGATTGTACAAAAAGAAATGATTGGAATATTCTGTATTTTTATGAAAAACAAGATACTGATATGGTGAAAGAACAAATCGGTTTATTACAAGAAGAATTTCATCATCTAACCTTTACGTCAATCAATGTCGAAATAGTTGATTATGAACAGGTACTATTAATGTCATTATGTCAGCATAATGTTATAGCAAATAGTAGCTTCAGTTGGTGGGGAGCTTATTTTAATCAAACCACGAATAAAATTATCACTTATCCAAGCACATGGTTTGGACCATCACTAGGAAATAAAAAAATGGATGATATGTTTCCATGTGGATGGATTAAGATAAATATCTAATCTTTATCATTTGCCTTTAGTTTATCAAAATTCAATGATGTATTTGTAATTTCTCGTATATAATCAATATATTTATCAATATTATATATTTTATTTGTTACATTTTCTATAGAATTAATATCATTATTTACACTACTAGATACAATTAAAATATTGTATTTACATGTTGGGTTTATCATGGATATTATATTTTTAAATTCGCATATTTCATTAGGGGTAATAGTATCTAAAACATCGTCTCTGACAAACAATATTTCTTTTTGTTGTTTTATTTGTTCTATAAAACGCATTATACGTCTAGTAAATATAGCTTTATAGTTTATATTCAAATAATGACACGTGTGAATTCTTGTAACATCTAAATAGTCATTACCATTACTATTTCGTATAATATTTACGTTACCACTGTTAATATATTTGCGCAATATAGTATTTATATCCGTAAAATAAGTAGAATCAGTCCATTCTATAAAAGAAGATTGTTGTTTTAAACTGATTTTTTCAAAATCAAAACTAATGCGGCAACATCTACCTAATAATATAATATGCATATATAAATGAATGTATATAAAAAACATATATTTGCTGAACCAAAAGGGCGTTTAGGAAACGCATTATTTAGATATTTTGCTATAGTATTACTATTACGATATAATACACATTTAACATATGGGGGTATAAATATACATAGACAGAAGGTTATGTTATTAGGTGATAATTTATACAAAGATATTATATCAAATAATTGTTTTGAATTAACAAATATAGATAATAATTTGTTATTTAATGGATATTACCAATTACAAGAGATTGCTAATTATAGAGATAAACTCAAATTATTTTTACAGGACAATCAAGAACATATTATTTATAATTATCCGCATGAGGAATTTAAGATTGGTGATATTATTAATAAACCTGTGAATTTAAGTAGATATGATATAGTATTACATATTAGACTAGAAGATTTTGTTAATAACCAGGAATTTATTAATTGTGAATGTATAATTAATTTACTGAATAACCTTACAACCGATTTTTTTACTAATAATAATACAGCAATTGTTCTAAATAAGCCGAAAACATCTTTTGAATTAAATTATATCGAACAGATTAAAACATGGTTTGACACTAATAATATTTCTATCAATATCGAATCGAATGATATACTAACTGATTTTCATATTATGAAAGAAGCCAAGAAACTGATATGTAGCAATAGCACCATATCTTGGTGTGCTGCATTATTATCAGACAATATAGATATTTGTTATATGCCAGATTATAAAATTAGAACAGATAGAACCCATCAAACACTTAAGTATCCTATAAAAAATACGGTTTTATATTCAATATAATAATTTAAAAAAAAGATTACATATTATATATAAATGAGCGATTCTTATTTTGATATTGTTATATGTGTCGGTCCAAATGATAACGACGTGATAGACAGTATGATTCCGTATTCCAAAAAGAACATAATTGGATATAGAAATATTTACCTAGTATGTGCTAATCCAACAATTAATATAGAGGGTACTATTACAATTGATGAAAAAATATTTCCTTTTAATATAAATGATTTAATTCAAAAATTTGGTAAACATAATAGAAACGGTTGGTATTTACAACAATTGTTAAAATTTTATGCAGGAAACGTTATTCCTGGTATTTTATCAAACTATTTAATCGTAGATAGTGATACACATTTTCTAAAACCAACCTCATTTATTGATCGCGACGGTAAATATATATACACAACTGGTACTGAATATCATAAACCGTATTTTAATCATATGAATAAATTACATCCATCGTTAAAAAAAACACACCCTTGTTCTGGTATTGTACATCACATGATTGTTAATAACAATATTTTAAATGCGCTAATGAAAATAGTAGAAACTAATCATAATAATAGTAATCCGTTTTGGAAAATATTTATAAATATGGTAGATCCGGTTGATTTTCCACATAGTGGAGCTTCTGAATATGAAATATACTTTAATTATATGAATATATATCATCAAAATGATATTATAATTAGAGAATTAAATTGGAAAAACGCATCTAGTATAAATGATGGTAATAAACATTGTGATTATGTTTCTATTCATTGGTATATGCGAAAATAAACAGTAAAAATATGATATTGTATTACAATACAGTGAATAAATAATCGTTATGAGTTCCATCCCATCCAGGATTATCTTGTTTATTATAATTTGAAAAATTACAACATAATTTATAATTATTTTCAGTTAAATAATTATGTATATCATTAAATTTTTCCTTGTAAATTTCAATTAATAAATATGTTGGTCTATATTTATTTAAATTCAACCCTTGTAAAACGTTTAGCTCGTATCCTTCAACATCCAATGATAACAAATCTATATTCTTTACATTTACTCCATCTAATATTTTTTCTAGAGTAGTTACTGATATTTCTATACTAGAATTATCGAAACCCGTTTGTCTAATCCCATCTATTGATCCCATTAAAGAATTATTACCAAAATTTCCTTTTGCTGTATTTCCAATATAATCATTAGATACACACCCTTTGTTTATACATATAGATTTTGGACGATTCTTTACACATAAATTATATCCTTTTAATGAAGGTTCAATTAATATTCCTTTCCAGTTGCGATAAAATTCAAAATATGCGGTATTACTTTGAGTTAATCCATCATTACCGCCCAATTCTATATAAAAACCATTTTCTTTTTGATTAAATAGTTTATCTAATAATTTATCAAAATATTCCTTATTACTATTACAACTTGAATACGACTGTTCCATTTTATAACTATATATAGTTATTTATATTTATATTATAAATATATCCATATTTATAATATAAATATATCCATATTTATAATATAAATATAAAAATGGATATATTATAAAAATGAATATAATTACAGGAGAAAAAATTCAAACTTTGTGTGAGTATTACATAGGAACAAAAGATGATTTTAATTATAATCCAATTATTAGAACTCAAACATCAAAGCATATAAATATTGATAATTACAACATAGAAATTATAAAAAAATTAGAAGTAAAAAATATATTTTGTTATACCCATTTAATTGATGGAGAAAAAGCAAACTTCAATCATGAGAGATGTATTAATAATTTAAAAAATATAACTATTATATTATCTAATATTTCAACAAAATTCAATATAATATTTCATAATTCAGATGGAGAATTTAAAAATGAACATAAACGTATATTACAAATTTCTAATGTTAATAAAATTTTTACTCAAAATTTATCAATAGAACCAGAAGAAAGACTTATTCCTTTGCCTATTGGCATCGCTAATAGTATGTGGCGTCACGGCAATTTAAATATTTGGAAGCAAATATTAGAAAATAATAGTTTGGTAAATAAACCTAATATTATTTATTTTAATTTTAATATTAGTACAAATAGTACTAAAAGAAAGCTATGTTATGATATAATTACATCTAAAAATATACCAAATATACCTAATACTGATTATTTAAATTACCTAACTATTTTAGCTTCATATAAATTTGCGATTTGTCCTGAAGGAAACGGATTAGACACACATCGATTTTGGGAATGCCTTTATTTAAAAGTGATTCCGATTTGTTTAAAAAATCATATAACCGAATATTACAGTAAGAATTTTCCTATTGTATTACTAGATGAGTGGAATGATATAGATGAAAATATGTTACGTTCATTTTATAATAATGCGAATTGGAATAATGGCGATATGTTGAGTTTTGAGAGTCTTAGGAAAATGCTGTGTTTGTAAATAAACAATTAAATTCAGACCATCCCTTTATATTAGTATCTGGTAGGTTGGCACCAAATTTATCACTTACTGTATAATTAAACCCAAATTGAGATAAGAAACTATATAATTCGGTGAAATTACAACCTCCTTTATAGGTTGATTCAATACATACTTCTGTAATGATATATTTTACATTTTGTAATGATGTCCCTAGCGATTTCAACGCATTTAGTTCGTATCCTTGTAAGTCCATTGCAATTAGACTAATTTCTGGGATATTATTGATATTACAAAAGGTGTCTAACCGAATAGCATCTACCATAATTTTTTTTTGCACAGAATTTCTATTTCTATCTGGGTCGTTTATCGTGCGATTGGAAAAGTCTATCTCATATATAGACGATGCTCCACAATTATCCATTAAATTTTCATCAACCGTCATAAAAGAAATCTTTCCATTTTCTAATGAAACCGCCTTTGTAACAACCTCAACCTTATCCTTTACAGTGTCTGATAGTGTATTATATAAGGTAATACATTTTTCTACGCATATAGGATTACATTCAAACGCATATAGTTTATTGGTTTTAGTATAATAATTTAACATATCTATACCGTCAATGAGATCTCTTGAACCTAATTCAAAAATTGTTACAACTTTATCTGGTGAAATATATTTTGTAAAAATATGATTAGTGTAAGTACTCATTATATTATTCTTTACACAAATTTCTTTAAATCTTTACAATGTATATGTAAATTAATTATTGGAACTTCATTATTATTAATAATAATATATGGATATTTTAAACCATCTTTATTTTTCCAAATAAAGTTATATTTCGAATAATTAATTATACATGTTTCATTTACAAAACCTATCGTATCTCCAGGATTGTTTCTTGGATCAATACCACCTAAATATTGACCTATCGCTGCTGCATCAAATATACAATTGTAATATTTGAAATTTTTAGTTACCATTTTTGCATCGTCATTTACATTATGTTCTAAAAATATCGGTAATGTATCAATATAATCGCACAACCCATAATAACACCTGGAAAAATTTTCCATATCATTTAATTTGGGATTAAATTTGTCCAGACACTTTTTTAATATTTCATAATTAGGAATAAACATTATACCAGGAATACATCTATTCCTAGAATCCATAGTTAATAATAACTTATTCATATTATGAAGATTTATAGTATCTATATTTTTATAGATTAATACATCATTCTCAATATGAATTATATTTTTTATATTGTGTTGTTTCATATATTCATACATGGCTATAAATCTATAAGACGCCAATAACCAAAATCCATTTCTAAAACTATTATTAGTATTAGAAACAGCATTTATATATTCAGGTATTAAATCTTCTATATTTATTATATTGACGCTAATATTTTCAAATAATGTATTAAATTTTTTATCAGTAATAACTGTTATATCATTATTGTTATGATTTATTAAATGTTGTATATTATCAAATATATACGATTGTAAATTGTTTAACATAACTAATACTATTTTCATTTAATTTATTATCTTAATTATTTTTTAAGTTATAATAATCCATTTATTATTCCCATTCTAATTTTATGCCACTTATCACTCCCTCCTTCACCCCCATTATATGTTACTTGCTTATCATGTAACCTATAATTGAGTAAAGGTTCTGGAAAATTATAAATATATCCATGCGTTTTTAACATTCTCAATTCCAGTTCAAAATCTTCGCACATTTGTTTCAAATTTTCATCATAATTCCCTGCTTCTAGTACCGCCGATTTACGATAACATACTGTTGGATGATTGATAAACCAATGATTCGGTTTTGCCTTGTATTCTTCCCATGTAATGGATGGATGATTTGAAACTCCTCTATTAGTCATATTATCATCGAACATTTGGACTTGTGCGCCACATATTTTTACTGTTGGATTTTCATTCATATATGTAATCTGCTTCTGAATGCGTGTAGGTACCATTATGTCATCGCTATCCATTTTGATAATGATTTCATGACTACATATGGTTATTCCACGATTTAATGTAAAACCGATTCCTTTATTCCCATCATTTTCAGAAAATACGACCGTTGTAAAACGCGTCGTCTTCTCAAACTGTTCCAGCATTTTTTTCAATATGGCTCTAGGAATCGCATCTGAACCATCATTAATCCAAACTAGTTCCATATGGAATAATCCTTCTTGAATTTTTATAGATTCTAAACATTGTTGTAAATAACTCGCCTTTGTATTCAAACTGGAAACTAATATGGAAACGGAATTTTCGATCGGTGGTACTTGATATTGTGGCGGCAACCCCATACTATTCATTTGTTCATAACTTTTATGGGTTGAACCCCATTCCTGATAAGCGTAGATTTTTCCATGACCTTTATATTCTGCTCCAGTACAATGAATCGGTAAAAACGTATAAGATGGAAAAATAGTCATGTCTTTGTATTTTCCAGTATCATACATACGTGTTAAAAGACCTGGTCCTACTGATTTCCAAGCCATCAACTTAGTCTTTACATGATTGACACAATTTACTTTTATCCATTCAATCGCTTCCTTTACTAATGGATGTTTTGGAGGAAAACCCATTGTTCCTGTCGCTATTAATCCTTTTCTCAATTGTTCATGTTCCCAACCAGCAAAATATTTACATTTCATTAACATATCATCTATTGGCTCTATACATATAGAATCCGCGTCCAAAAAAACACCTCCGTATTTATATAATATTTCCCATCTGATTATATCTGCCTTTCCGTTAATTTCTACCATTTCATCTACACGATGTTGGCATTCTATTTTCATATCACGCTTCATCAACTCTTCTTCAGACCACCGTATATATTCAAACTCTGGATGCTTATCTTTCCATGTATCCATATGATTGGTGGGAGCAGGCTTCGGTCCAATCCATAATTGGTGAATTATTTTGGGAATCATTATATATTTTACTAATTAATTAATATTTAAATGAATTATTATGATTATACATATAATAATATTATGGAAAATTACATTACGCGTCCAATACTTTCTAGCGACTATAGTAGCCAATATCTCTCTTTGTTGGAACAAGATTTTTCTATTAGTCCAAACACGATTTCTCTCGATGAATTTACAAATTATGTAAATAAATTACACGATTATCACCAAATATTTGTCATTGATACATCACCATACATGACCCAATGTGATAAGTGTGATGTTACTTATAATAATAATAATAATAATAATAAACAAAATGATACACAGATAGTGAGAACAATTGTAGGTTCCGTCACCATTTTTATCGAAACAAAGCTAATTCATAATTTTGGAAAAGTAGCGCACATTGAAGACGTGATTGTTGATAATACATGTCGCGGAAAAGGATTAGGTAAAATACTTGTGCGAAAATGTATTGATTATGCTCGAATACATGATTGTTACAAAATTATCTTGAATTGTTCTGATGAAAATATTCCTTTTTATGAAAAATGCGGATTCAGTAAAAAAGAAAATGAAATGACTCTATATTTTTAACGACGAAATTTAAACATTGTTATGGGGTTTTTTTGATTATTCGTTGAATTATTTCTAGTAAGTATATTATTTATTCTACTATTTATAGGATTGTTATCATTTGTACCATATCTCTCTTGCTTTGTTAATTTTATTTTCCCTCCAGTATTAGGATCAGCTAAATTATGTTCTTCAAACTTTAAATTACCTGGTTCCGATTCCGTTGTAAAACTAGTAACATTGATATATTCATCTTTAAATGCCCATTTTGTATTTCGAATCGTATTCAGACCATGTGGATACGTTTTATTTATGTATCCTGCCACCTCCTTTTTATTTATTGCCTTTTTTATTCCATCTACAAATTGTAACATTGAATTGGAACCTATTGGGAAAAATGTGGTTCTGTCAATGTGTAATTTTGCTAGAACCACTCTATCTTGCATCATATTGTCTTCCATCGCCCATCCCCAAAAATTTGGAAATCCATTCGTTTTTTCGAAATCTTGTCCTTTTATTGAAAAAATACCACCTAATGTATAATGGAATCCGTAAAAATGTTTTACTATACCTACGGTTGTTTCATATGGAAGCAAATTTTTAGTATAGGGTAGTGTATCTACATCGTGAAATACAAAGGTAATATTATTATAATCGTTTGGGTATTTTTCACACATGGCTAAAAATCCAAGATTTTTCATAGCACCACGATTAAAAGGACGATTATCACATTGATGTACAAAATACGTCTCAAATTCTTCCTTCTTGTAATCTTCCATGATAAATTCCATGTATTTCGTAAAGAATTGTTTATGTTCCACCCTATTTCGGTATGGTACAATAAAAATAATTCTAGGAATCATAATATATTAGTAATATTATATAACTAGGTAAAATAATATAATTGTTTTCTTTGTTTATGAATATTTATCTAAAATTGCTTTGGGCAACAGTTTATCTTGAACTCCTTCCAACTTTTTATAACACTTATTAATCGTAACCTCGCTTATTTCACTGACTCGATTTACATCACGTTTTGACAAGTTTAATTTACACGTCTGTCCGATGAAATACACTATACCTGCCGCAATGCTATGAGGTGTATTCTCTGGAATCATATTATTCTTCTGGATTCTCATGGCAATAAACTTACAACATTTTGTCAGTTCTTGATTTATATTTAGCTTGCTACAATATCTATCGATGAAATCCTCTGGTTTCGTTCTACACAAGGATGTCTTGTCAGTATTTATCATGTCACATTCTATCTCATTTATAATGGTGATCGCATTTTTACAGCCTTTAGTCGCACTTGTATTATCCAGTGTAAATATGGTCGCAATTTCCTTTGCCGTTCTAGGACAATCATTTGTTCTACATGAAATATAAATAGATGCTGCAATAATACCATCGCGATTTAATCCTCTAAATGTCTTATGTTCCGATATTTTCTTGTGATATCTCAATGCCTCGTCAATAATTATCTTTGGAATACCAGCATTATGAGCTATAATAGTAATACGCTGAAATTCATCATATTGTGATTTTTCCTTATAGGGCATAGATTGCCATTCCGTATATCGACGAATTTTTCTCATTTCATAAGATGTGGCGCCTTGACAAATCACTTTACATCCATATGACGATTCTTTTAGCAATGGATTTACAGGCATACCGCATCTAGTTGGGTCTGAATTCTGGTTGTCATCTGCTCCATAATATCTCCATTCAGCAGACTGATCAACCATATCTTTATAAATAACACTACATTTAGGATTGGAACAAGCTAAAAATCCGTTTTCAGTCGTTCTTACACTAAATTTACATATATCGCAATTTTCTCTTTCTCCTTCTGTTCTATATATACATTCAATCGGTTGTTGATCGATAAAATTATCTTCTATTTGTGCCCATAACTCTTTTTTAGACTTGGTTGCCTTTTTTTTCTTCGTTAATCGGTCGCTCATTTAATAATACAAGTATTTTGTTATTTCTTTTTTAATTCAATTTTATTGTTAAATATCATCCTTTCTTTGATTTCTTTGATTTCTTTGATTTCTTTGATTTCTTTGATTTCGAATTATTGTTTTTCTTATTGTTATTTTCGCTATTATTTTATATTTATCTAAGGTATATGGGTGCCGAACAATCAACATCTCAAATGCCGCAAAAAAAAACATTATCATCAACTATTGATTATCTAGCGGCAAATTATATTTTAACTAGTAATTTTCAAGACCTCAAAAACCTTACTGATCCAAAATATTGTAAAAACTTGGTCATCTTAACTTCCGACGTTATATCTCGTTATTTATCTGAGACCGAGTTAGAGTATTTAAAACAACGCATGGAAGGAGGTATTGAAACTTTAAAAATGACTGATAAGCCTGAGAAGGTTGCTTATTTTAACAAAAATAATTTAGACAAGATGGATATTAAGAGCGATCTTAAAAAGAAGCGAATGTGTATTGCTGTCGCTAAATTTTACGTTCAGATATTTCACGTTTTCAATGCTATTGCGCATACTATCAATCCAGTTTATACATGGAAGGATAACTTTGGTTCTACTGTAACAGTTGATTATGAACATCGTAATGATATACCCAAAGATGTCCAACCTACCATCTCCAAAGTGAATTTATGTAGCTCTAGAATTAATGCATTAATGAAAGACAGAACACCTTTAGATATTACTTCCCCGAATCAAACTATAAACTTGAAAGCCAATTTTTGCGGTCTAAACGGTAATAAAGATGGTTCTTCGCAAAATATTACAGTCGAACCAGGTATTCCTGAATTAGAAGTTTTATATTATGATGTATATGATTACAACACTGGAAAATTCACATCCATGTCAGATGAAATGATAAAACAATACAATTCTGATGTACAAATGTTTTATACATTATTTACTGGAAAAAAGGAACTACCTGCCAATATTACGAAATTTGGACAAATACCTCTTCGCAATTACCAAAAAATCAATTCATGTAAAGCCAATGGACCTTTCACAAAGACTTACAATGGGACACTTAAAGAAAAATTATTCAAGGAATATATAGATAATGTGAAAACTATGATGAAGAATACCGAAGACAATCAAAATGCGCTTTTAGCTATTATAGACCAATTGTTTGTTTTTATCAAAGACCCACAGGATGCTAATAAAAAGTTGATTGTTATTAATCCTAAATTAGACAATAAGTTGTTAAGCAAATTAATAAAAGATTCTAGAGTAGGTATATTGAAATTATATACTACATGCGAGGAGGACTTCTTTAGAGGATTACAAATATTTGAAGCCTTGGTAGAAAAACAGATTATGGATACATCTACCTCTCAAATTAAGAAATTGCAAGAAAATGTCGAACAAACCATCTCTCTTGAACCTACAAAAGAAGAAATTGACCCTATTGTAGAAAAAGCTCTGGAGAATAGCGAAGCTCCCGTCCCTAGTCGCGCTACTGCTCCTGCTAGTGCTGCTCCTGCTAGTGCTACTGCTGATGCTAGTGCTCATGCTACTGCTAGTGCTAGTGCTGATGCTAGTGCTGATGCTAGTGCTGATGCTAGTGCTAGTGCTGATCCGGTTGGACCAAAACTAAATGAACCAGTTACTTCTGATCCTAAACCAATGTAAATTACGTATATACATTTTTAATTTCACCGGTTAAATATGTATTCTTGCCTATAGCGCGAATAATCTTACTGGTTTCTTTTTCATCGTTTTCAATATCCGTCATTGAATTACATATTAAATTTGTCAATTTTAGCTGTATGCTTTCATCTTTATCCCATCCAACATTCATATCCTTCCACTTATTGATCATCGTTCTTTGTTTATACGCCAAATTACGTATTCCCTCTAGAACGCGAATTAATTTATTATCTTTTTCCCAATTGTCCTCTTCTTTTACGTAGATGGTTTTTCTCGAAGCATCGGTACAATGAATTGGTCTCTCTAACACATCCAGTTCATTCAGTCCATTTGTTATCATATTCGTAATCGTTTTAGTCAGTCCATTTTCAATCGTATTATCATATGTTTCGGCAGTTATCGGTAGCGATTCGATAAATTCTTTCAAATTCATCGCATTCTTACAGTGCTCGTTTAAGAACATTTGTATGTTAAAATTCTGCGTGTTATGACTGTTGGTGGTTGTTGTATTGTTAGAGTGATTATTGCTTCCCATAGACGGCATTATTTCCATCATCTTCTCCATAACGTCTTGATTCTTCAAGATGACATTTTCCATTATATCTTGATTCTTCAAAAGCATCTTAACCAACAAGTCTTTATCTATTTCTGTAGGAACTGTCCCTACATCATGTAGCGCAATAGTAGTCGGCTCAACGGTCGCAACAGAACATTTCTTTTTATGTCTCCATAAACCGGTTCTATCTTGATATACTTTATCACATGTATCACACGTATAAGAGGAACTAATGGTACCAAACATGTTGCTATTTGTTGCCGATTGATGCTTGCGTGTCATTACATGTCTATCGTACTGACTTTGCTTCCTACATGTAAAGTCACATTTTTTACATACAAAAATATTGGAACTTTTTGGTCCCAAAAATGTTGCCATTTGTTGCTTAATATAGCAACAGAAAAAAGATCCTAAATCTGGTCGCATAAATCCTAAAAAAAGTACAGTAACAAATGAAAACAGTTTGAAATGGAAATGAGAGCATAATGCTCTAAATCACTTTTTCACGTTTTTTTCATTTCTAATTTCAAATAATCAAAAACTACACAAAAAAAGCATGTTGATTTTTGATTTTCCCAAAAGAGAATTGAAAAAAAAGTAAAAAGTGAAATACCTACATATATCAAAAACAACCAAGCTTTTTTGCCCTCAAAAACCTCCCTTCATATGTAGGGGGCTACCTACATGCCCTACATGAAATTTTCAGAATTTTGAAAAATGAAAATCATCAAGCGCAATTTACCTACATGAAAACTATCCCCTTAAAAACCGAAATCCAAAAAGTTACTTTACATTCATCCGATTAAGGGGATAAAAAAGTGTATAAAATGGACGTTTTATTTATCCTCTTAGTTTGTATAATTCATATTAAAATATGAATTGTTGTGAATAGATGGATAATTATGTATTATTATTATTATTATTATTATTATTATTATTATTATTATTATTATTATTATTATTATTATTATTATTATTATTATTATTATTATTATTATTATTTTGATGATGGGATTTTGAATTTAGTAGTAATAATAATAATAATAATAATAATACATAATTATATAATGTCTATTCAGGCGACGAATCCGATTATACCGGTTATATTAATTACATGGAATAATCTAGATTTTGAAACATACCCATTAGTTTTTGGACAGAATACCAATACTGCTAGAGAAATATCTTATAATGATATAGATGCTTTATTGAATGGAAACAATTATAACTATCCAAAAAATGATGCTGATACTGTGAATACAGGATCGGTAAAAAAATATTTCGAAGCAATATCACATGGCAGAATGGTTCCAGAGTATCGCATTGTAAATGCTAGTACTGACATTTCAAATACCGATTTAAATAAGGCCTATAATATAGATGGTAATTATCAAGACTATGGAGAAAGAGAAGATTCTACCGCCGCTTTATTAAAACCGCAATTATCGTTGGCATACTCTAAGGCAATAGATAATTTTAATACTGGAGGAGGTGATTGGAATGGTACATTTTTACAAAACAAGATTTGCTTTATTCATGCAGGTTATGGAGCAGAAACTCATATTAGTGATAAATACGATTATATTTGGAGTCATAAATGGAGTTTTAGTTTTAATAGTACAACAATTAAATATTTTATTAATCCGGTTAAACAACAAAATAGTGGTATTGCTAATATAATATCTATTGGTGTTATAGCTCATGAATCTCTACATACTTTTGGATTACCTGATTATTATGACACTGATTCCTCAAGTAAAGGTGCTGGTTATTTAGCATTGATGGCTAGTGGTTCTTGGGGGGTTAATTCACAATCTGGTTGGTTGCCAGCATACGCAACGACATATACAAGAAGTCAATTAAATGCTTATTTTATTGCAAATATCCTTTCAATAAGTGGATCAAGCAACAATTTATCATTGCCTCCAATTAGTACAACTGATAAATCATATAAATTAACTATACCTGGTAATACTAATGAATATTGGTTAATAGAATATAGAACAAGAACTGGTTTTGATAGATTATTATTTGAAGACGGTTTAGCTATATGGCATATAAATGAAAATGCTAATAATAATAATAATGAATATCCAAGTAATTCACGAGGCGAATCTGGCTATAGAATGTCATTGGAAGCTCCTGATGGATTATTTAATTTAGAAAGAAAAATACTTAATGGAAATAATGGAGGCAGATTATTTGTTCCTGGTGACGTATTTAGTCCATATAGTACACCTAGTACAGTATTCGCGAATGGAACTCTTACTGGTATCAAAGTTCACAATATTAGATTAGATAATGATAATATGTTATTTGATGTTGAATATATATCTGAACCTTCTAATAAAATTATTGACGTTATTTTGAATAAATCTTATAAACTTTTAACAATTACAACAACAACTGGATTAATTGACAAAGACTTAGAAATAGGATTCAATAATGCTGCTTTTCAAACTGTCAATGTAACTGGCTCTCCAATGACAATAGATCTTAAAAATGAACCATATCTAACACCCTTTAACAACAATATTAACGTTAATAATAACACAGAGAAATATAATGGAGTTAATTATATAAATGTTCGCTTAAAATCCAGTTCTTCATTTACTAATCCGAATGATAATCCTTTTACATATAATTATGTATTTGAATTAAGACAGTTTAATAATGACACATTAAAAACAGCTGTAAATGAATGGACTCATAATAATTCTAGTAAACGTAATAATGCTTTATATAAATATGGTCCCATTGTTAATTGGGATACGAGTCAAGTAACTGATATGAAGGAGTTGTTTAAAGATAAAACTGTGTTCAACGATGCTCTTACTAATTGGGATACCAGTCAAGTAACAGATATGAGTTTTATGTTTAATGGTTGTTCCGTTTTTGATCAAAACCTACGTTCATGGAATGTATCAAGCAGTACAACCTTAACTAACATGTTTTCTGGAGCGACAGCTATGATTAGTAGATATAGTGGAGTATCTGTATTTGGTAACACAGGTAATAATTATACACCCACTTATGAGTTTTTTACTGAATTTAGCTCGACTGTGTTTAATAATAACACATTAAGAACAGCTGTAAATGAATGGACTAATTCTAATTACGTGTATAATGCTTTATATAAATATGGTCCCATAGCAGATTGGGATACGAGTCAAGTAACTGATATGAAGGAGTTGTTTAAAGATAAAACTGCGTTCAACGATGCTCTTACTAATTGGGATACCAGTCAAGTAACAGATATGAATTTTATGTTTCTTGGTTGTACCAATTTTGTTCAGTCTGTAAATTTTGATACCAGTAAAGTAGAAAATATGTCTGCTATGTTTAAGAATTGTTCCAGTTTCAATCAGCCTGTAATTTTTACAGATACTAGTGAAGTAACAAATATGGGTGATATGTTTAGAAATTGTTCAAGTTTCAATCAACCTGTAAGTTTTGATACCAGTAAAGTAACACGTATGTCTTATATGTTTGAAGGGTGTTCCGGTTTTGACCAGTCTGTAACTTTTAATACCAGTTTAGTAACAAGTATATCTGGTATGTTTAAGGGTTGTTCAATTTTCAATAGTGCTGTAACTTTTACAGATACCAGTCAAGTAACAAATATGTCCAATATGTTTAAGGATTGTTCCAGTTTCAATCAACCTGTAACTTTTGATACCAGTTCAGTAGCATATATGACTTGGATGTTTGAAAGTTGTACCATTTTTAATCAACCTGTAACTTTTGATACCAGTTCAGTAGCATATATGACTGATATGTTTAAGGATTGTTCCAATTTTGATCAAAACCTACGTTCATGGAATGTATCAAGCAGTACAACCTTAACTAACATGTTTTCTGGAGCGACAGCTATGATTAGTAGATATAGTGGAGTATCTGTATTTGGTAACACAGGTAATAATTATACACCCACTTATGAGTTTTTTACTGAATTTAGCTCGACTGTGTTTAATAATAACACATTAAGAACAGCTGTAAATGAATGGACTAATTCTAATTACGTGTATAATGCTTTATATAAATATGGTCCCATAGCAGATTGGGATACGAGTCAAGTAACTGATATGAAGGAGTTGTTTAAAGATAAAACTGTGTTCAACGATGCTCTTACTAATTGGGATACCAGTCAAGTAACAGATATGTCCAATATGTTTAATGGTTGTTCCATTTTCAATAGTGATGTATCTTTTGATACCAGTAAAGTAGAAGATATGTCCAATATGTTTAATGGTTGTTCCAATTTCAATATTGCTGTAACTTTTGATACCAGTCAAGTAACAAATATGAGTAGGATGTTTGAAAACTGTTCCAATTTCAATCAATCTGTAAATTTTGATACCAGTCAAGTAACAAATATGAGTAGGATGTTTGAAGGGTGTTCCAATTTCAATATTGCTGTAACTTTTGATACCAGTCAAGTAACTGATATGAGTGACTTGTTCCGTGCCTGTCCCATTTTCAATAGTGATGTATCTTTTAACGATACCAGTCAAGTAACAAATATGTATGCTATGTTCGCTAACTGTTCCAATTTCAATCAATCTGTAGATTTTACTACCAGTAAAGTAGAAAATATGAGTTATATGTTCTTTGGTTGTTATGATTTCAATAGTGATGTATCTTTTAATACCAGTAAAGTAACAAATATGTCCAATATGTTTAATAATTGTTCCAGTTTCAATAGTGATGTAGATTTTGATACCAGTAAAGTAACAGAGATGAGTGATATGTTTAATGGTTGTTCCAATTTCAATCAACCTGTAACTTTTAATACTAGTGAAGTAACAAATATGACTGATATGTTTAAGGATTGTTCCATTTTTGATCAAAACGTACGTTCATGGAATGTATCAAGCAGTACAACCTTAACTAACATGTTTTCTGGAGCGACAGCTATGATTAGTAGATATAGTGGAGTATCTGTATTTGGTAGCGCATATAGTTATACACCCTCATATGAGTTTTTTACTGAATTTAGCTCGACTGTGTTTAATAACGACACATTAAGAACAGCTGTAAATGAATGGACTAATTCTAATACACGTAATAATGCTTTATATAAATATGGTCCCATAGCAGATTGGGATACGAGTCAAGTAACTGATATGAATGAGTTGTTTAAAGATAAGAATACATTCAACGAAGATCTATCCCTGTGGGATACAGGTAATGTAACCAATATGACAGGTATGTTTATCGATTGTTATGATTTCAGTCAGGATATACGTGCTTGGAATGTTTCAGAAACAACGACATTGACAAATATGTTTTTGAATACGTTTGGTATGACGAATCGATTTAATAATATAGACCCAACACCACATTACACTTTCTTTAACAAATCACTTGCTCTGATTTGCTTTCCAGCTGGTACTCCGGTGACCACTGACCAAGGAAATGTTGCTATTGAAAAACTTAATACGGATGTACATACTATTCGTGGTAAGGAAATTATAGCTATTACACAAACACTTCAAATACAAGAGTATCTTGTTTGTATTGAAAAACATGCATTGGGACATAATGTTCCTTCATCCACAACTAAGATAAGTGGTGAACATCAGGTTTTTTATAAGAAACGCATGACAAAAGCAAAATATTTGGTGGAGTTATGTGATAAAGTATCACTAGTAGCTTCTAATGAGGAAGTACTTTATAATGTGCTTCTGGAAAAATACGATAAAATGATGATTAATAATTTGATATGTGAAACCTTACACCCAGAACATATTGTAGCAAAAATAGTTACTAGTAAGTTGAGTGGTTCTGAAAAGAATAGGTTATACACAAAGTTATCAAAAATAATGAAAAAACAAGATTTAGAAGGCTACAATAAAATATATTATTCTCTGTAATTCTGAATATTCAAATTCATGTAAATTGATAGAATAACCAATAATATAATTCATTACATCGTATAGGAGATAGTAATATAAGTATAGAGATAAATTACCTATTAAATTTGTTCTGAATACGCTGCAAAATATATACAGGTAACAAATACATAAAATTGATATTTATTATACATAGAATAATTATCAATAATTAATTATTATATAAAATGGGAAATACCTATTCTAATCCTATAATAAACGAAAATAAGGATTGTTTAATCTGTTGGGAACAAGTAGATAATAACGATTGTTCCCAATGTGTCCAATGTATTCAATGTAATATTCAATTACACGCTTATTGCGAAGAAACATATAGAGGCGGAAAAGGATATTGTAAATGCCCTCATTGTCAGGGTATCGGAACACTCTGTATAGGGTATTAGATTTGGTTAAATGATAATATTGAAAAACTATTTAGTTTTATCAACATTATGTCATATTCGTCTATTAGATACATGAATATCACGTATTAAATTTATCTTGTATACGTTGTAAAATATCATTATTATAAATACCAGATGGTTTATAGTTTTTAACGGAATTATAATCTTTTCCTTTTTCCTTTTCCTTTGTTACTATTATTGATGCGCCTTGCTTATTAAGAAGTGATTGATCCGCATTAGTAAGACCATCTCCATTGTCAATTTGAGGAGTTTTATCGACTGGTTGTCCATATCCATCGATAACCGTACCGGTTTGCTTCTTGTATTCTTGACGAACATATCCTGGTACCCAGTGTGACCAACTAATAAAGATGAGATTTGGATGTGTATATCTCACGACTAAATCATTTTCGCGTAATTTGCGTAAAATATAACCAGTGCATTCAGCTACATCATACCTTGAAACACCAATCATTACTTCAGGAATTAAGTACCATAAAAATTGTTCCTTTCCTCGATTTTGGTTAGATGTCAGTTTAATTTTAGCATGTATTCTATTTAATATTTTGTTATATAAGTTTAATTTACTTTCAGCAATTTCTCTCTTCTTTTCAAACAAATCATCCAAGCTGATTTTATCTGTTAAATCATTTTCATCGGATAATGTAAAAATATTCATATTACTCTGTCTGTAGAAAAAAATAATGCGAAATTACGGTATTTATGAAAAAATAAAAATATGAATGAATAGTATATATACAATGGCAGAGAAAAATGATTTAAAATTAAATGGTATATTACTATTTGTATTAACTACAAAAGTACTGTGGGTATTATCATTATTTAGTCATTTTGCTATAAAACATTATTTCACAGGGGTTAGTTATTATCTAGAACTTAACGAGAATATAGAATATATGTTACATAATTTATTTACCTTTGCACTTGGTATATTAATGATTTATTTATTTAATCATCTTACACCAGATTTAGTATGTATTAAAGGACACTCGAAATTTTATTTGTATAGTTTTGGCATATTGTCTATAATTGGTATATTACACAAAGTATTACATAAATATGTTAAGCGTTTTGATAAATTAGAGGATAAAGTAGAGGATAAAGTAGAGAATGAATTGTAATTATTTCGCTATTAGGGGTGTAAATATAATATTATTTTTATGAATAAATATAATATTAT